>ENA-ORCW01000514-ORCW01000514.1-marine-metagenome-genome-assembly--contig:-NODE-514-length-21014-cov-4.142236_pt1 | contig 21014 bp, 16 predicted proteins | sample MGYA00237784_ERZ508517 | MGnify/ENA primary metagenome ERZ508517 (study PRJEB26187, sample SAMN06268979) | marine metagenome | isolation source: Tt ae E1 feedstock associated aerobic enrichment on... | reverse complement strand
AGTCCATTTCCAGCCGCTTGTGGCCCGGCACCTGCATCGTCCGGTGATCCAGCCCCAGCTGATGCAGAATCGTGGCGTGCACATCGGTGACGTAGTGAGGATGTTCCTCGGCATGGAAGCCGATCTCGTCTGTCGCCCCGTGAACGATTCCACCCTTGATGCCGCCACCCGCCATCCAGATCGAGAACCCGTACGGGTGATGATCCCGGCCGTTGCTGCCCTGCGAACCCGGTGTGCGGCCGAACTCGGTCGCGAAGACCACGATCGTCTCCTCCAGCAGTCCGCGACGCTTGAGGTCCTTCAACAGACCCGCAATCGGTCGGTCCACCTGCTTCGACAGCTTCTCGTGATTCGCCTTCAGCCCGGAGTGGGCATCCCACGCCCCCGCGGCACCGTTGCCGTGCATGATCTGGATGAACCGTACGCCCCGTTCGGTCAGCCGGCGGGCTGCCAGCAGCTGCATGCCGAACGGCCGCGTCACCTTGTCGTCCAGGCCGTAGAGATTCTGCGTCTCTTCCGTTTCCTGATCGAAGCCGATCGCTTCGGGAATCGAGGTCTGCATCCGGTAGGCGAGTTCGTACGACTTCATCCGGGCCCGCAGGATCTCGTCGGTCCGGTAGCGGTCGGCGGTCAGGCCGTTCAGCCGGTGGATCAGGTCGAACGTCAGCTCCTGTTCCCGTGCCGCCATGTCCAGCTCTGGACGGGCGAAGGGAAGCGGCTCCTTCGGATCGATCTTCAGCGGGACTGCATCGTGAGCCGGGCCCAGGTAATGTCCGTCCCGCTTGTCAAAGAACCGCGGGCCCATCGTGATGAACTTCGGCAGGTTGTCGTTGAGCGTGCCGAGTCCCCACGAGATCCAGGCACCGATCGTCGGATGCCTGCCGTCGAGCATGTGCCGGCCCGAATGAAACTGCACCTGGGCGCCGTGATTGTCGTCGGTCGTCCACATCGAACGGATCACCGAAATATCATCGACGCAACTGCCGATATGCGGAAACCAGTCACTGACCGGAATGCCGCTCTCGCCGTACTGCTTGAAGCCGACCTGCAGCGGATAGAGTTTGTTCCGCTGCTGTCCGTTGGCGTCGTTGACGACGACGACGCGGACCTTCTTGAGCTTCTCCGGATCCTGCACGCTGCTGAAGGGAGAGTCGGGAATCGATGTCCCGGCATACTCGGTGAGGGCTGGCTTCGGATCGAAGCTCTCCATGTGGCTCACGCCGCCCCGCATGAACAGCCAGATGACGTTCTTCGCCTTCGGGGGCCGGTGCGGCTGACCGTTCACGGTACTCGCAGCGGTGGCCGCCAGCAGGTCCTGCTGCTGCATGGCATTGAAGGCGAGCGCCCCGAAGCCCAGCCCGGCACGCAGCATGTCACGTCGCGAAGGTTGCAGGTTGCTTGTCATATCAGCGGATCGTCACAAAGTCGTTGTGGTTGAACAGGGCGTGAATGATCGCAGCCCGCGAACGGACCAGACAGTCATCCCGGTCGGCGAGCAGTTGGTTCAGTTGCTCAAGCGTCTGAAGGCAAACGGTTCGTTCGTCGCTGGAGGGCGCCCGCGCGAGCACCGTCAGAAACGCCTCGTGCAGAAACGCTTCGTCGTCGGTTGTCTGCTGCGTCATCGTCGCTGCCAGCGAACGAGCCATTTCGAGCGACACCCGGCTGTTCGCCAGCGCGAGTGCCTGCTGCGGGATGATGCTTTCCGCCCGGCGGTAACACTGCTGGATATCGGCATCGTCAAACATCGACGTGAACTTGTGCCGGTCGTCCCGCGAATGGGTGAAGTACAGGCTTCGCCGACGAGCCTTCTGATTTGTGGGAGGGACCGTCGGGCCCCCCAGTTCCAGATTCAGTTCACCCGCCAGATGCAGAATGCTGTCCCGCACGATCTGTGATTCCATCCGGACCGGCAGCCGTCGCCAGAAGTACGCGTTCTGCGGATCGGCCTCGCGCGTCGCCTCATCCGCCAGGGCCGCTTCGGTCGACATCCGGTACGCCTGCGAGGTGACGATCAGCCGGTGCATGTGCTTCATGCTCCAGCCGTTCTCCATCAGCTCGACCGCCAGCCAGTCCAGCAGATCCTGCAGCGGCGGGGCCTTCGCCTGGCGACCGAAATCGGCCACCGTTTCATTCAGTGGCTGCCCGAAGTGCCGCAGCCAGATGTGATTGACCGCCACCCGCGCGGTGAGCGGATTGCGGCGGTCGATCATCCAGCGGGCCAGTGCCGTCCGGCGGCCGGTGCTGATCTCGGGATACGGTTGCCGGCGGGATTCCTCCGTCTCGTCCGGTCCCTCGAGTGCCTTCAGCGAAGCCCGCAGCGTCAGATATTTTTCACCAGGTGAGTCGATTGCCGCGGTTGCCTGAGCCAGCTTCTTCTTCGCAACGGCAACCGCTTTCTCAGCCGCGTCCTTCTTGTCGTCCGCAGCGGCCAGCAGTGCCTGCTCGGCCTTTGCGAGTGTCTGCAGGGCCTGAGCCTCTTCGTACTGCCGGGTCGCCAGGGCGGCCGCCTGAACCAGTGCTGCACGGTCTTCTTCACCGACCGCGTCGTCGTACCGGGCCCGCTCGGCATGCCAGGACGTGCGAATCGCCTCCGGGTGCCGCTTCGCCACTTCGAGATCGGCTTCCGCCACGGCCAGGGCGGCCCGGGCCAGCTCCGGACTGGCGGGTGACGAACCGTCCGCGTCCACCATCACAGCACCGGCCGGCAGCGAACGGACTTCCACGCGGTCAAACTCGGCATCGGCATCGAAGGCGGTCAGGTCGATGTGACCCTTCTCCCGCGGCACCGGCAACCGGTACGCGATAAGGTGCTCGCCATTGAGCGAGACATTCACCAGCAGTCCGCGGACGGCGACCCGCATCTCGTACCACGTCTCCAGGTCCACCGGACGGGCCTTCCGTCCATCGCCCGGATACTGCGAACCGCTGCCGGTGTTGTACGAGACCTGTAGCTTCGAGCCGGGTTGAACGGCACTGAGGTAGATCATCTTTTCGCGACCGTCGACCGCGTCGAAGCAGAGTCCGACCGACTTCCACTTCTGTCCGCCCAGCGTCCGGAACCGCACGATCGCCTCGAAGTCTGTCGGATGTGTGCCGACCGTCCGCAGATACCGTCGCGTCGCACCGGTCTCCGTCTGCCGCAGCACGCCGTCCTTGACGTCCCACGCGCCGGGGCCCGGCTCCCACACGTCCTGCCGCAGTGTGTCGAATTCGTCGGCAAGGAACAGTTCGCCCGGACCGTCGTCTTTCGGGGACGCTGATTCGGCCCGCTCCAGTTCCGCCCTCGCCTTCTCCACCCCCTGCTCTGCCCGGGCGATACGCTGGTTGGCATCGGCCAGCAGATCATCGAGAACGAAGGGACGCAGCGCGGGATGGTGCGCCTCGGCCGGCAACTTGACCGGTTCAACCTGCAGTTCATCGAAGGCCAGCAGTTCCGGAAAGCCCGGCGTGAGAACTTCGCTCGTGTCGGGATCCTTTTCGTTGCCGCGGATGTGCAGGTACGTCGGCACTTCGGGATGAGCATCGAACGCCCGCGGCAGGCCGTTTTTCTCCAGGTCGGTAACGCCCGGGACCGTATCCAGACGGACCTGGTACGGCTCGAAGAAGGCCCGCATGCGGTAGTAGTCGACCTGCGAGAGCGGATCGTACTTGTGATCGTGGCACTTCGCGCAGTTCATCGTCAGGCCGAGAAACGCCTTCGACGTGTGCTCGATCGTCGCGTCCATCCAGGTTGTGCGGTTGAACAGATAGTAGTTGCGGGCCAGGTAGCCGGTTGCCCGCAGGGTGTCGGCATCGGTCGGAGCGATCTCGTCGCCGGCCAGCATCTCGAGGACCATCCGGTCGTAGCCTTTGTCCTCGTTGAGCGACTCGATGATCCAGTCCCGCCAGTGCCAGATGTGCTTCTGACTGTACCGCAGCTGCTTGCCCAGACCGTACCAGTCGGTGTACCGCCAGACGTCCATCCAGTGTCGGCCCCACCGCTCGCCGTACTGCGGCGAATCGAGCAGACGGTCGACCGCCCGCTCCCACGCATCGGGGCGATCGTCGGCGAGAAAGGCATCCAGCTCGGCCCGCGTCGGGGGCAGACCGGTCAGGTCGAGTGAAACCCTGCGGAGCAGCAGCGAACGCTCGGCGGGGGGAAGCGGATTGAGCCCCAGCCGGTGGTGGTGCCCGGCGAGAATCCGGTCGATCGGATTCTTCGCCTCGTCGCCTCGGATGTCGGGCAGCTCCGGCCGGACTGGTGGGTGAAATGCCCAGTGGTCGCTTGGATCAGCTTCGGGAGCCTCATCCGCCGGACCCTCGGCACCCGCTGCGATCCAGGCCCGGATGGCGGCGATCTGTTCCGGTTCGAGCGGGGCACCTTCCGGCGGCATCCGCTCGTAGACCTCGGTGGCGGTGATGCGGCGGAGCAGCTCGCTTTCGCCCGGATTTCGAGGCATCGCCGCGGGACCGCTGTCGCCACCTTTCCGCGCGAACTCCGCCGTGTCGAGCCGCAGGCCCCCTTCCTGCTTGAGTGCTCCATGACAGGCGTAGCACCGTTCGTGCAGGACCGGCTTGACCTGTTTGAGGTAGTCGTCCGCCGGAGCGTGATCGGCCCGGGCCGGCAACGGGGCTGCCAGCAACAGAATCAGTGCGGAACAGAAGACAGCGGCGAGTCGATCGGCGAGGTTCATCGGTTCCCGTCATGTGGCCGGGGCGGAAGGGCGACGCGCCCGCGGCGGGAATGTCGTGGCGGAGACGGGACAGGATCTCCGCCGGCAGGTGACGATGCGCGAACGCCCGAGCGCGTGAACGCATCATCGTTCTTTGAACTGTTGGAGTGTACCACATGACGGGGTGAGAGGTGAGTCCGGAAGAGGTGAGAGGTGAGTCTGGAGCGGTGAGAGGACTTCGCACGTCGTAAGTGGCGAGTCCGGAGCGCGAGCTGCGGGGTGGCATGCTTGCCCTTCAAGGCAAGCATGTACGCCGAATGTGTATCGGCCTCCTGCCGGCTGCGCCGGCCGCGGTTGACGAGCAACCGCGGGTACCCGGTGACGCCAATCAGAGCCGCGACCGTGAGGGAGCGGATCTCACGCCCACCGGCTGCATCCGGTGGGGATCTTCGAAGGGCACCACGGAGTTATCATGACGGTGCGTCGCCCCGGAGGACGAAAATGAGGGCGATCCGGGTGGCATGCTTGCCCTTCAAGGCAAGCATGTCCGTGTGTGCCACGGGCTCTGCCCGTGTCCCCTCGAAGCGACAGGGCCACGGTCGATTTTCGTAAGGAGGCACGGAGGCACGGAGGAAACAGAACAGGCGAGCCCGGTGCGTGAGCACCGGGGTACCGGCGTCCCACGGCCAGAAAACTCCCGCTATCCGTCGGATCGGACGTCGCACAACAGGCGTGGCCTGGACGCGGAATGCGTCCGGGTGGCGCAGCCACAGGAAGACGTGTGCAGACGCTGCACTCGTTCGAGCACTGCAGGGGCGGTTCCAACCGGCCGGAACAGGGGTAGGCTGGGACTGGTCCCAGCACTTCACTTCCTGCCGCTTCGCGACCCGGACAAGCGGGTTGTCCGGGCCACCCGGCCACCAGCCAGCGTCGTCAACTGCGTTCGTCATCCCCGATCGCGCGGATCACCCGGCAGGGATTGCCCGCGGCAACGACCCGGGCGGGGATATCGCGCGTCACCACGCTGCCGGCACCGATCACCGTCTCGTCCCCGATGGTCACGCCCGGGCAGAGGATCGCTCCGCCTCCCACCCACACGTCCCGTCCGATCGTGACCGGCTTGCCGGACTCCTGCGTGCGGCGGAGCTGCGCATCCATCGGGTGCGTGGCGGTGTAGATCTGCACTGCCGGGCCGAACAGGGTGAAATCGCCCACACGCACTTCGCAGACGTCGAGGACGACGCAGTTGAAGTTGAAGTAGACGTTTCTGCCAAGGTGGATGTTGCTGCCGTAGTCACAGTAGTACGGCGGCTGCACCTGGACCGACTCTCCCCCGCTGCCGAGCAGCTCGCACAGGATCTGGCGTCGCCGGTCCTGATCGCGCTCGCGGGTGGCGTTGAGATCGTGGCACAGGTCGCGGGCCCGCTCGCGTGCCTGAACCAGTTCCGGTGCCAGCGGGGCATACAGCTCGCCGGCCAGCATTCTGTTCCATTCGGAGGTCATGGCGTCGCCGTGGTCAGCAGACCGGGTGAATGCGCTCGCGTGCCGTGCGAGTGTAACACGGATCGCTCATCGGGCTGCCCGGTGTTGCGGGGGCCATGCCGTTTTCCTCAAGCCTCCCGCCTCGAGCCTCAAGTCTTGTTCGCCACGCCCGTCACTTCGCTGCGCTTCGTTCCAGGCGTGCCACCCAGGTTCATTTTCATAGGAGGCACCGAGACACGGAGGAAAGCCGGGTGACCTGCTTGCCCTTCAAGGCAAGCAGGTGCCTGTGTGCCACGGGCTCCGCCTGTGCACTCACTGGCGCTTCGTGCAGGTATCAGCAGCCGCCGGGGTAGGCTGGGACGGGGCCCGGCAATTTCGAAAGTCAGCCGACGCCGTGACACGATCCCACGTCCCGCCCGCTGCGTAACGAGCCGCGAGCGTGAGGGAGCGCAGGGAACGCACCGCAGGCTGACACGCGACAGGGAGAAATTCCAGCGAATCGGGACTTCAGCCGAAAAACCAGGCAACAGCCCCGAAGTAAAGACTCATGGAAAGGCATCTTGTGCCTGCGGCACCCAACCGGCCACAGGGCGGTCGGGCCACGCTGCGGTCGGGCCAACCGGGGTTCAGCTGTTTTCGTCTTGTCCTGACCTGGTCGAAATCGCCCGCCAGACGTCCAGGTCGATGACGTCATTCATGAATCTAACATGGCCGTCCGCGAACAGAACATGAACTCCCCCTGGATGGTAGCTTCGGGCCGAGAACATGCCGATCCCGCCTCCAACTACATATGGGCTGAAGCCATCGCTGCAATCAGGGATCGATTCGTTGGGGCCGCCGACGTGATTATACCAGGTCTGGTTAAACCCGCCGAACAACCATGTTGTCCCCGCATAGGAGGCATGAGTCGCCGGATCAGCTCGAGAGGATAGCTGGCACGCAGTGCGAGCTCCCGTTGCGTCGTTACACGGAAAAGCGAGCGTGCTGAAGTAATCCGTGAAAGGCGTATACTGGTCGGTATTACCGTCGCCGATTACTCGTTCGCTGAAGAAAGCCGTGTTCGAAAGGCCATCCCGAAAGCGGCTGACTGCGACCGCCTGGGCATTGGAGAATGCACCGCTTTCGTTCTCTTGAATCCCGCAATCTGTCAACATCGGGGGCATTACGTAGATCGTGGGTCCGAGATTTGCGCGGTAGCTGTTTCTTCCGACCAGTCCATTCGGATCGGAAGGGCAAAGAAAGACCGGCAAATGTGCTTGCATTGCCTGTCTGTTGCTTTCACTCAAGCTGTGTGGGCGGGTTCGGGGGGAATCGATCGAGATGATGTACGTATCCCGCCCCGGCTTTTCGAACTCCAGGAGTCCGAAGACGGCCGAGTCGAGAGTGGCCAGCAGGGACATGTGCGGCGATATTGCGGGGTGCAGTATGCGCGGGGACGGTCCCGATTCGAAGAAATGAGTCGATGTGTACGGAAAGGTTCGGTGAGCGGCTTCGTGGGCATGACTCGCAATGCCAATTTGTCGCAGGTTCTCCTGGCATGCGAGTTGGCGAGACTTTTCGCGACTCGATTGAATGATGGGCAAGACCATCGCCAGCATCAGGCTGCACACCGCTAATGCGGTCAGCAGTTCCAGCACCGTAAAGCCCCGGTCAATTGTATTGACAGCGGTTGTCGGCAACGTTTGCAGGATGCGGTGTTTCATTATTCTTCGGTTTTAGCAACCGAGATCTCAGCCGATCAGGAGGTGGACGCCGCTCCAAAACGAAAATTGATACATCAGTTGCTCCTTGCCTGAAAGACAGATTACCGGGGCTTCGATGGGGGAGAGGATTTGTGATCGCGCCAGCGGAACCAGAGGGTGACGATGAGCAGCATGGTGCCGACGCACGCCAGCCCCAGCGACCAACGGGCGAGCGTCGAGGCAGGGACCAGAGCGACGACGGGCTCACCCGCTTCCTGATGTTGCTCGACCCGAGCAGCCGCCGCGATTGCAGCGGGTGTCGTCGGTTGTTCCTCACCGACGACGAACTGCGTTCCTCGTATCCGGTCGATCACGATCGTCCCTTTCTCCGGCTCCGGAGGGGCGAAGAAATCTTTCGGCAAGGAGACGTTCGGTTCGGCGATAAAAACCTGCCAGCGGGTCTTGTATTCGGGGCCCATCAGCAACCGCCCGGACCAGGGAAACGGAAGTCCCTGCTCGAGAATTCGGAATTCATCGACATAGAACAACAGTCCGTCCGGGTTCGACGAATCTGGACCGGGGAGACGGGACCTGGTCAGGTAAGAATATTCTCGGTCGAATTTGTACCGGGTCGTCCGCGAGAGAAACGCCGGAAAGCGCCGGTTTTCCTCGTGAAATCCGAGAAACTCGGCGCCGTGCTGGTCGAATGCTTCAAAAAGCCATTGAGTTGAATGGTTACTCCAGAGCCCCATCAGCGGATGAATGCCGAATTTCATCCCCGGACTCGGCATCCGTTCGCGGCGCAGCGTCAGTTCTCGCAATCTGGGCGAGGCATCTTTCTCAATGTTGAAATGTGCTTCATAGTTCGTTGTTCCGTCCGAACCGTAAATACTCTCGCGTGTCCGAACGCGATCCATAAACCGTTCCTGGCGCGCGCGGATCTTCCCTTCTTCTGACCAGGCAAAATCGTACCGCCACACCACATGATCGGCTGCAGGAGGCGCATTGAGATCGAAGGAGCCGTCATAGTCCTGATCGATGTTGCGGACTTCGTAAACGATCCGTAGCGTCGAGAAAGACTGTCTCCATTCCTGAAGCGAATCGATCACTTCATCGTACAACGCGTCGTCAGCATTGAGGTCCGTTGAGAAAACCAGACCACATAGAAGCAGATAGGGCAAGAACTTCGCAACCATCCAAAGTCCTTTCGATTACGCGGTCTCCCCTGGCCGCTCTCAACAGACCTTTCAGACCACAAGCGGCCGGTCAAGTGAAGCGACCCGTATTCGCCCGCTGCGGAGCTCGCCGAGGATGCGGGTGTAGCCCCGGGAATTCTCGCGGGCCCGCTTGAGCACCAGCTCGCGGATGTTGTCCGGCGTCCGCGGCCGACCCGGCTTTCGTTTCGGTGTCGCTTGCTCGGCCGTGTGGGCTTCCACCTTTTCCCGGACCCGGCGTCGGAAGGTCTGGTCGCTGAGGATCGAGATCAGTTCCTTCAGTTGTGCCAGTTTCAAAACCGCTTCAGGATCGTGAACAGGCAGGCGAGGTGAACGAAGCCCTCGAACAGGTTGGCGTCGTATTCCCGGCGGGTAATCAGCCGACGGCAGTTCTGCAGCCAGCTGATGGTCCGCTCCACACGGTCGCGGCGGCGATACCTCCGCAGCACGCGACCGTCCTGCTGTGGCGGGCGCTGCCGGTTCTCCCGATGCGGACATATCCCGGGCGAACAGAGCCGCTGCGGGTGTCATCGCCAATGCAGCGAAAGCGAGGAAGCTCAGCGAAAGGTCCATGGCCCTGGCCTCGTCTGATGAACCGAGAAGGTGCGTGGGAAAGGAAGAGCGGCCGGAGTCTTCGATTAATCCTGTTGAGCCTGCGGGTGCGAGTCAAGTGTTCTCTCCGAAAGTCGGCAATTCGACGGACCAGCGGTACCAAACGATGAAATAGCGTGCCGAGAACATGGCCGCAAAGATTACGAGCAGCAGGGCGGCGGTTCCACACAGCACGTCGGTCAGCACACGCGGGATACGGGGCAGAATCTGCCCTGCCACGAGACAGGCCGACCAGACGACGGCGGCGTAGCGTCCAAACGACTGCATCATGGGCGCAGGGGGGCGCGGCCGCGGCTGACGAGCAACCGCGGGTACCCGTGACGGCACTCAGAGCCGCGACCGTGAGGGAGCAGATTGAACGGCCACCCGCTGCGTCCGGTGGGACATTCGAAGAGAACCACTGAGGCACTGAGGCACGGAGAAAAGCCGGGTGGCATGCTTGCCCTTGAAGGCAAGCATGTGAGACCAATTGGTGTCTGGCCTCTTGCCGGCTACGGTTGACGAGCAACCGCGGGTACCCAATTCCTCAAGCCTCACGCCTCACGCCTCCCCTACGGATAACTCAGATCGATCTCGTTGTCGCCGGCTTTGACCTCGGCCTGCTTCTCGATGTTCTGGTAGTCGCGGGGCACGTTGCCGGCGGGGGGGACCATCGGGGCGTTCGGATCGTTCGGGTCGTGTTCGACGAAGCTGGAGATGAACACGTTGTGCTGGCCGATGATTGCGCCGGGGGACGTGGAATTGAACTGCAGCTCGTAATAGCCGTTGCTGTCGGTCTTGCCGGTCGACGAGCGTCCGCCGTTGACGGGGGCGAACGTGACAATGACGTCTTCGGTCGGCTTTTCGTCGATCTTCACGATGCCGCTGACCGTCCCCAGATCGGGAAGGTCTTTGGCCTCGCCGGCGCAGCCGACGAGTGTGAGGACAATTGCTGCCGCCATCATGCGTTTGCGGGTGGACATTCTGGGGGCTCTGCTGGTGGTGACGGTTCGGAAGAGAGGAGATCTGCTGTGACAGCAGGGGGATGGCACGAAGGGCCGGGAGGCCGCGTCGGCAGCCTCCCGGTTGTGTGCCGCTTCGAGAGACGGGCGAATCAGAATTCGCCGAGAACCTGTCCGTCCTGGCGGTCGGCCAGTCGCTCGTAGGTGCTGTCGGTCGCTTCGGTCCCGCCGGTGTGGCGGTTGTTCTGATCGATGTTCTCCGAGATCATCCGCACGCTGCCGTCCGCGAGCACGAAGTGCGCTCCGCCCACGTGACGGCTGGAGAAGCCCTTGTTGCACTCGTTGGTCTGGGCGTTCAGATGCGAGGTCGTCGAGCCGAGCACCGGGTGAATCGTCGACTGCTCGTTGCGGATGTCGGTGCCGTAGATCAGGCCGGCGCGACAGGTGAACGCAGTGCCGGTCGGATTCTGCAGCTGCCAGGCACGTTCGCCGGCGAGAATCGTGTTGCTCGATCCGTCGGTGATGTCACGCATCTTGACCCGCGAGTTCCGCCAGAACAGGCCGGTGGCACCGACGCCGTTGTTCCCCCACTGGCTCATCTCGTTCAGCCCCGGGCCGGTATTCCAGGCGCAGCAGTTGGGATCGGGGGCCTGGCTGTGCCAGCGGCGGCTGGAGTTGTTGACGATGTAGTTCGACGTCGCGGTTTCCCGCAGGGTTCCGGCGGCATCGTAGAGCCGTTTCGATGTGTTCAGCTCCGGTCCCGTGTCCGATGGGCAGCGGAAGGCGGCGATGGGAGTCTGCAGGACGGCAAGACGGTCAAAGGGGCCGCCGGACTGCAGGGCATCCTTGATCCGGATTTCCCCCACCCGCAGCTGGTTGAAGGTCGGCGCCTGGTCGATGTACGGCAGGATGAAGGCACCCCAGCCCCACGCACTCCGTTCCGCACCGACAGCCGCGGAGTAGTCCGACTGGGTCGTCGCCGGCACGTCGAACTGATTGATGTACCCCGGAGGCAGCGTGCCGAACACGTCGTGGTAGTTGTGCATGGCCAGCCCGATCTGCTTCAGGTTGTTCCTGCACTGGGTGCGGCGGGCAGCCTCGCGTGCCTGCTGGACCGCAGGCAGCAGGAGAGCAATGAGAATGGCGATGATCGCGATGACCACCAGCAACTCAATGAGTGTGAATCCTCTTCTGCAGCGCTTCATCAGCATCTCCTCAAGAATGTTCGAACGAACCTGGACGGTGTCACGCCCCGGTGCGGAATGGATGGACCGTTCCCGCGACCGGAGAATGCGGGTCCTCCGCGACAACGAAAACGAGCGAAGCAGTCACTGCGGCGCGTGGATCAACTGCAGAAATGGATGGAACCGGAACACCCTTGCCACGTACCTTCAGCCAGGCTGAATCTGTGGACGATCGGTGTCCGCAACACACGCCGCTTCCGGAGAACTCCCGGACGAATGATCGCTTTGGTGAGCAGCGGTTGAGGTGGCACCCGGACCGCTTGAAGAGGCGGACCCAGATTGAGTGCTCAGATGGTTTTCAATTGAGAGCGCTGCGTCGGTGGCCCGCTGTTGATGAGAGAGCCGGTGATCATACCGGCGGCCGTTGAAGTGTCAAGATTGCCTCACTCGCAGGAGAGTGACGCATGCCGGGGGCAAATCATTCGCGCTATCCGGCAACTTTTCACGCGATCGAATCAGCCGCTCCTGCCTCGCACGGAGGATGCAACGGCACATCGGTCGGAGGCCCGAAACTCGCCCGGCAGAATGGTCCGCGTGAAGCGACTACTCGAGGAACCGTACGCAGATGCAGTGCGGCACCTTGATGTGGCTGCCGGTCGGTGACAGCGCGCCGGTCTCCTCATCAACCTTCAGCACCACCACGTCGTCGCTGCTCTGGTTGGCCGCGACAACGAAGCGACCGTCCGGAGTGATGCCGAAGTTCCGCGGCGTCTTGCCGCCGCTGCTCGTCTGGCCGATCGTCGTCAGCATGCCGGTCGACTCATCGATCACGAACGCGGCAATGCTGTCGTGACCGCGATTCGAGCAGTACACGAACCGCCCGCTCGGATGCACCAGGACCTCGGCTGTCGAGTTGTTGCCGGCGAAGTCGTCCGGCAATGTCGGGATTGTCTGCTTCGCTTCGGCCACTCCCGTCGACGGATCGAGATCGAACATGGTGACCGACGAGGCCATCTCGTTGCAGACATACATTCGCTTGCCGTCGGGAGTGAACGACACGTGGCGGGGACCGCCGCCGGGGGGCGTGGTGGCGAACGGCGGCTCGTTGGGCGTCATGCTGCGGCCGTCGTCGGCGACGCGGTAGATGCGTACCTTGTCCTGTCCGAGGTCGGGAACCATCACGAGCTGCCCGCCCGGCGCGATACGTGCCGAGTGCGGATGCGGCCCTTCCTGTCGTTTTGCGTTCACACCGCTTCCACCGGTGTGCTGGAAGAAGCTGCTGCGTGGCAGGAGGGTGCCATCCTCGGCAAGTGGCATCAGTCCGCAGCTGCCGCCCGTGTAGTTGGCGTAGACGACGAAGCGGTCATCGGGGCCGACGGCGACGTGGCAGGGATTGACGCCGCCGGTCTCCTGGCGGTTCAGCTCGGTGAGCGTTCCCGAATCCGGATCGATCGCGTAGGAGACGATCCAGTTGCCCTCTTTGCTGTTGGCGACGGCGTAGAGAAAGCGGCCGCTGTGGCTGATGTTGAGGAAGCCGGGGTTGTCGGCTTTGGCGGCGAGCTTCGGATCGGAGAGCGTGCCGGTCGCCAGGTCGAGCGTGCCGGTGTAGATCCCCTGGCTGCCCGACTGAGTCTTGGTGCCGTAGTAGACGCGCAATGTCCCGTCCTCCGCTGCGTAGAGACCCGATCCTGCGACGAGTGCCGTGACCGCGACGATGAATGTCCGACGCTTCATGGTGTGACTTCTCCCCGGCTGCAGTGTGTCATCAGGGACGGCGTGCGCTGGTGTCGAAGCGCGTGCCGGTCGTTGGGGTGGTTTGGGCTTCGGCTGCCTACCAGAGACGATACGCGGCGTGGGCGATGAGTGCTACCGTGGGGGGGGGATGAACCACTGGGGCACGGCGTAGTCGTATCGTGCCACGGCTCTGCGAGCCGTGCGATCACTCGCTTGCGCTTCGTGCTGGTATCTGCGTCGCGTCGAGTGACAACGTGCATCTGTCGGGGGCCATACGTTTTCCTCGAGCCTCAAGCCTCGCGCCTCAGGCCCTTCGAACCACGCCCGTCACTTCGCTGCGCTCCGTTCCAGGCGTGCCACCCATGTCTATCTTCATTGGAGACACGGTGAGATCAGAGCCGCGACCGTGAGGGAGCGGAACCCGGCGAGCCCGGTGCGTGAGCACCGGGGTAATCGCGTGAACGACTCCCTTTGGCGACGTCGCCCAATACCAGCACGAAGCGCAAGCGAGTGCGCCGAACGACGTGCACCCTTCTGGACGAGCCAGCCGTGGCACCCGACGAAGCCTGACCTGCACGGACGAATTCAGTTCTCCGGTGCCGACCACTGGTCGCCCCACCCGGTATAGAGATCGTGCAGCAGGGCCCGCCACTCTGCGGTTGTGCGGGAGGCAGGATACGGCATCGGTGCTTCGGGCCGGGCCGCCGTCCAGACGACCTCAAACTGCCCGTCCGGTTTCACACGGCCGATGCGTGCCGTCTTGAATGTATGCTGCGTCGCAGGGTCGATACGGACTTCGCCATGCGGAGCCTTCAGTCTCTGGTTCCGCATCGCGCGTCGAATGTCGTTGACATCAGTGCTTTCCGCGGCAGCGACCGCCTGTGCCCAGAGTTTGATGCCGAAGTACGAAGCTTCCATCGGATCGGTGATCACCCGTTGCGGTCCGTACTTTGCGCGAAAGCTGGACACAAACGCGTCATTCTCAGCCGAATCGATGCTCTGGAAGTAGTTCCACGCACAGTAGTCGCCGGTCACCGCCGACAGGTCCAGGTGACGCAGCTCCTCCTCTCCAATGCTGAAGGAAATCGTCGGCGTGGTTTGGGGCGTAATCCCGGCACGCCGCAGGCGAGCGAAGAACGCCGTGTTCGTATCGCCGTTGATGAAGTTGAGAATCACATCCGGTTGCGCTTCGACGATCTTCTCGACGACCGGCTGCACGTCGGTGGTTCCCAATGGGAGGAACTCGGCCCCGACCAGTTCGCCGCCAAGTTCACGCAGCTGGTCGGTGACGATCTCGAACGCCACCCGGGGGAACACGTAGTCGGAACCAACAAGAAAGAAGCGTCGCCGACCTTCAAAGGCGTACGCCCATTTGAGGGCGGGAAGAATCTGCTGATTGGGGGCCGCTCCGGTGTAGATCACGTTGGGCGACTCTTCGAGACCCTCGTACTGGACCGGGTAGACGAGCAGGTGATCGAGCTCTTCGAACACGGGAACGACCGTCTTGCGGCAGGCCGACGTCCAGCAGCCGAAGACCGTGCAGACGTCCTCGTCGTCGATCAGACGCTTCGCCTCGCGGGCGAACACGGCAGGATCGGAACGGCCGTCCGCCACCACGGCTTCGACGGGGCGTCCCAGGACACCGCCTTCGCGATTCAGTTCTTCGATCGCAAGCAGTGCCGCGTCCACGACCGGCGATTCGCTGCTGGCCATCGTTCCGGTGAGAGAGTGCAGAATCCCGACGCGGATCGGCTCACCGCTGGCCGGTGTGATCACGGCCGGTTCGCCGTTGTCCGGACTGCTCCCCTCAGGCGTCCCCCGGATGTCGCGGTCGCCAAACAGCGAATAGCCGGCGATGGCAGCGAGAATCAGAATCGCGATTGTGCCAGCGACCGCCGCCCACGGAGGTCGTCCGGACCGCCCCGCAGCGGGCGAAGCCGTCGACTGAACGGCGTGCGCGGCGGAGGTGCTCGGCAGGACAACATTCGCACCGGACATCGCGGCGAGCAGTGCTTCGAGGTCACTGCGCATCTCGTCCATCGACTGGTAGCGCTGCTCCGGCTTCTTCGCCATGGCACGCTCGATGATCTGAGCGCAGGCTGCCGGCACGTTCGCCCGGACTTCGCGGGGATCGGGCGGAGCGGCGTTGCAGTGTGCATACATCACCTGCACCACACTCCCGCTCTCCTCATACGGATTGTGTCCGGTCAGCAGGCTGTAGTACGTCGCTCCCAGCGAATAGATGTCGCTGCGTGTATCGACCGGACGGGCTTCGCACTGCTCGGGACTCATGTAGTAGGGCGTGCCGACGACATGCCCGTCCCGTGTTAACTGCATCGACTGGGACTGCACGCGCTTGGCCAGGCCGAAGTCGGAGACCTTGACGCTTCCGTCGTCCGTCAGCAGCAGGTTGGCCGGCTTGATGTCGCGATGCACGATGCCCGCCTTGTGGGCCGCTGCGACACCGCGGCAAGCGTCGACGACAATGCGTGTCGCTTCGCTGGGGGCGAACGCGCCGTGCTGCTTCAGGTGCTCCTCGGCGCTGGCACCGGTTGCCAGCTCCATCACGAGATAGTGCGTTTGCCCGTCCCGGGCAACTTCGTGAATGGTGACCGTGTTGGGATGATTCAGCTTGCCGGCGCTCTTCGCTTCATCGAGGAAGCGATTCAGCAGGACATGGTCGGCAGACAGTTCGCTCGGCAGCACCTTGATGGCAACGTCGCGGCCAATGGTTGCGTCATGGGCCTTGAGGACGACCCCCATGCCTCCTGCGCCCAGAATTCCAGTGATGTCGTACTTGCCCAGCCGGCGCCCGACCCACTTTGCGGCCTCGTTCGGTGAGGCGCCGGGAGGCGAAGTGGACGTATCGCCACCCAGGACGGTTTCGCCAAGCGATTCGGCGCCATCAGACGACGTCCCCTTCGGCGTTTCCGACTGTTCCGGATCATTCGAGCTCATTCTGCAACTCTTCACTGCTTCCGATCAGGCCCGTCCTGTCTGAACGCAAACGTCACGTGCCCGATCTGCCGCCGCCGGCACCACGGACCGGCGGGACGCGACCACTCTGTGTGTCTTTCCTCCCTTCAGATTGACAAAGCGAACTGCCGGTCACAAGGGGGCAAATCTGGAGTGAAGGCGGCTGCACATGGTTTCTGCCGTTTGTCCGAGATTCACGTCCGCGACACGCATGTGATGCGACGCTCACACCGGAAGAGTCCGGATAATCTGCCTGTCCGGTGCGCAGTGGCGCCGGTCGGTCTTCCCTCAAGCCTCGCCCCTCAAGCCTTCTCGCTGGGACCAGTCCCAGCCGACGTCACTCGCTGGCGCTTCGTGCTGGTATTGGCACGTCGAACGACGTTCGGATGAGCCCGGTGCTGACGCTCCGGGCTCGCCAGAGTCGCTGACTCCTATCTCCTAATTCCTGACTCCTACCTCCTGACAAAGTCCCCCGGAGCGGATGGCCACTCCGGGGGCGATGCTACAGCAGGTTGACGATCCGGTCGGCCAGCCCCTTGTCACCTGCGATGACATTGAGCTTGCCGGTCGCGGCCACCTTCTCGAGGACTTCCAGCTCACGCAGTCGCATGAGCGTCGGGTTGTCCGCCAGCAGCCGGGCCGTATTCGCCTGGCTGCGGATGGCCGCGGTCTCTTCACGGCGGGCGATGAGATTGGCTTCGGCCGCCTTCTTCGCTTCCGTGACGCGGTTCATCAGGTCCTTCATGTCGCCCGGCAGGATCACGTCCCGGATACCGACCGAGGCGATCTCCAGACCGAGCTGGGCCGACCGCGTGCGGATCGCGTCCTCGATCTCCTTCGCGACCGCGTCCTTGTCGGTCAGGAACGTATCGAGATCGCGGGCACCAACGATCGCCCGCAGCACCAGCTGCGTTTCGCGGTACAGGGCCTGCCGCACGTCGTCCGTCCGCGAGACCGCCACGCGGGCATCGGTCACACGGTACGTAACGACCGCGTTGAGACGCAGGGTGACCTTGTCGGCGGTCATAATGTCCTGACCACCGACGTCCACCATCGTCTCACGCATGTCGACCTCGACGACGCGGCTGTCGGCTGCACCCTTCCAGAAGGCGTACAGACCGGCCGGCAGCGTCTCGACGTACCGTCCGTCGATGAACAGCACGCCGACGTGGTCGCGACTGACCGTGCAGACGTCCAGTACCCGCGTCGCCATCGGCGAACGGGCGATGACCGCGAGCTCGGGATGCTCGAACCGCACCTGCCGGGCGTCGACGATCTCGACCCGGACCTCCTTCTGACCGGTCCAGTAGGCGTACAGTCCGTCACAGACGGTTTGTCCGGAACGGTTGACTCGCGAACGGGAGCGTTCCGGTGCATCGGGAGACAGCGTGCAGAACGAACCATCCCCGATGGCCGGCAGGAGATGGCTGAACCGGTTCTCGATCCAGACCAGGGCCCGCTCGTGGTCCTTCAGGTCCAGAACCACCGCGCGGCCGTCAAGGGCCCCGCTGCGAGCGATCAGGTCGAGCTTCTCGTGGACGAGCCACGGATCACGCTGCGAGACGACGTCGACACGAACCTTGCCGAGCGGGTCGACAAACCAGTGCGTGCCGGCTTCGAGCAGACCGCGGAATTCGCCGTCGCGGAAGTACAGACCGGCCTCGTAGCTGCGGATCTTGAATCGCTTGATGAAGAACATGGCGGCCCTCCTTCCCGGGAGCATCTGGTCCAGTGGGACCGGTTCGCCGATCCCGATGACATGAACGAACGTTGAACGGCCTGGTGCCGGTTCTGGATGCAGAACCCTCCGAAGGCAGAACGCTCGTCGATCACACGCAGTGGCCTGAATCGCGACGTTCGCGGACGGACCGTGTCAACGCGGAGACCGGTTGAGGATGCGGTCGCGACGGCGTCGGGATGAATCGGCCCCGGCGATGTCGGTCCCGTCCCCGAAGGGATCCGGTCGGATCATTGCCGCGGCGTCCTCACCCTCCGGCCGACGCTCTCCACACCCGGAATCCCCGGACTTCAAAGCGTCGCTGCGTGTTTCCGTGAATCGCACCTGCCGACGGGATGACCCCGGAGCTGACGCACCGGGCTCGCCAGCCGGTTTCGAATCGACGGATGATCGAAGGGGCGTCTGCCTCCTTCGGGCTGCTGGTCGAGGGATGCTCCCCCTGGGTGTCGGTTACGAGCCGACATTCACGTGGTCGGTACAGGATTCGAACCTGCGACAGCCAGAGGCAAACTCTGGTGCTCTACCCACTGAGCTAACCGACGCTGAGTCATCCGGTCAGAACCCGTTGCGCGGAACGGTCAGCCCGAATCCCCTGCCGGGGTGGACTGCACGCCGCCGGACGGACGACATCAACGGACCTTGCCTGAAAGGACCCCTGCGGGAATCGAACCCGCTGCCGCGGAGCGGCACACCGTGGGAGTAGTCTTGAGATGTGAGAGTTGAGTCTTGAGATCGGTGTTACCCGTCATTGGACCGCCGACAAGTCGGCAGCTTGGAATCACGCCCATGAGCCGCCCGTTACGGTCCCGGCTCTCGGCGACGATGTGTGGACTCACTCGTCCTCCTGCTCCCGGTGGGGCTTGCGTTCGTTCATCACGTCGGAGCGGTCCAGGCCGAAGTCGAATTCGTCCGCCTCGGCATGCACGTCCTTGAGGAACCGGCGGCGGCGACGGTTGCCCGTCTTCTTGATCTCGCGTTTCAGCTTCCGCGTCTCACGTTTGTCATCGTGCATCGTGACAACCTCGCTGGGGCGGGCCGACTCATGTGAAGCCGGCCGGTCGGTCTCGTGCTGGATGTGCTGGAATGATAACGCAAAGAGGCCCGGCATCGCGGTGACGCCGGGCCTCGGGACGGATGTCCGGAGTGCGGTCACAGGCGATGTGCGCGACGCAACGCTTCTCTGGCGGAGCCGCCGCTGGGTGTGCCGGGATAATGACTGGTGCTCGGTATCAACATGGTTTCGTCGTCCGGCAGTGCCGGCGGGTTGCGTGTCTGCTCTTAAGTTCGGTCTGGCCCTGTGCGGGGGAAGACACGCGAGGTGCGAGGAGGTTCGGGGGGAGTTCAAGTAAGAACCACAGAGGCACGGAGACACGGAGGAAAAGCTGGCGAGCCCGGTGCGTGAGCACCGGGGTGAGTAGCGTACTGATGTAGGCTGGGACTGGTCCCAGCACGCTTCACGTGAGACGCGACCACGAATACTCAGAGCCGCGAGCGTGATGGAGCGGATGGGGCTGTTAGCGGAGCGTAACCCACCACTCATCTCATGTTGGTCGTTGCATCGACTCGAGTGGTGCGTCACGGGCACGCGAGTCGATGATCGTCACTCGGCGATGGACGCCCCAAGGGCCGTTCGCCGTGACACACCCTACGCAGCTGATTCGGCACATCGGACGCAGCCGGTGGGCTTTCAGGGACTTCGCGTCACCATGTTGAAGTCGAGCCTCACACCTTCCGGACCACGCCCTTCACGTCGCCTCGCTCCGCTTCAGGGCGTGCCACCCACGTTCACTCGCTCGAGACTCACCGCCTCAAGACTCACCCCTCCAGCAGCCCCGGCAGTTCCGATGCATGCTCGATGACGTACGTTGGATCGGCCGCGACGAGGGTTGATTTCGAATTAAAGCCCCAGGTGACGGCGGCGATGTCCATCCCGATGCTGCCTGCCGCGTCGATGTCGCGGACTTCGTCACCCACGTACAGGATTTCGCTGACCGGGAGCCCCGCCCGGTTGGCTGCCCGCCGGAGGGCCCGTTCCTTGCCCGTCAGTCGGGAGTATCCGTGGACAAACTCGAATCGATCAGTCACGCCGTTGGCATCCAGGCAGAGGCGGATGTTGTCTTCGGCATTGGAGGAGACAACCCCGAGCCGGCAGCCGAGGTCGCGCAGCTGATCCAGTGCCGCGGCGATGCCGTCGTGCAGGTGGACGCCCGGCAGGAGCGACTTCTGCAGCGAGAGGAACTCGGCCATGAGGAACGGGAGGCGGTGCATCGGGACGCGGTGGGCGGCAAGGAACTCCCGCGTCGACATGTCGCGAAGGGCAGCCGGATCGGCAATCGGCGTCAGACCGTGCCGGTCTGCCAGCCGGTTGAATATCGCGACCGCACCGGGGAGCGTGTCGGCGAGTGTGCCGTCGAAGTCCCAGAGAATCAGCCGGTAGTGCATGAGTTGTGACGGCTCCCCGCGAAGCAACTGTTGGCGTCGTGAACGGGGAGTGTCACAGAACGGAGGGAGGTGTCAAGCACGCGGGGACGTGATCAACGCGAGGTTGGTTGTCCGGGAGCTCACGGACCGGTCAGGCGATGTCGCGAGTTGTGGAGACTGATAACAACCACGGAGTTGTCATGACGGGGCGTCGCCCCGGAGGATGAAAATCGAAGCGGGGTGCCATGGCCTCGCCGCGCAGCGGAGTGGCCATGCCGTTTTCCTCGCGCCTCAAGCCTCGGGCCTTTCGAACCACGCCCATCACTCCGCTCCGCTTCGTTCTGGGACGTGCCACCCGAGTCTATTTTCATAGGAGGC
>ENA-ORCW01000513-ORCW01000513.1-marine-metagenome-genome-assembly--contig:-NODE-513-length-21020-cov-3.368238_pt1 | contig 21020 bp, 18 predicted proteins | sample MGYA00237784_ERZ508517 | MGnify/ENA primary metagenome ERZ508517 (study PRJEB26187, sample SAMN06268979) | marine metagenome | isolation source: Tt ae E1 feedstock associated aerobic enrichment on... | reverse complement strand
AAGAGCCTGACTCGCTTGCCGTCATGGGGCTTTTGCCGCCAAAGCTGCGCGCTTCCCTTGCGGGAGAGCTGGACTTCGATGGGCAGCGGATCAACCTGACGGATCAGGACGCGTTGGCGAAATTGCGCGGACGGCGCATTGGAATGATCTTCCAGGAACCGATGTCGAGCCTCAACCCTGCGCACAGGATAGGCGATCAGATCGCCGAGGGATGGCGCAGGCACAACAAGGGGGATGGCCGCGCGGAGGCGTTGGAGATGTTGCGCCGTGTCGGCATCCCGGCGGCCGAACGCAGAATGCGGGACTATCCGCATCAGATGTCGGGCGGCATGCGGCAACGCGTGATGATCGCGATGGCGCTGATCAACAACCCCGATCTTCTGATCGCGGACGAGCCGACCACGGCGCTGGATGTCACCATTCAGGCACAGATTCTCGAACTGATCGCGGAACTGCAATCGGGCGGGCAGATGGGCACGATCCTGATCACGCACGATCTGGGCGTGGTGGCCGAGACGGCGACGACGGTTGCGGTGATGTATGCGGGCCGCGTTGTCGAATACGGCCCTGCAGATGCCATTTTCTCCGACCCCCAGCACCCTTACACGATCGGGCTTATGTCTTCGATTCCGGCTCTGCGCGGTCCGCGCAGCAGGTTGGCGACGGTTCCCGGTATCGTGCCTTCGATCGAAACCATGCCGAAAGGCTGCCGCTTCGCCACGCGTTGCCCGTTTGCAAAGCGGAACTGTGTTGAAACACCGGAGTTGGCGGAGATCTCTCCGGCGCACTTCGTCGCCTGCCATTTCGCACCGCTGGAAAGCACATTGCGGAGCGTCGCATGAACCAGGTGATTGTCGAGGTGAAGGGGCTGGCCAAACGCTTCCCGATCGGCGGTGGCATCCTGACGGCGCCGAAATTGTTGCACGCGGTGGACGGGGTCGATTTGACCGTTCATCAAGGTGAGACGTTCGCAATCGTGGGAGAATCCGGCTGCGGGAAGTCGACCTTGGCCCGTCTTTTGGTGCGGTTGCTCGAACCGACAGAGGGCAGCATCGACATTGCGGGCCACGATATGGCGTCGGTCTCGCAGCGGGATTTGCGCGACCTGCGGCGTGATGTGCAGTTTATTTTCCAGGATCCGTTTTCATCCTTGAATCCCCGCCTGTCCGTCGCCCGGCTGGTGGGCGAACCGCTCGAGGCCCACCGTCCCGAACTCACCGCCGCCGAGCGGCGTGCAGAAGTGGCGCGTTTGCTGTCCCAGGTGGGATTGCGGCCTGAACACATGGACCGTTATCCGCACGAGTTCAGTGGCGGGCAAAGGCAGCGGATCGGAATTGCGCGTGCGCTGGCATCTGGGCCGAAAGTCCTGATTGGAGACGAGCCCGTCAGTGCGTTGGACGTCAGCGTGCAGGCACAGGTCGTCAATCTGCTGTCGGATTTGCGCGACCGGCTTGGTCTCACACTTATTGTCATCGCACACGATCTCGCCGTCATTCGACAAATGAGCGACCGACTTGCGGTCATGTATCTGGGACGAATTGTGGAGACGGGGTCCACCGACGCGATCTTCAATGCACCCCATCACCCTTATACTCGCGCGCTGTTGTCGGCGATCCCGGGCCCTGAGGGAGGATCGGGCGCGGCCGGCCTGGAGGGCGAAACGCCAAGCCCGCTGGCTCCGCCTTCGGGTTGTCATTTTCGCACACGTTGCCCCTTTGTCGAACCCCGATGCGCCGAAGTGCGGCCCGTGCTGGAGCGCACGCAGGCCGGGACTGAAGTTGCCTGTATCCGTTGGAGCGAGATTGCCCGCGCCGACGATTACGCCCCGCCGCCAGCGATACGCAGCGCCGGAGCCAATGAACGCTTTCGTTTGTACCGCGAGGCGTTGGAAGAAGCTGAAAAAGCAAAAGAAACGCAACAGGAGAATGCAAAATGAACATCCGCAAAGCGATGTTGCTTGCTGCCGTTATGGGAACGACGGTGGTGGGCGCGCAGGCGCAGACTTTGCGCATCGGTCTGGAGAGCGACCCCGATGCGCTGGATCCCGACAAAAGCCGCACCTTTGTCGGCCGTATTGTTTTTACCGCTCTTTGCGACAAACTGATCGACGTCACGCCCAAGCTGGAACTGGTTCCGCAACTGGCGACCGAATGGACGGTCAGTGAGGATGGCAAGACGATCGATATGACTCTGCGCGAGGGCGTGGTCTTCCATGATGGGACCCCCTTTGACGGCGAGGCTGTAAAAGCCAATATTGAACGCTCGCAAACGCTGGAGGACAGCGTGCGCAAATCCGAGGTCAGCTCGATCGAGTCGGTCGAGGTGGTCGATGCAACCCATATCAAACTGCATTTATCTGCTCCGGATGCGCCTTTGCTCGCACAGCTCGCCGACCGGTCCGGCATGATGCTCTCGCCTGCCAGCTTCGAGGGGGATGTCGCGGCCGGCCCGGTCTGCTCCGGTCCGTTCATGTTCAAGAACCGCGTCGCGCAGGACAAAATCGAGCTGGAAAAATTCGCCGACTACTGGAATGCCGACGCAATCTCGCTGGACGCGGTGTCCTATCTGCCGATCCCGGATTCGACGGTGCGTCTGGCAAATCTTCAATCGGGCGATCTGGATCTGATCAACCGGCTCGCCGCGACCGATGTGGAGACCGTCAAGGGCAGCGATCAGTTGAGTTACGGTCGTGCAGACGGGCTCGGCTACCAGGGCATCACCTTCAACACCACCAATGGCGACAGGGCCGACAATCCGTTCGGGCAGGACGCTCGGTTGCGTGAGGCCCTCTCATTGGCCATCGACCGCAACGCGATCAATCAGGTCGTGTTCTCGGGTCTCAATGCCCCGGCCAGCCAGTTCGTATCCGCTGCCAGTCCGTTCTTCGATCCCGCTTACCCGGTGCCGGAACGCGACATCGAGAAAGCCAAGGCGCTTATAGCCGAGGCCGGTTATGAAGATGGATTGACCCTTGAGATTCAGGCGCCGAACCGGCCAGAGAACCAGCAGGTCGTCCAGATGATTCAGGCCATGGCGGCCGAGGCGGGCATCCAGATCACCATCGCCGCCAAGGAATTCGCCACCATGTTGTCGGATCAGGCAGCGGGTGATTTCGAAGCCAGTCAGGTCGGGTGGTCGGGCCGTATCGATCCGGATGGGAACATCTACGGTTTTGTCACCACCGGCGGCGGCTTCAACGACGGCAAATATTCCAACGAGAAAGTGGATGAAATTCTCGCCGAAGCCCGCTCCGTGAGCGACGTGGACAAGCGCAAGGCATTGTATCACCAGGCAAATGAAATCCTGATGGCCGACAAGCCGCTGTTCTATATCTACAACGAAGCGTGGCTTTACGGTGTGTCCAACAAGGTTGAAGGCTTTACCCCCAGCCCGGATGGAATGATCCGCCTGGAGGGGGTGTCCTTGTCCCAGTGACATGATGGCCCGGCCGGCTCCAGCGCCGGCCGGGCCGTTTAGAGAAAAGGCCTCAGGATATGTTGTCCTATCTTGCCCGCCGCGTGCTGATTGCCATTCCGACGCTGATACTGATTTCGATCTTCGTCTTCGCCCTGCAGAAGATGTTGCCCGGCGATCCGGTGTTGGCGTTGGCCGGCGAAGATCGCGATCCCGAAACGCTGGAACGCTTGCGTGAATTGTATCATCTGAACGATCCGATCTGGATGCAGTACCTGATGTGGGTCGGCGACGCGGTCCGAGGTGATCTGGGACAATCGATCCGAACCGGCCTGCCCGTGACGGAGATGGTCTTGTCGAAACTGCCGGTGACGATCCAATTGGCGGTGATGTCGATGGTTTTTGCTGCGGTGATCGGTATTCCGGCGGGCATCGTTTCGGCCATACGCAAGGGAACGGTGACCGATTATGTGGCCAATGTGGTCGCGTTATCGGGTTTGTCGATCCCGAATTTCTGGCTGGGGATCATGTTGATCCTGCTTGTCTCGGTCAAATGGCGACTTTTGCCAGCATCGGGATATGTTCCGCTGACCGAGGATCCGCTGCAATCGATCCGCACAATGCTGATGCCGGCGTTCGTTCTTGGCACCGCGCTGGCGGCCTCGCTGATGCGGCATACGCGCTCGGCCATGCTTGGGGTGTTGCGCCAGGATTATGTGCGCACCGCGCGTGCGAAAGGCTTGGCCGAACGCACCGTGATCATGCATCACGCCTTTCGCAATGCCTTGACGCCGGTCGTCACGCTGGCCGCGTTGCTGTTTGGTGAACTGATCGCCGGAGCTGTTCTGACCGAACAGATCTTTACCATTCCGGGGTTCGGAAAAATGGTTGTCGACGCGGTGTTCAATCGGGATTACGCGGTCGTTCAGGGGGTGGTTTTGGTGACGGCGCTTGGCTTCATCCTGATGAACCTGATTGCCGATGCCGCCTATGTGCTCCTGAATCCGCGTTTGAGGGTCGGCTGATGACACAAACCGTTGCCGACCCCGTTCTGGCTCGCCGTCCGCAAAGCAGGGTCTGGCGCAAATTGCGGAACCATCGCAGCGCGACATTCGGCGCTGCACTGGTGCTCGTTTTCATAGTGCTGGCTCTGGCCGCACCTTATCTGCCCATTTCCGATCCTGCCGCGGCCGACTGGTCGGCCATACGGCAGCCGCCTTCGACGGCCCATTGGCTGGGCACGGACGAACTGGGCCGCGATCAGCTTTCGCGGATGATATGGGGCGCGCGCGCCTCGTTGATGGCCGGTGTGGTTTCGGTTGCGATCGCTATCGCCATTGGCGTGCCTTTCGGCATTCTCGCAGGCTATTTCGGTGGATGGGTCGACGCTGTGATTTCACGCTGCACCGAGGCGTTGCTGGCGATTCCGTTCCTGATCCTTGCCATCGCCCTGGCGGCCTTCCTGGGGCCGTCTCTGACCAACGCGATGATCGCCATCGGCATTGCCGCAACCCCCGTCTTCATTCGTTTGACACGTGGGCAGGCAATCAGCGTTGCCGCCGAGGATTATGTGGAAAGTGCCCATGCGATCGGCCTTTCCACCCCGGTCATCCTGCGCCGCTATATCTTTCCGAATGTCCTGCCTCCTGTTCTGGTGCAGGCGACCTTGACCATTGCAAGTGCAATCATTGCCGAGGCTTCGCTCTCCTTTCTTGGGCTCGGCCAGCAGCCGCCAGCGCCGAGTTGGGGAGCAATGTTGAACGTGGCCAAGGGCTTTATGACTCAGGCCCCGTGGATGGCCATGTGGCCGGGCATCGCGATTTTCCTCGTGGTGCTGGGATTCAACCTTCTGGGCGATGGGCTGCGCGATGCGCTCGACCCACGCGAAGAATGACCGACAGGGACAGATATGAACGACTTTACCACGCGCCCCGACATCCGCGGCACTTTCGGAACCGTTGCCTCTACCCACTGGATCGCTTCCAGCACGGGAATGGGCATTCTGGAAAAAGGAGGCAATGCCTTTGACGCTGCGGTCGCAACCGCGCTCGTCTTGCAGGTCGTCGAGCCGCATCTCAACGGCCCGGCAGGCGATCTGCCGGCCATCATCCATCTGTCCGGGACGGATGAAACCCGCGTTCTGTGCGCACAGGGCGTTGCCCCAGGCGGGGCCACCATGGAGCATTATCGTGGTCAGTTCGGCAATGGATTGATTCCCGGATCGGGCTTGCTCGCGACGGTCGTTCCCGGTGCCTTCGACGGCTGGATGCTGATGCTGCGCGACCACGGCAGCATGGAACCGGCCGATGTCATGGCGCCTGCCATCGCCTATGCGCGCGACGGCCACCCCGTTCTGCCGCGTGTGGCCAACACGATTGCCGGATTGGCCGATTTCTTTCGCAGCGAATGGCCGAGCAGCGCGGCAACGTGGCTTCCGGGCGATGCCGCGCCGCAGCCATGGGCGCTGTTCCGCAACCCGGATCTCGCGGCAACCTATCAGCGGCTTGCCGACGCGGCGCGCGGCGATACGCGCGAAGCCCGCATCGATGCCGCGCGCAAGGCCTGGTCGCAGGGTTTCGTCGCCGATGCGATCTGCGATTTTCTGGCAGAGGCTTCGGTCATGGATGTGTCGGGGGAGGCCCATTCCGGAGTCTTGTCGCGCCAGGACTTGGCTGACTGGCAGGCGCGTTGGGAGGAGTCGGTTTCGGTCGACTATCATGGCTGGCAAGTGCACAAGACCGCGCCATGGTCGCAGGGACCTGTACTGCTGCAGGCGCTGAGAATTCTCGAACATTTCGACGTGGCGGCGATGGATCCCATGGGGGCGGATTTCGTTCACACGGTGACCGAGGCGATGAAGCTGGCCTATGCTGATCGCGAGGCTTATTACGGCGATCCCGACCATTTCGACATTCCGCTCGAAACCTTGCTTTCGCGCGACTATGCCGCCGAACGCGCCCGGCTGATCTCGGACGAGGCCAGCCTGGAACAACGCCCGGGCCGCATTCCCGGATTGGAACGTCTGGCAGAGGATGCCGTCGCGCGCGCCGCGGCCGACTTCAATGCCGCACGCGGCGCCAGCGCTGGGGAACCGACCATGTCGCATTTAACCGAACGCCGGGGCGACACGGTGCATCTCGACGTCATCGATCGCTGGGGCAACATGGTCAGCGCGACCCCTTCGGGCGGTTGGCTGCAATCCAATCCGGTCGTTCCCGGCTTGGGTTTTCCCTTGAACAGCCGCGCTCAGATGTTCTGGCTTCGCAACGGACTGCCGACCTCCTTGCGGCCCGGATCACGCCCGCGCACCACCCTGACCCCGTCGATGGCAGACAAGGATGGGATCCGACTGGCCTTCGGAACGCCGGGCGGTGATCAACAGGACCAATGGCAGCTCATCTGGTTTTTGCGTTATGTCCACCACGGTTTGTCTATGCAGCAGGGAATGGATGCACCGCTTTTCCACACGACCCATTTCCAGAGCAGCTTCTATCCGCGTGAAGCGAAACCGGGAGAATTGATGGTCGAGCCCAATCTCGGCGATAAGACGATCGCCGAGTTGCGCGCGCGTGGGCATAAGATTGTCGTTTCTGAACCTTGGAGCATCGGTCGGCTGACTGCTGCGCGGCGCGATCCGGATGGAATGATGACGGCCGCCGCGACTCCCCGCCTGATGCAAGCCTATGCCGTGGGGCGCTGAATGTCGTTCCTGCATTTTCACGCCACGTTGTTCATGGTTCGCGACTGCGAATTCGCGGCGAGCCCGCCGGACAGCGCCACGAACCCCGCCATGCAAGGCGATAGCAAAGGACTGACCCATGGACGGGATTTCGACCACTGCGCTGATTGAACTTGCGGCTGTCGCGGTCGGTGCCGGTATCGGTGGGGGCATACTTGCCGGGCTTCTGGGCGTTGGCGGCGGGATCGTCATCGTCCCGGCGCTCTATTTCGCGCTGACGCTGACCGGCATGGATCCTGAACTGACCATGAAGGTTGCCGTCGGGACGTCGCTCGCGACCATCGTTTTCACGTCCCTGTCGTCGGGCTGGGGCCACTATCGCAGGGAGGCCATCGATACCGGGTTGATCAGGCTGTGGGCACCGTCGCTCCTCGTCGGAGTGGTCCTGGGCAGTCTTGCGGGGGGGCATGTATCGGGCAATGTGCTGATTGCGGTTTTTGCAACCGTGGCGTTGGCCGTGTCGGCCGATATGATTTTGCGCAAAGGCCGCGCCGATCCGGAGCCGAGAGACTTTTCGAAACCCGTGTGGGCAGCCTTCGGTGTCTTCGCCGGCGGGATCAGCGCGATGATGGGAATCGGCGGTGGCACGATCGGCGTGCCCCTTTTGAACTTCCTGGGTTACGATATTCGACGCGCGGTCGGCACATCGGCCGCAATCGGATTCATCATCGGTCTTCCCGGCGCGATCATTTATGCGTTGAGCGGTTTGGGCAACGACGGGCTGCCGCCATTCTCGCTCGGTTACGTCAATCTGCTTGCGGCCATCGTCATCATCCCCCTGACGATGACGTTTTCGCAACTCGGTGTGAAATTGGCGCATGCGATTCCCCGCCGGGCGTTGCGCCTTGCCTTTGGCGCCTTTCTGCTGATTACATCGATGCGTATGTTCATCGATCTGATCGCGAGCTAGCATGGATCAACCCTCTGACGATCTTCCTGCAATCATCGCGGCCTTGACGCCCGTTCTGACGGCGGCTGCGCGAGAGGGGGGGCGCTTGCCAGCGGAAAGAACGCTGAGCGAAATGCTAGGCGTGCCGCGTCGTCGTTTGCGGCTGGCTCTCGATGAATTGCAAAGGCGCGGCACCGTATTCCGGCGCCGCGGGCAGGGGACTTTCGTCACGCCTCCACCGCCGCCGGACAAGGGCCGTCATCGCTTGTTGGCGGGAAAGCTCACCCTCGGCCAATTGATGGATGTGCGTCATCAGATCGAACCGCGCCTCGCCGAGCTGGCGGCCATTCACAGCGACGATGCCGATATCGCGCAGCTTGAAGTTTTGATGCGAAGATCCCGCGATGCGCGGACCCCGCAGGAATACGATTTGGCGGATGAAGTCTTTCACTATCGCATCGCCGAGTTAGCCGGGAATGCTCTGTTTCTGGAGTTCTACGCCATGATCCGCGAAATGCGACGCGAAGCCGGCTGGCGCGATCGGCGGGCCGAAACAAACAAGCCGGCCGTGATGCGCGCTTTGGGCGAACAGCATCAGCGCATTTTCGATGCGATCGCGACGCGGGACGTGGCCGGGGCCGCTACGGCGCAGCGCATTCACATGGAATTCGTGGCCGCGGCGATCCAGTCTGGCTGATCGGAAACCCGAATACCAAAGCGCAAGCGGCCGGCTGATGACATCCTTATGGATTGTCGATATGCGGCCTGCCGAACTCATAGGTTCTCGGTTCATGGGGGCAGAGAGAGTTTTGGACTGGCTTTCCGTTGGAACAAGGACTGTACGAGACGCGCCAATGGGCTCCGGCTTTGCGGCTCCGAGTTTCCGATCCATTGAAATCGTTCGACCCCGATGCGGAAGGCGCTGCGTTCTCATGCAGCAAGAAGCGGGCGTTCGGCCGGGCGATGATCGAATGGTCAATCCGCTGTGATGGCGTCGAGTGCCTGGCGTTGCTTGTGCATTTCCAGAAAGACGCGATAATCGCGATCGAAGCGCCGGCGGGCGATGGGGTCGGGCTTTCGTGTCGTGCCTTCCTGGGCCATGTTGACACAGGCTTCGGCCAGGCTCGGATACAGTCCGGCAGCCATGGCGGCCACCATCCCGGTTCCCAGAAGCATCGCGTCCTCCGCCCCGGGCTCGACGACGGTGCACCCGGCTGCATCCGCGTAAAGCTCCATCAGAAGCGGGTTTTTTATATGCCCGCCGGTCACGTGCAGCGTGTCGATCCCGTAACCCCGGTCGTTGAGCGTGTCGAGTATGTGGCGAATGCCGAAAGCGATGGCGACGGCGGTGCGCCAGTAAAGGCGGCAAAGGCTGTCGAACGAAGCGTCGAGTGTCAGCCCCGATATAACGCCGACCGCGTGGGGATCGGCCAGCGGCGACCGATTGCCGTGGAAATCGGGCAGGACGTGCAAACGCGCGCCGAGCTCATATCCTTCAGCCGCGCGCAATTCCATGACACGGTCGCAGATGCGCCGGTGCATTTGCGCATTCGGCTCACCGCCGGCTGCGTGCCAGCGAATAATGTGATCGAGAAGAGCTCCCGATACGGACTGGCCGCCTTCACCCAGCCAGCAATCGGGCAGCGCCGCACCAAGATATGGCCCCCAGACACCCGGCACGGGACGGGCCTCGCGCGAAAAGGCCATCACGCAACTGGACGTGCCGGCGATCAGGGCCATGTGCCTGTCGATGCTGTCGACATCACCGGCAAAACCGCCGAGCACACCGAGCGCGCCGCCATGCGCGTCGATGAGTCCGGCCCCAACACGACAACGCTCCGTCAGGCCGAGCGCGTTGGCTGCTTCCGAAGTAAGGGGCCCGAGATCCGTGCCGATCGGGCTTGCGCGCTCGGGCAGTTGCCCACGTTCGATCATGTCGGCTAAGCCGACGGTTTCGAAGAAATCGTGCTGCCAGCCAGGCGTCTCATGCGCCAAATAGGTCCATTTGCAGGTGAGCGTGCATTGCGAGCGGGCAAGACTGCTCGACGCTTTCCAGGTCAGAAAATCGGCGAGATCGAAGAAATGGCAAGCAGCGTTCCAGCGCTCGGGCAGATTACGCTTTAGCCACATCAGTTTCGGTGTCTGCATCTCCGGCGACATCACCCCGCCGATGTAGTCGAGCACGCGGTGCCCGGTGGCGGTGCAGGCGTCCGCCTCTGCCAGAGCGCGATGATCCAGCCAGACGATCGTGTCCCAGCGTGGCTCTTCGTCCGGCGAAACGCTGACCTGTTCGCCATCTCGACCACGCACGACCAGGGAGCAGGTGGCGTCGAAACTGATCCCGGCGATCTGTTCGGGGGCGGCGTCGGCGCGCTCCAGGGCAGTTCGCACCGAGGTGCATGCCGCGTTCCAGATATCTTCCGAATCCTGTTCGGCAAAATCCGCTGCCGGCTGGTTCATCTTGATCGGGTTCTCGGCCCGACCCAACAGTTTCCCCTCTCGGTCAAGTACACCGGCGCGGGCGCTGCCTGTGCCTATGTCCACCGCCACCACAAGATCGCGCATCAAATCTCTCTTTGGAGCGCTGTGCGTCCGTTCGGACTTGCAAAGGACGCTCCTATCTATCTGCGTTTCGTATTTCCACCAACGTCAGGTGTTTCCATCCGACTGAAAAATGCCTGCTTTCTCCAGCTGGACAAGAAGGTCCGGCAGTTGCTGCATCCTGTCAAAAATCACGTCGGGCTCCAAGCGGTTCAGAACATCGCGATGTGCCTGCGAATCCGCATGGGATGCTCCGGCAAAGCATAGAACACGCATGCCCGCGCGGTGTGCGGCTTCGATACCGGCGGGGCTGTCCTCCACAACAACGCACCGTGCCGGCTCGATGCCCATCGAGTGGGCCGCCAATAGAAAGAGATCGGGTGCTGGCTTGCCGTTCGCGACCATCGTCGCGCTGAAGATATGCGGTTCGAAACGGTCGAGAAGCCCTGTCACGCCAAGCGACAATCGAATGCGTTCGGGCTGGCTGGAGGAGGCGACACAACGGGATATCGACAATTCGTCGAGCGCTTCCCGAACGCCCGCCACCGCCTGCAATTCGGCGCGAAAGGCCGTATAGAGATTGTCTCGCATGCGCTCAAGTGCGATCTCATCGAGATCGACATCGAAATCCGTTTTGAGCAACGAGGTGATGGTGCCGAGACTACGACCGAGGAACAGTTCATAGGCCGTGTCTGGATCGATATGCGCTCCGTTCTCGGCGACGGTTTGCAACAGGACCCGCATGGAGAGCGGTTCGCTGTCCACAAGAACGCCGTCGCAGTCGAAGATGACGAGCCCGACCGCCGCCTCGCAGGGGACTTTGGTCACGCTCTCCTCACCAACACGAATAGCCGCCATCCGCCATCACGATCGAGCCGGTCATCAGACTGGCCGCGTCCGAGGCGAGGAAATGCACCACGGACGCGATCTCGTCGGGTTGTCCGACACGTCCCATCGGTGTCATTTCCAGCCAAGTGGCATGCATTTCTGGATTTTCCGTCATGCCGAAAGCGGTTAGTGGCGTTTCGATGTAGGTGGGCGCCACCGCATTGACACGCACCCCACGACGTCCCCATTCCGCAGCCAGCGACTTGGTGAGCTGGTGCACCGCCGCCTTGGACGCGTTGTAGAATGCCTGTGGTTGAGGCTTGTTGACGATTACGCCCGACATTGAACCGATATTGACGATGGAGCCGCTTCCTCGTTCGAGCATCGCCCGCCCGAATGCACGGCAGCACCAGAACAGTCCGTCGAGATTGACGTCCATGTGAAGGCGCCAGTGCTCGTCGCTGGTTTCTTCTGCCGGTACGTCGCTTTTTGCCACACCCGCATTGTTGACCAGAATGTCGATGCTTCCATGTCGGCTGGCGATCTCGTTTGCCACCGCATCGACCTGACCGGAATCGGTGACATCGAGTACTGAACCTTCAGCCGATAAACCTTGAGCCTTCAGCGCTGCAACGCTTTCGTCGACGCGATCGGCCAGCATGTCCACAACGATCACATGTGCACCGGCTTCGGCGAGGGCGCGCGCGCAGCATGCGCCGATCCCCTGGCCGGCGCCCGTGACCACGGCGATGCGTCCATCGAGCTTGAGTTTATCCAGATACATTTCAAACACCTTCTTCATTTAACTGGTGCGCCAGGCCGTCAGTTCAGAGCGCTGCCCTCGTCGTCGAAACGGTGAAGACGTTCTGATGAAGGGCTCAGATACACAGTCTCGCCATGGCGCAGCGCAAACTCGCCATCGGCTCTCGCCGTGAGCTGGCCCAAGCCCTCCACCTCGACATGGAGGAACGTGTCGGAGCCAAGATGCTCGGCAACCGCGACGGTTCCCTTCCAGTGGCCGCTGGCCGTCGACATCTCCAGATGCTCCGGGCGTATTCCCACTGTGGGCGCACCGAGCTTTTCGGCTTCGGATCCTTTGATCAGATTCATGCGCGGCGAGCCGATGAAGCTCGCGACGAAAAGGTTTCGCGGACTGCGGTATAATTCCAGCGGCGAGCCGACCTGTTCGACTCGCCCCGCATTCAGGACCACGATCTTGTCGGCCATGGTCATGGCCTCCACCTGGTCGTGAGTGACGTAGATCATCGTCGTCTGGAGTTGATGGTGGAGTTCGCTGATCTCCAGACGCATCGACCCGCGCAGGGCCGCGTCGAGATTCGAGAGCGGCTCATCGAAGAGAAACGCCTTGGGTTCGCGCACGATCGCCCGGCCGATGGCCACGCGCTGGCGCTGACCGCCGGAAAGCTGGCCCGGTCGGCGGTCGAGATAATCGCTCAGGTTCAGGATGCGGGCGGCATTGCGAACCTTCTCGTCGATTGCCGCCTTCTCGACACCCGCCATTTTCAGCGGGAAAGCAATGTTCCTGTAGACGCTCATATGCGGATAGAGCGCATAGGACTGGAACACCATGGAAAGGCCGCGCGTGGCGGGCGAACGCGCAGTCATGTCCTCGCCGTCGATTACGATCCGGCCGCTTGTCGTATCTTCCAGGCCGGCGATCAGCCGAAGCAGGGTCGACTTGCCGCAGCCCGACGGGCCCACGAACACGACGAATTCATTGTCGGCGATCTCAAGATCGATTTCGGGAATGACGACGGTCGAGCCGAACGCCTTATGGACCTTTTCGAGGCGGATTTCCCCCATGGTTGCGTTTCCTTATTTGACGGCGCCGAAGGTCAGTCCCCGCACGAGCTGGCGTTGCGAAAACCATCCCAGTATGAGGATCGGCGCGATGGCGAGTGTGGAAGCGGCCGAGAGTTTGGCCCAGAACAGCCCCTCGGGGCTCGAGTAGGATGCGATGAAAGCCGTCAGCGGCGCCGCTTTCGCAGCCGTCAGGTTGAGCGTCCAGAACGCTTCGTTCCAGGCCAGTATGATGTTGAGCAGCAGCGTCGACGCTATGCCGGGAACGGCCATGGGCGTCAGCACGTAGATGATTTCCTTTGCGAGCGAGGCTCCGTCCATACGGGCCGCTTCGAGAATGTCGCCGGGGATTTCGCGGAAATAGGTGTAAAGCATCCACACGATGATCGGCAGATTGGCCATGGTCAGGACGAACGTCAGACCGATGCGCGTGTCGAGCAGCCCCGCATCGCGAAACAGCAGATAGATCGGCACCAGCACGCCGACTGCCGGCAGCATTTTCGTCGACAGCATCCACAGAAGCACGTCCTTGGTGCGTTTGGTGGGGGCGAACGCCATCGCCCAGGCAGCCGGGATGGCGATCACGAGGCCGAGCAGCGTTGACCCGAGCGAGATCACCACCGAATTCATAAAATGCTTGAGATAGTCGGACCGGCTGTTCACCTCGATATAGTTTTCGGCCGTCCACTGGAAGAACAGGAACTGCGGCGGTGTGGCGATCGCGGTGCCTTCCGATTTGAAACTGGTGAGCACTGTCCACAGGATCGGAAAGAAGATGAGGAAGCCCACGAGCCAGCCGATCAGGGTGAAGACGAGACGGGTGCGTGTGGAAACGGCGCGTGCCATCGATCCTCTCCTATTCCAGATTCTTGCCGATGAGACGGATGAGGAAAATGGCGACGATGTTCGCCAGAACCACCGCAACGATGCCGCCGGCGGAAGCCCCACCCACATCGAACTGCAGGAGCGCCTGCACATAGACGAGATAGGTCACCGTGGTTGTCTGCACGCCCGGTCCGCCATTCGTGGTCACCAGGATTTCCGCGAACACGGAGAGCAGGAAAATGGTTTCGATGAGCACCACAACGGTGATTGCACGCGCCATATGAGGCAGCACGATATAGACGAAGCGCGAGATGGCGCCCGCCCCGTCCATCTCCGCCGCCTCCTTTTGCTCGGTGTCGAGCGATTGAAGCGCCGTCAGCAAAATCAGGGTTGCGAAGGGCAGCCACTGCCACGAAACGATCAGAACGATCGAGAAAAGCGGCGCCTCGCCGAACCAGTCCATGGGCTGAAGGCCGAATGTGCGGGCGATCCAGGCGAACAGCCCGTTCACCGGATGCATAAGCATGTTCTTCCAGACCAGGGCCGATACGGTGGGCATGACGAAGAACGGTGCGATCACCATCAGGCGGACAATGCCCTGCCCGAAAAATGGCTGGTCGAGCAAAAGCGCCATCAGGATCCCACCACCGACGCTGATCACAAGCACACCGCCGACCAGAAGCAGTGTGTTCAACAGGCCCGTGAAGAATGCGGGATCGGTGAGAAAAAAGCGGTAATTCAGAAACCCTGCCCACTCTTCCATGCCGGGCATCAGAAGGTTGTAACGCAGCATGGAGAAGTAAAGCGTCATGGCCAGCGGAACGGCCATCCATAGAAGGAGCAGCACGACTGCCGGCGTCATCATCAGCCGGGCGCTGGCGCGAGTCTGCAGCGTGGCCATGGGCTTGCCTCTTCAAATTGGCGTGTCGGATTTGAAGTTCGCGTCACTGTCGGACGGAGGCCGCGTTGCGAATTTCAGATCCGGGGCACCGGGTTTCACCGAGGGAAAAGGCCGGAACCGTTGTCGAGAGAGAGGGCCGACAGCGGCTCCGGCAACTGGCGGGGCTACTTGGGGTATCCCGCCTTTTGCATTTCGCGCTCGGTTAGCGCCTGCGCGTTGGAAAGCGCCTGATCGACGCTGGCCTGTCCGGCAAGGGCTGCCGAGAACTGTTGGCCGACCGCCGTTCCGATGCCCTGGAATTCGGGGATCGCGACGAACTGCACACCCACATAAGGCACTTCCTCGACCGTCGGACTGGTCGGGTCGGCGGCCTGGATGGATTTGAGCGTCAGTTCGGCGAACGGTGCGGCTTCCTGATAGGACGGGTTCTCGTAGAGCGAGGTGCGCGTACCGGGCGGCACATTGGCCCAGCCTTCCTCCTCGGCGACCAGTTCGCTGTAGGCTTTGCTGGTCGCCCAGGCGATGAACGTTTTCGCCGCTTCCGTCTTCTGTGAGCCGGCGGGGATGGCGAGCGACCAGGCCCACAGCCAGTTGCCGCGCTTGCCGAGTCCCTTGTCGGGTGCAAGCGCGAAACCGACATCGTCCGCCACCTGGCTTTCGTCCGGATTGCTGACGAAGGAAGCGGCAACCGTGGCGTCGATCCACATGCCGCACTTTCCGGTCTGGAAGAGCGCCAGGTTCTCGTTGAAACCGTTGGAGGACGCGCCGGGAGGGCCGGCATCGTTCATGAGATCGATATAGAACTGGAGCGCGTCCTTCCATTCGGGCTGATCGAATTGCGGTTTCCATTCCATGTCGAACCAGCGTGCACCGAACGAATTCGCCATTGCGCTGAGGAACGCCATGTTCTCGCCCCAGCCGGCCTTGCCGCGCAGGCAAATACCGTAGACCTCGTTGTCCTTGTCGGTGATCTTGCGCGCAGCTTCGCCGATGAAATCCCACGTCGGAGCTTCGGGCATTTCGAGCCCCGCTTCCTCGAAAAGATCCTTGCGATACATGACGAACGAGCTCTCGCCGTAAAAGGGCGCGGCATAGAGTGTTTCATCAACCGAGAGACCCGCACGGATCGCCGGCAGCAGATCGTCGACGTCGTAATCGGCCTCGAAATCGAGCGGCACGAGCCATTCCTGCCCGGCCCAGATCGGCACCTCGTACGTGCCGATGGTCATGATGTCGTATTGGCCGCCCTTGGTCGCGATATCGGTGGTGACGCGCTGGCGCAGCACGTTTTCCTCCAGCGTCACCCATTCGAGTTCGATGTCGGGATGTTGTTCCGTGAAAGCACCCGCAAGCTTTTGCATGCGGATCATGTCGCCATTGTTCACGGTTGCGATCGTCAGTGTTTCCGCCTGTGCTGTTGCGGCGATTGTCATTGCCGAACACGTCATCAAGGCCAGAAGCTTCGCCCTCATGGTCTCCTCCCAAAGAATTGAGCAAATGCTATTCTTTTGAGCAAATACTCACTTTGACCGGAAGTCAAGCCCCTCTGTGCCCATGGATTGAAACGGCAAAAGAGGGCAGGGATCAGTCGGCGTTCAACAAGGCCGCCGCAGTGCGTTCATCCGTGATCAATCCGTTGACGATGTGCCGGGTGACGGCGGCCTTAATCGCCGGGAGCTTGCGTGGACCCATGGCCGCGGCGATGACCAGCGAGGTTTCCGACGATGGCAGTGGCGCGCTTGCGACGCGTTCGTTCATGCCGCCCTTGAGCAGTTCGCCGCGCGCATCGAACGACCAGCCGACGATTTCCCCCACTGCCCCGGCTTTTTGCATGGCTTCGAGTTCTTCGCCGGAAATGAAACCGTCTTCGAAAACTGGCGCTGTTTGCGTCAGGTCGCCGATGCCGACGAATGTGACGTCCGCCTTTCTTGCCAGGTCCAGCGTTGGCCGGATCATCGGCTGCTCATGCAGCAGGTTGCGCTCTTCCGCTGAAGAGACGATGACCGGCAGCGGCATTGGAAAACTGCGGGCCTTCACCGTATCGGCCATGGTGAAGATAACGTTGTAATAGGCGGCCGAACCGTCCGGTGCGATGTTGCCGGTGAGCGAAACGATCCGATGCTGCGGACATTCCATTGGCGTCAGTTGCTCAATCGCCGCTTTCAAGGTCCGTCCGGTTCCGACCGCCATGACGATCGGTTGGGGGGAAAGGAGATGGCGTTCGATCTCAGCAGCGGTCGCTTCGGCGACGCCAACCGTTGTCGAGCTCGATGCCGGATCGCTGGGAACGACTTCTGTGAACCGCAGGCCAAAGCGTTCCTTGAGACGGCGCGCGAGATCCAGACAACCAGCAATCGGATGATCGATGCGCACCCGCACCAGTCCCTCGGAGACTGCCAGCGAAACGAGTCTTTGCGCGGATTGTCGCGAAACCCCCAGCGTCGAGGCAATCTGGTCCTGCGTGTTGCCGGCGACGTAGTAGAGCCATCCCGCCCGGGCGGCATCATCCAATCGACTTCCGCGTGCGCTCATATTTTCCAACTTATGCTTCGCTCATTATTCGGTAAAGCCGACTCTAGCGTGGCAACCAACGGGCAGCCAGCGGCATGACACGAAATGATCAGTCTGAGTATGAAACAGAGAAGGACAAGGCTTCACGCTAGACCGGCAATCCCGGCCGAAACCGCAAACCCGATCCGAATTTGTAAGCTACAATACTGGGAATTGGGAACGATGGTAGCGGAGGAGGGACTTGAACCCCCGACACAAGGATTATGATTCCTCTGCTCTAACCGACTGAGCTACTCCGCCGCCTGAAGGCTGTGGATCAGGTGAAAACCGTGTCCGGTGCCTCACGAAGACGCGCGGATATAAGGGGGCGGTGTCTGCTGTGTCAAGCGGCGTCGCCCGTTTCTTGGGGGAATTTGTCGCGGCTGACGATTTCCCTTAAGAAACGACCGGGTTTGCAAGGGCAGGGTTGAGTCGCGGGGGCGGCGTCTGTATGTGTTTTCAGCGCCAAAATCTCGGGCGAAGGATTTGATGAAACCGCGTATTGCCGTACTCGGATGTGGCTATTGGGGCTCCAACCACATTCGCACGCTGAAGTCTCTCGGGGTTCTGGCCGCCGTGTCCGATGCCAATGAAGCACGGGCCGAAGGCTTCGCCAGCGAGCACGATTGCATGGCGATCTCCCCTGAAGCGCTTTTCGAACACGCCGATATCGATGCGATCGTTTTGGCCCTGCCGCCGCAGTTCCACGCCGACTATGCCATTCGGGCCATGCGCTCGGGCAAGGACGTCCTGGTGGAAAAGCCCATTGCGCTGACCGTGGATGATGCCAAGCGCGCTGTCGCTGTGGCGCGGGAGACCGGCCGCATCGTCATGGTCGGCCATGTGCTCCGCTTCCATCCGGCTTTCGAAAAGCTCAAATCCCTGATCGACCAGGGCGACCTCGGCGAAATCCGCTATATCCACTCCCACAGGCTGGGTCTGGGAAAATTTCACACCGAGAACGATGCGCTGTGGGATCTGGCGCCGCACGATCTGTCAATGATCCTTGCCCTCACCGGCGTGGCGCCGGAAGAGGTGCGCGGCGAGGGCGCCGCGCTGCTCGACCATTTGAGCGATTTCGCGCATTTGCATATGCGTTTTCCCGGCGGACTGCGCAGCCATCTGTTTACCTCGAGGCTCAATCCCTATCGTGAGCGCCGGCTGACGGTGGTTGGCGACAAGGCGATGGCTGTGTTCGACGATGTGGAGCCCTGGGAGCGCAAACTTGCCGTCTATCGGCACGCCGTTTGGCAGGACAGCGGCCATTGGGCCTTCACGACCAATGAACCGACCTATGTGGAGGTTGGCGAAGGGATGCCGCTGACGCGCGAGCTGGAGCATTTTCTTAAGTGCATCGAAACCCGAAGCGAGCCGCGCACCACTGGTGAGGAAGCCATCGAGGTTTTGCGCATTCTCACCGCGGGGTCCGTCACACATGGCTGACGCGCGACGTTTTCGCGGCGAATAACAGCCGTGCAGTGCACGCGAACCGGTGCAACCGCGTTCATAATCTCGGCGTTTTGCCGAACCGGTGCGGAAAATGCGTCCGGGTTAGGCGTTTTGCTCGGCCATCGTGGTAAGTCGCATCAATTGGGCCTCGGCTTCGGTGCCGCGCTCCGAACGTTCGATGAAGCCGCCGCCATAGACGCGCGCTTCGTTCCCGTCGTCTGAATACAGAACGCAGGCCTGGCCCGGCGCAACGCCGGCCTCGCCTTCCGTCAGTTCGACCCAGGTCGCGCCGTTCTCGTGATGCAGCACCGCCGGGCGCGGCGGGCGTGTCGAACGAACCTTCGCAAACACCTCCACGCCGCCTTCGGGAAGCTCGGCAAGCGGCCCGTCGCCCAGCCAGTTCACCTGGCGCAGGAAAACCTTGTGCGTTTCCAGCGCTTCGCGCGGGCCGACGATGACGCGACGGGTTCGCGCGTCGATCTTGACCACGTAGAGCGGCTCGCCGGTGGCGACGCCGAGGCCCTTCCGCTGGCCGATCGTGTAGCGCAGGATGCCGTCGTGGCGGCCGAGGACGCGACCGTCAACATGAACGATGTCTCCTGCAAGTGCCGCATTCGGGCGCAGCTTCGTGATGATGTCGGCATAGTTGCCGTTCGGCACGAAGCAGATGTCCTGGCTGTCCGGCTTGTCGGCGATGGCAAGGCCGTACTTGCGGGCGAGCTCGCGCACCTCCGACTTCGGCAGGCCGCCGAGCGGAAAGCGCAGGAAGTCGAGCTGTTCCTGGGTGGTGGCGAACAGGAAATAGCTCTGGTCCCGGTCCAGGTCGGCCGGACGGTAGAGGCTGCGCTTGTTGCCTGAGGCCCGGGAGCGCACGTAGTGGCCGGTCGCCAGAACGTCGGCGTCGAGATCGCGCGCCGTCTTGAGCAGGTCTGCGAACTTGACCGTCTGGTTGCAGCTGACGCAGGGGATCGGCGTTTCGCCGCGCAGGTAGCTGTCGGCGAAGTCGTCGATGACGGACTCGCGGAAGCGGCTCTCGTAGTCCAGCACGTAGTGGGGGATGCCCAGGCGCTCGGCCACCTGGCGGGCGTCGTAGATGTCCTGCCCGGCGCAGCAGGCGCCCTTCTTGGCCAGCGCCATGCCGTGGTCGTAGAGCTGCAGGGTGATGCCCACCACGTCGAAGCCCTGGGCGTGCAAAAGGGCTGCCGTGACGGAGGAATCCACCCCGCCCGACATGGCCACCACCACGCGGGTCTGCCCCGCCGGCTTGTCGATCCCCAGAGGGTTTGGGCCCAAAGCGTTCATAGGGCCGGAATATAGGCCCCGCCCGGTCAGGCACAAGAGGGATGGCGCAAGGGCCAGACGGCGTCAGAACGGCGGGTAGAGCCCGAAGCAGAATAAAATCTAAATAACAGATATTGATTTTTGTCAGTCCATAGATATATGGTGGGTCTCTCCGGGGCCGTCGGATCGAAGAAGTCCCGGAAAACAGCCATTTCCCCCCATTCAGGAGCGTCCCCCAGATGCAAAACGTGAAACTCGGCACCCAAGGTCCCCTGATTTCCCGCGCCGGCCTCGGCTGCATGGCGGCACTGGAGGCCGAGCGGTATCTGGCGCATGCCGGAGAAACCGCTGAAGCGGCCGAATAATTCTTTCGCGCCGGGCAAGGGCCGCACCATGGACTGGGACAAGCTGCGCATCTTCCACGCGGTGGCGGAGGCGGGCAGCTTCACCCATGCCGGCGAGAAGCTGAACATGAGCCAGTCGGCGGTGAGCCGGCAGGTCAGCGCGCTCGAGCAGGAACTCGGCGTCTCGCTGTTTCATCGTCACGCCCGCGGCCTGATCCTGACCGAGCAGGGCGAGCACCTGTTCCGCGCGGCGAACGACGTCACGATGAAGCTCGAGGCGGTGAAGGCGCGGCTGGCGGATTCGTCCGAGCAGCCGACCGGACCGCTGCGCCTGACGACGACGGTCGGCCTGGGGTCGACCTGGCTCACGGACCGAATCCACGAGTTCATCGACCACTATCCCGACATCAACCTGCAGCTCATCCTCGACGATGGCGA
>ENA-ORCW01000512-ORCW01000512.1-marine-metagenome-genome-assembly--contig:-NODE-512-length-21025-cov-4.110512_pt1 | contig 21025 bp, 13 predicted proteins | sample MGYA00237784_ERZ508517 | MGnify/ENA primary metagenome ERZ508517 (study PRJEB26187, sample SAMN06268979) | marine metagenome | isolation source: Tt ae E1 feedstock associated aerobic enrichment on... | reverse complement strand
ACCGTGCTGCTGAACAGGACGTTGCCCGCCCCGGCACCGGTCGAAATCTGCAGCGTGTCGGTCAGCGCGACGGCGGAACTGAACTGCACCGAGCCGCCGTTCGTCGCCGTGATCGATCCTTCCAGGTTCGTCGTCGTGCTCGCGGTGACCATCAGTCCCTGATCGTCCACCGCAATCGCCCCGGTGAAGTCGACGCTGTTGGCTGTCAGCACCAGACCGGACAGAGGCGTCACTCCGCCGATCGTACTCTGGAACGAGACGTCGCCCGTCCCGGCCGTCACCGTCAGCAGTGAGTCGCCCGAGACGTCCGCTGCGAAGGTGATGTTGCCGCCGCCCGCCGAGCTGTCCAGTTCCGTGTCGCCGGTGACCGTGACCGCTCCGCCCCAGGACTGCAGCCCGGTCGTGGTGACGTCGCCGCCCAGTTCCGCCGCCCCGGTGACCGTAACCGTCGTTGCGGCGAGAGTCGATTCTGTGTCGATCGAGTCGGCGAGGAACGTCGTCACGCCGCTCACGGCGCCGGCGAACGCCCCACCGCCGACGATCGTGAGCGTGTTTCCGCCCCCTGCGAGCATCGAGCCGAATTCGACGCCCTCACCATCCGCGTCCGTATCGACGCCGGTAAACTGGACATTGCCGGTGAGCGTCACCGCCCCGCCGAACTCCTGCTGGGCCGTCGTGGTGACGTCGTCGCCGATTCGGGCCGCCCCGGTCACGCTCACGGAACCGGCAGAAAGAGTCGACTGTGTTTCGAGGCTGTCTGCAGTGAAGGCTCCGACGCCGCTCACTGCCGATGCAAACAGCCCGCCGCCCGAGACTTCAAGATCGTTCCCGACACCGGCAACGGTCGAACTGAACTCGACGCCGGCCCCGTTCATGTCGGTATCGACGCCGGTCAGGACGACGGCTTCGGTCAGTGTGACCGCTCCCGCATACTCCTGCTGACCGGTTGTCGTGACATCGCCACCAAGTTCCGCCGTGCCCGTCACGCTGACGCTCGCGGCGGTGACAATGCCGTCCGCATCCAGAGTGTCGGCGATCAGTGCCCCGACACCGGTCACGGCCCCGGCAAACAGACCACCGCCCGAAATGGTCATCGCGTTCGTGCCACCAGCGACGGTCCCTGCGAACTCGACGCCCGCACCGTTCGCGTCTGTATCGACGCCCGTGAGCAGCACATCACCGGTCAGCGTCACGGCCCCGCCGTACTGCTGCTCGCCGGTTGTGGTGACATCGCCGCCAAGATCGGCCGTGCCGGATACGGTGACGGTCGAGGCGGTGAGCGTCGCTTCCGTATCGATGCTGTCGGCACCGAACGTCGTGACATTCGTCACCGCTCCGACAAAGGCACCGCCCCCCATGATCGTCAGCGTGTTGTTCCCACCAGCAAGCGTCGAGCCGAACTCGACCCCCTCGCCATCCGCATCCGTGTCGACACCGGTAAAGGTGACATCACCGGCGAGCGTCACTCCATCGGCGAACACCTGCTGACCGGAGGTCGTCACGTCCTTCGTGACCACCGTGGTCCCGGACGCCCCGTCGGTATCGGTCTGCAGATCGCCTGCCAGCACGACGGTTTCAGAAAACGTCGTCGTCCCGTCCGCATTGACCGTCAGATCGTTCAGCATGCTGATCGCACCGGTGAACGTCGCCGTGCCCCCGGCGGTCACCGACACGTCTTCCGTCCCGGCCGAGCCCTGCAGCGTCGAACTCAGCGACACGTTCCCTGCCGCCGACAGCGATGCACTTGCCGCCGAGACCGTTACCGGACCGGTCAGCAGAATGTCGCCACTCGTCTGCGTCTGGTACACGGAACCGGCAAGCGTGATCGCGTCTGCGGTCACCGCCAGGTCACCACCGGTCAGCTGCACACCAGCCAGTGCCGCGGAGCTGCCGAACACCGTCAGACCGTTCAGTCGCAGGGCCGCACTCCCGCCGATCGTGTCGGCCGGGTTCCCGACGTCATCCAGCAGCGTCACGGTGCCATCGGTCGTTCCGCCCCGGGCATCGAGCGTCAGGGTATCGCCCGCCGCATCGACCGAACCGACCGGCCCGGTGATCTGGATCGCCCCGGCAGTTGCTGCCGTCTGACCGTTGCCGCTGTCCAGCGTCCGGCTGCCCGAGACGAGCACGCTGTCGTTGATCGTGATGTTGCCGCCGGCCGTCGTCAGGTCCGCCGCCAGCAGCGTCGTCATTCCGTCGCCGGTCAGCGTGATATCCCCGCCCGTGGCGGTGATGTCGGCCAGAACGTCGAGATCGGCGGTCGTCAGCGACACGCTCGCGGCCGTCATGGCGCCGCTGATGGTCGTCGTCCCGGTTCCCGCCTGCTGCTGCACGGCTCCGCTGACCGTAACCGTCCCGTCGAAGTCAACGTCGCCCGCCGAGACGATCGTCAGCCCCGAGAGGGCCGTTCCCGCTCCCACTGCACCGGAAAACGTGACGTTGCCGGTCCCGGCGGTGATCGTCAGCTGCTCGGCCCCGTTGACCGTGCTGCTGAACAGGACGTTGCCCGCCCCGGCACCGGTCGAAATCTGCAGCGTGTCGGTCAGCGCGACGGCGGAGGCAAACGTCACCAGATCGCCGGACGTGGTGATGTCCGCACCGGTCTGCACAGCTCCCGCACCGGTCTGGGTCACGGCACCATCGGCGTCGATCGAAATGGAGTCGACCAGCAGGAGTTGTCCACCGTTGGCAAACTGTACCGTGCCGCCGCTGGTCGTCGTGATCGAACCCCGCACGTCGGTCGTCGCAGAGCTGGTGACCACCAGTCCCTGGTCATCGACCGACACTGCACCTTCGAAGTCGACGTTCGCTCCGTTGACCGACAGTCCCGAGAGAGACGCAGCGTTACCAACGGTACTCTCGAAGTCGACGTTTCCGCCTCCCGCCGTCACCGTGAGCAGGGAATCCCCCGAAACGTCGCCGAGGAACCGCACATTCGCGTTGCCGGCCGAGCTGTCCAGCACCGCATCGCCCGTCAGAGTGACGGCCCCGCTGTACAGCTGCTGACCGGTCGTGGTGACACTTCCGCCCAGGGCCGCCGCGCCAGATACCGTGACCGTCGCCGCAGAGAGTGTCGATTCGGTGTCGATCGAGTCGGCGAGGAATGTCGTCACACCACTCACGGCACCGGCGAACGCCCCTCCGCCGACGATCGTGAGCGTGTTGCCGCCCCCTGCGAGCGTCGAACCGAATTCGACACCTTCGCCATCCGCGTCCGTATCGACGCCGGTGAACATGACATTGCCGGAGAGCGTCACGCCGCCCCCATACGTCTGCTGACCGGTGGTGGTGACGTTCCCGCCGATCCTCGCCGCACCGGTGACCTGAACGGTCGCCGCCGAAAGGGTTGAGGCCGTGTCGATTGCATCCGCGGAGAAGGCCCCGACGCCGCTCACGGCTCCCGCAAACGCAGCGCCGCCGGAGATGGTCAGGCTCTTTCCGCCCCCGGCGAGTGTCGAGCCGAAGTCGATACCGGCACCGTCTGCGTCGGTATCGACCGCCGTGAGAAATACGCCCTCGCTCAGCGTGACCGCCCCGTCATATCCCTGCTCACCGGTCGTCGTGACGTCCCCGCCCAGCTCGGCTGCGCCGGTCACGCTCACCGTCGTTGCCGACAGAATGGCCTGCGTGTCGAGTGTGTCGGCGCTGAATGCCCCGAAGCCAGTCGCGGCGGATGCGAACGAACCGCCCCCCGAAACCGTCAGATCATTCGTGCCGCCTGCCACCGTCGAGCCGAACTCGACCCCCTCGCCGTCTGCATCCGTGTCGACACCGGTGAAGGTGACATCGCCGGCGAGTGTCACGCTGTCGGCATACTCCTGCTGTCCGCCGGTCATCACATCATCGGTGACCACCGTTGCCCCGGACGCCCCGTCGGTGTCCGTCTGCAGATCGCCGGCCAACGTGACGGTATCGCTGAAGGTCGTCGTGCCGTCCGCGTTGACGGTCAGGTCGTTCAGCATGCTGACCGCACCGCCAAACGTCGCCGTTCCACCGGCAGTCAGGCTGAGGTTCTCGGTCCCGGCCATCCCGCTGAGCGTCCCGGTGGCCGAAAAGTTCCCGCTGTCGGTGTCGATCGAAACGGTCCCGTCGAGAGTGACATTTCCACTCAGCGCAAGACCGATCGTCTGGTAGCTGGAGCCAAGGGTTCCGCCCAGGTGAATCTGTTCAGCCGTCAGGGAGAGGGACGGAAGGAAGCCGACGGTCCCGGCATTCGACTCCAGGTTGATCGTGTCGCCCCCGGTACCGCCGTCGACCGAGATGGTAAAGCTCTGCGCGTCGTCCTGGATGACCGGCAGTGTGAGCAGATCGTCTCCGGTCCCCAGATCGACCGTGATCTGGCCGGAGGTGATGGCGTCGGGCGAGAAGGTGCCGATCGACATCCCGTTGTCGAACACCTCGATGTCGCCACCGCCGTCAATCTGGATTGAGACCTCATCGTCGCCGGCCATGTCCTCGCTGATGACCAGTTCGCCCATCACGATGGCGGCGGTCACGCTCAGGACGCAGCGTTCTTCGAGACGTTCCAGTTCGAGCTGGACGAAGTCGTCGAACCGATCGGCAGAACTCGCGTCGGTCCCGGGGCGGGTCCGCGATCGACGACTGAGTGAAATCCAGGGCGCCATGGACGTTTCCTTCGAACTCCGGCGCTGCGTCACCGTCCGGCACGGTGTCGCGGAACTCCGGAGCCCATCGGGGGGCGGCGGGTCGAACTCTCAGGGCAACGGCGTTCGGATGGACTCCCTGCCATCCTCACACGGGTGCATGGTCAACGCGCTGCAGATCACGTTCCGATGTACCGCGGCCGGGGCGGACTCCCGCAGCACATCGTCTCCAGAAAGCTTCGATCGACGGCATCACACTCTACCGGACAGGAAACCGGGGCAAAGTGGGAAGAGTCGAGCATGTCGGATCCCGCGGGTTTCGCGGATGATTCTGAATTTGCAGGTGGCAAATGGTCGAACTACACGACAGCGACCTTCGACAGCACGCTCCTCCGCAGGGGTGACGTGCCGGTTTCTGCTGCAGTACTCCGCAGCACTGATTCACAATGCAGTGTCCGTCCAGGCCGGCGAGGAATCGCAGACGATGTTGAATCTGCCGACCACTACAACAGCCCGTTTCCGGCGGATCGCTGCAATCCTTCCATTCTACCTTACCGCGCTGCTGGTGTCGGGGGCTGATTCCGCGAAAGCGTCCACCGGGCCGGAATGGGTCGCGGCCCCGCGCGTCGGACCGCCGCCCGCACTGAGCCGGCCACCGGCTCCGCCCGCGGCCCCTGCTCCCCTCGCCGGCTCATCCGACCCGTTCGCTCCTGAGCCACCTGCCGGGCCCGGGACGGCCACGCTTCAGCCGGCGCCAGTGCCGGAGACCACCCCCGCTCCCGAGAACGTGCCGCTTCCCGGGCAACCGCCGGTCGGTGCGCCACCGGCCACCGATGCTCCGCCGGTCGATCCCGAACAGACTCCCCCCGGCGATTCCGTCCCGGCACCGTTTCCGACACCTGGTCCGAATGTCACCCACGGACGGAGTTGGCCCTGGCAGGCCCCTCCGTGCGGTCCGGCATGCGGCCCTGCGTGCTGCACCGAAGTACAATGTCTGCGCGGGAGCGATCATCTGGGATGGATGGTGTATCGCCTGACGCGGCCGTTCGAAGTCTTCCACTCGAATCCATACCTGGCAGAGTTCGATCGACTCTGGGCCGCGGACTTCGACCGTTCACTGCACCGACTGTGGCGGATGCACTCGGTCGCCTACCTTGCCCACAATTACGATCTGAGCGAACGGATCATCTCTGACTTCTACTCGGAGTGGTGGCGCGAGCAGTCGCTGGCCTACGTCGCACAGAACCAGGCCACGATCGACCATCTGCTCTCGAGCCGGCTTCTGGGATGGTGGGAAGACGAGTCGGTCGACTACGCCCTCAAGAATCAGGCGACCGCCGAGCGGTGGGGCGACCGGCAGCGGGCCTCGTTCTGGCACCACGAAACCGTCAACTACCTGGTCCGGAACCGGGAGCTGAGCGACGCTTTGCACTGTTCGCTGGACTGCCATTTCGTCAACTGGCGACTGTCGAGCATGTACCTCGAAGGGTGCATCCCCGAAGGCTACGACCTGCTGTACTTCTACGAAACGGTCAATCACGCCGACTTCCACATGTCGCCCCTGTTTGAAAACGGTCCGGTCGAAGGGCCCTCGGACGTTGCAGACGCAGAAGCGGTCGAGGGGCCGGAGGACAAGCCGATCGAGGCGGGGACGGTCAACATCGCAGCTCCTCCAGGAGCGATGCCGCCGGACCGGGCGGAAGAACAGTTCTCTCACGTGCCTCCGCGAATGCAGGTTCCGGGCACGCATCGCCTGTGGAATGCGACCTCCTACTACTGGCAGGCCTCATTGCTGAATCACCAGCCGCTGTACTTCGAGGACCGGATGCTCGAACGCCACGGCTATTCGCACGGCATCTTCCAGCCGGTGATCTCCGGAGCGAAGTTCTTTGCCACGTTCCCGGCCCTGCCGTACCTGATGGTCGCGCGCCCGCCGCAGACAACGCGATACACGCTGGGACAGGCGCGGCCGGGCAGTCCGGCGGAGTACACGCATGAATGGCCGCCGCTGAACTTCGACGCGGCAACGTTCCAGGCAGGTGTGACGACGGGACTGTTCTTCCTGATTCCCTAGGAAGGCAGCCCCCTGCCTGACTCGCCGCCTCCGCTCCGTGGCGGTCCGCCCAGCGGCAAGTGCCGGCTCCCGAGCGGTATCGTGCGACCAGTCCGCCAGACGGACACCCCGAAATCGCCCCGTCAGCAGCCTGCATTGACAGCAATGTAGCACCGGCTACAATTGCGACTCACCTGCGACGCGGTGGTCAGTGTGAAACCTCTGTCGCCACGTGGTCGCAGACCGCCGAAATGGCACGCCCCGGGGAGTTGATGGATGAAACCGAGTTTCCTGGCAACAGCTGCAATCCTCCTGGGCTGCCTGGCTGGTTGTGGCGGCAGCCCCGGAGCGACCTCCCCCTCTGCCGGGACCGGAAACGGTTCAACGACCGGCGATGGAGCGATTCAGGCCGTTGCGACGGTCGGCATGGTCGCAGACCTGGTCCGTCATGTCGGAGGCGACCACGTCGACGTGACGCAGATGATGGGGGCGGGTGTCGATCCGCACCTCTACAAGGCGACGCGCGATGATGTCGCAACCATCATGGCGGCCGACATCGTCTTCTATTCCGGCCTGATGCTGGAAGGAAAGATGTCCGATACGCTGGTCACCATTGGCCGGCGGAAACCGGTCTACGCTGTCACCGAGCTGATCCCGCAGGATTCACTCCTCGAACCGGACGACTTCTCCGGCCACTATGACCCGCACGTCTGGATGGACGTTGCCGCCTGGTCCAGGTGCGTCGATGCCGTTGCGGCTGCCCTCAGTGAGTTCGATCCCGAACACGCCGAGGAGTACGCCTCGAACGCCAGGGAGTACCGCAAACGGTTACAGCGGCTGCACGAATATGGTCAGACATCGCTGGGGAGCATCCCCGAGTCAAGCCGCGTGCTGATCACGTCGCACGACGCGTTCAACTATTTCGGACGAGCCTACGGTCTGACCGTGCTGGGGATCCAGGGGCTGTCGACGGAGTCCGAAGCGGGCCTGCAGCGGATCAACGAGCTGGTCGATCTGCTGGTCGAGCGGAAGATCGGGGCTGTGTTTGTCGAGAGCAGCGTTCCCCGCAAGAACATCGAGGCCCTGGTCGATGGTGCCCGGTCCCGTGGCCACAACGTCGTGATCGGCGGCGAACTGTATTCGGACGCAATGGGGGCACCGGGAACGTACGAAGGAACCTACGAGGGGATGCTCGATCACAATATCACGGTTGTCACGCGATCACTGGGTGGCGACGCCCCGGCGGGTGGCCTCAACGGCGAGCTTGCATCCGATTGACCCGGTCGGCCTCTGTCCGGACACTGCACGGTACCGACTCCGCCCCAGTCCTGTAAGATTTGTGTCCTGAGAGAATTGCGACGATGCGATGAACAGTCTGCCAGCAGCCGCCGGTTCTTCCCGGCCTGAGGACGGGGAGACCGCGGAATCACCATTGTCGATCTACGACCTGACGGTCGCATACAACCGCAGGCCGGTGTTGTGGGATGTGAGCGTGAACCTGCCGGCGGGTCGACTGGTCGGCATTGTGGGTCCGAACGGCGCCGGCAAGAGCACGCTGATCAAGGCCGTCATGGACCTGGTGCCGCGTGCATCGGGTCGGATTCACGTCTTTGGTGAACCGTACCGCCGGCAGCGGGGACGGGTCGGCTACGTTCCACAACGGGAAAGCGTCGACTGGGACTTTCCCGTGGACGCGCTCGATGTCGTGACGATGGGGCTGTACGGTCAGATCGGCTGGTGTCTGCCGGTCCGCAGAAAACACCGGGAGATGGCGCGAGAAGCGCTGGAACGGGTCGGCGTTGCCGATCTTGCCCACCGTCAGATCAGCGAGCTGTCGGGCGGTCAGCAACAGCGGACCTTCCTGGCCCGGGCGCTGGTCCAGGACGCCGACCTGTACCTGATGGACGAGCCGTTCGCCGCGGTCGACGCCGCGACCGAGCGGGCGATCGTCGACATCCTGCAGGACATGAAAGCCCGGGGAAAGACGGTGCTGGTGGTACATCACGACCTCCAGACGGTGCCGGAATATTTCGATCACGTCATTCTGCTCAACATGCGTGTTGTTGCTGACGGACCAACGGCGGACGTGTTCACCCCCGAGAATCTGCAGAGGACCTACGGCGGCCGGCTGACGCTGCTTGACGAGGCGACCGAAGCGATGCGGAGGCGGGAACGCTCGCTATGACGCGTCTGTTCGGCATTCTCATTCTGACACTGCTGGTGCTGGCATTTGCTGGTGCTCCGGCTGTTGCTGCGGTCGAGGCGGGTTCGCGCTCACTCACCGATCGGACGCTGGAGCTGCCCTCCTGGGCGGAGTGGCGCCGCGCACTGTTCCTGCAGGACTACAACACGCGCATCGTGGTGCTGGGGACGACGATGCTTGGTCTTGCGGCCGGGATCGTCGGAAGCTTCACCCTGCTGCGCAAGCGGGCCCTGATGGGCGACGCGCTGAGCCACGCGACGCTTCCTGGCATCGGCCTGGCCTTCATCGCGGCGACCGCTCTGGGAGCGGATGGCAAGAGCCTGCCGCTGCTGCTGCTGGGGGCGGCGGCCAGCGGGCTGCTCGGGATGGCGGGCATTCTGTTCATCCGGAGTCTGCCGCGCCTGAAGGAAGACACCGCGCTGGGAATCGTGCTGAGCGTGTTCTTCGGTGCCGGGATCGCGGTGCTGGGCGTCATCCAGCAGATGTCCACCGGTCATGCAGCCGGTCTCGAAGCGTTCATTTACGGCAAGACCGCTTCGATGACCGCAACCGATGCGTGGCTGATCGGAGGGGCCGGCCTGTTCTGCACGGTCGTCTGCGGGCTGCTGTTCAAGGAGCTGAAGCTGCTCTGCTTTGACGAGGCGTTTGCCGGCTCGCGGGGGTTTCCGGTCCTTGCGATGGACTTCGTGCTGATGTTCCTGGTGGTCGTCGTCACAATCATCGGTCTGCAGGCGGTCGGCCTGGTGCTGATGATTGCCCTGCTGGTGATTCCGGCTGCGGCGGCGCGGTTCTGGACCGAGCGGATGAGCCGCATGACGCTTGTTGCCGCCGGCGGTGGCGCGGTCAGCTGCATGGTGGGCGCCATGACAAGTGCGATCTTCCCGCGGCTGCCCTCCGGCGCGATGATCGTCCTGGCCTCGGCGACGATGTTTGTGCTCAGCATGCTCGCCGGCCCGAAACGCGGTGTCGTGGCCCGATTCCTGAGACGGTGGCGTCTGCAGCGAAAGATCGACCGTCAGCACCTGCTGCGGAGTCTCTACGAGGCTCTCGAGTCGTCGGGGGAACTGGCGTGGGACGGTCAGGGGAGCGTGCCGATCCCGATGTCCACGCTGCTGGACGCCCGATCCTGGTCGCCACGCCGCATGAAGCGTCAGCTCCGCCGCCTTGAAGCCAAGGAGATGTGCCGTACCGAGGGAGCCGGGGTGCGACTGCTGCCTGCCGGACGTGCAGAAGCCGCCCGCCTGGTCCGCCAGCATCGCCTGTGGGAGATCTTCCTGATCACGCACGCGGACATCGCTCCCGGCAAGGTCGACCGGGACGCAGACGCGATCGAGCATGTCCTCGATCCGGAGATCGTGGAGAAGCTGGAACAGACACTCGCCGAAGAGGGCCGCCCCGCGGCGATTCCCAGCAGTCCGCATCCGATCGACATCGGGCCGGCCTCGAGGCAGGAGGGCCCGGACAATGCTTGAATCGATCGGATGGAACTGGGCACTGGATGGCTGGATCGTCCTGGCGGGCATCCTCTGTGCGGTCTCCGCGTCGCTGCTGGGCAACTTTCTGGTGCTGCGACGGATGAGCATGCTGGGAGACGCGATCAGCCATGCGGTCCTGCCAGGACTGGCAGCGGCATTCTTCCTCAGCGGCAGCCGCAGCAGCCTGCCGATGTTCATCGGTGCCGTGATCGTCGGCATCCTCACAGCCCTGTTCACTGAGTGGATTCGGGGCGTTGGCAAGGTGGACGAAGGGGCGTCGATGGGCGTGGTGTTCACGTCGCTGTTTGCCCTGGGCCTGATCATGATTGTCCAGGCGGCCGATCATGTGGATCTCGACCCGGGTTGTGTCCTGTACGGGGCAATTGAACTCTCTCCGCTGGATACGGTCGAGGTTGGTGGCACGTTTGTCCCCCGCGTCGTCGTGATGCTCGGCTGCGTGCTGGTCGTGAACCTGGCCTTCGTGGTGCTGCTGTTCAAGGAACTGAAGATCAGTTCCTTCGACCCGGCCCTGTCGACCGCATCGGGGATTCACGCCGGCGTCATGCACTACCTGCTGATGACGCTCGTGGCCGTCACGGCCGTGGCCAGCTTCGAGAGCGTGGGCAACATTCTCGTCGTCGCGATGTTTGTGGTTCCGCCCGCCGCTGCCTGCCTCTGCACCGACCGGCTGGGAGTGACGATTCTGCTCAGCGCGGTGTTTGCGACCCTGTCGGCGATTTTCGGCCACCTCGGTGCGCTGATTGTGCCGGCGATGTTCGGCTACCGCAGCACCACGACCGCGGGCATGATGGCCGTGGCGGCCGGGCTGCTGTTTCTGATCGTGGCGCTGGTGGCCCCGCGGCACGGCCTTCTGGCCCGGCTGATCCGGCGACGTCTGCTGAGCTGGCAGATCCTGAACGAAGACGTCATTGCCCTGCTCTATCGTCTGGAGGAACGGGATCACTCTGCGATCACGGACCGCGCCATGATCGCCGACCTCCTGATGGCGTCTCCCGCGACCCTGCTGCTGGTGGTGGTTTCGCTCGAACGGCGCGGCCTGCTTGTCCGGGAAGGGGACGGCTACCGGCTGACGGCGGACGGACGGCGTCGGGGAGGCGAGCTGGTCCGGACGCACCGGCTGTGGGAAAACTACCTGGTCCAGGAGGCTCTGCTGCCGGCCGAGCGGATCCACGACAAGGCGGAACGGCTCGAGCACTTCACCGACGCGGCGATGCGGGTTCAGCTGGACCGGGTGACCGACGCGCCGCAGACCGATCCGCACGGCTCGCCGATCCCTCCGGAGTCCACAGATCACGGGCCGGACTCTTCTTCCCACGACTGAGGAGGGACCTCCTATCACACCGATAGCGCCAGCCGATTTTTCCCGGCGCTGTGACGGGGATAGGATAGGAATGATCGATGACCGACCCGACGTCAGTACGCCGGAACCGGTTTTCGAGGACCATTCGCGGTCGAGCGGAGGCACAGGCATCCGCCCGGCAGAACGCCTCTCGGGGAGTACACACCATGGCTCGGCAGGAACTGATCGACGGATTGAACAAGGCGCTGAACCGCGAAGTCACCACGTTTCTGCGATACCTCCTGCAGGGAGCGCAGATCAAGGGGGCTCAGTGGGAGTCGGTTCGGCAGATGTACGTGGAAGAAGTCGCCGATGAAGTCGGCCACGCACAGTATCTGGCGGCGAAAATTGTGATGCTGGGAGGCACACCGACGCTCAACCCGGACCTGAGCGCGCCGCCGCAGGATGTCTCTGCCATGCTCAAGAACGACATCAGCGAAGAGCACAAGGACGTCGCCCACTACCTGCATCTGGCAGAACTGGCCGATCAGGAAGGTCTGGCGGACCTGAAAATGAAGATGGAAGAGCAGGCTGCCGACGAAGCGACCCACGCAGAGACGATGCAGCGGCTGCTCGGCTGAAGCCCGGCGTCGGCAGAATACTCGAACGGCCCGCACGACACTTTTTGGCGGGCCGTTTTTTCTGCGCGGTCGGCCCGTTCTCTGTTCATCCATGCCATCATCGCTGCGGGAAAACACGCAGTATCGCCCGAAACATGGGCCCGGGCAGCCGATTGACGCAGCCGAACGGGATTCGCCGCCACACCCAAATGGCAACCTGCGCAACCTGGGTCGCCTGAAACGATCGTAGAGTTTTTTATTCCTGTAACGATTCTTCCGGGGCGTGCCGATCATGATAAGGAGATGGACTGACGTAGCACTGCGCACGGGGCAGGATGCCACCGCGAATGAATCCACGAGACATCGCCAGCATTGGGCCGTCCCCACGCGGCAACCGGCGCGGCCGGCGTGTGCGTTCAGCACACCTCGGACGGGTTCTGCTTGCGCTGCTCACCCTGCTGCAGGGATGCCGTCTGCCGCTCATCGAGGAAGCGACGCCGGAGAATCTGATTCCGGGCGTCGACCCGGTCTATGTTCAGGCCGCGACGCAGATCGAATACCCCGACGTCGATACGCCGCGTGAACTGAGCCTGCTCGAATCCCATCGCCCGAACTCACTTTCGGACGAGGCTCCCACGCAGTACTGGGACGTTTCACTGGAAGAGGTCGTCCGGCTGGCGCTGGCGAATTCGCGGGTCATGAAAGAGCTGGGCGGGGTGATCATCCGGTCGCCAGGCTCGATCCATTCGACATTCGACCCGGCTCTGCAGGAAACCGATCCCCGGTTCGGTGTGCAGGCGGCGCTGAGCGCCTTCGACGCCAACTTCGCGTCCAGCCTGTTCTACGACAAGAACGACCGGGCCCTCAACAACGTCTTCTTCGGGGGCGGGACGCGCATCCTCAAGCAGGAGGCCGCCGTCTTCCAGGCACAGGTCAGCAAACGGACGGCGACCGGCACCGAGTTCTCGCTTCAACACAACGTCGACTACGACCGGAACAACGCTCCGGGCAACGCGTTTCCCTCAGCGTGGAACGTCAATTTCGAAGCCATGGTTCGGCAGCCCCTGCTCCGTGGAGCCGGAATCGACTTCGGACGAATTGCCGGTACAAGCGAAATCCCGGGCGTCTACAACGGCGTGCTGATCGCCCGCGTCAACAATGACACGAGTCTCGCCGAATTCGAAGTGTCGGTCCGGGACTTTGTCAGCGATGTCGAAAACGCCTACTGGGATCTCTACTACGCCTACCGGAAGCTCGATGCGAGCATCGCGGCGCGCGACGCGGCTCTGGAGACCTGGAGACGTGTGCAGGCACTGGCCGAACTGCGACGGGCAGGCGGCGAAGCCGACAAGGAAGCCCAGGCTCGAGAGCAGTACTACCGCTTCCAGGAAGAAGTTCAGAACGCTCTGACCGGGCAGCTGGTTGATCCCACCCGAACGTACAACGGAAGCAGCGGCGGAACATTCCGCAACTCCGGAGGCGTGTACACGGCCGAACGCCGCCTCCGGTACCTGATCGGCGTGCCGATCAATTCCGAAGAGCTTCTGCGTCCGGTCGATGAGCCCCCTCGTGCCCGGATCGTCTTCGACTGGGAGCTGTGCCTGGCCGAGTCCCTGACCAAGCGTGCCGAACTTCGCCGACAGAAGTGGTCGATCAAACGCCGCGAACTCGAGCTTCTTGCCAGTCGCAACTTCCTGCTGCCGGACCTCGACGTGTTCAGCACGTATCGCTGGCGGGGATTCGGCGACCGGCTGATCGAACCAGACAGCCACGGCCTGCCCGAGTTCGATAACGCCTGGGCCAACCTGACGGGAGGCGATTTTCAGGAGTGGCAGGTCGGTTTTGAGCTCGCGTTTCCGTTCGGAAATCGACAGGCCCATGCCGCGGTTCGCAATGCCGAACTGTCGCTGGCGAAGGAGCGGGCCCTGCTGCGTGAGCAGGAGCAGCGGCTGGTGCACGATCTGAGCAATGCGTTCGCCGAATCAGACCGGGCCTACGAACTGCTCAAGACGGTCTACAACCGGCGGGAAGCGGCGCGGGAACAGCTCGCCGCTCTGCAGGCGGCCTTCGAAGCGGACAAAGCCCCGCTCAATCTCGTCCTCGAAGCGCAGCGACGCGTGGCGGCGGCCGACATTCACTACTACGAAGTGCTGGTGCAGTACGCGATCGGCATCAAGAACATGCACTTCGAGAAAGGGACTCTGCTCGAATACGAGGGCATTCACCTCGCAGAAGGGCCATGGCCCCACATGGCCGGCCAGGACGCCGAGGAACGCCTTCGCTTTCAGCTTGACGACATGCCGGAGATGCTGATCCCCGAACAGCGGATCATCACCGAGCGGCCCGAACCGGTCTACACGGCCCCGTAGCACACCTCACACCGCCGCCGGCGATCATCGTTCGCGAGTTGCCGCGAGTTGCGCGGCTGCTTCGATGGCCGTCAGCATTCCGGTCACACCCGCCCGCCCCTGCCAGGCAATGTCAAATGCCGTCCCGTGGCTGGGACTGGTCCGGACGATCGGCAACCCCAGCGTGACGTTGACCGCCGTCTCGAACGCGACAAGTTTCAGGGCGATGTGTCCCTGGTCGTGATACATCGCCGCGACGCCATCAAATTCTCCCTCGACGGCACGTCGCATCAGGGCATCAGCGGGGATTGGATCGCTGGCGTCGATTCCGTCCTGCCGCGCCTCCGCGACAGCCGGTGCGATCAGCCGTGCTTCTTCGTCGCCGAACAGTCCCTGCTCCCCCGCGTGCGGGTTGAGTGCGCAGACGCCGACGCGCGGCGACGGACACCCCATCCGCCGCATGAAGCCATCGACAAGCCGGATCGTCTCCACGATCCGTGACGTCGTGAGCAGCCCGGGAACACTGGCGATCGACGTGTGCAGCGTGACGTGCGCGACGCCCAGACCGTGGGGAGCGGCAACGCGTCCTTCCCGTCCGGCGTACAGCATCATGGCGACCTCGGAGCGACCACACACCTCGGCGAGGATCTCGGTGTGCCCCGGCAACGGACAGCCCCCCTGCCGCAGCGAATACTTGTTGAGGGGCGCCGTGACGATGGCATCGAGCGTGCCGGCCAGCGCGGCCTCAGCGGCTGCGACGAGATAGTCGTACGCCGCCCGTCCCGCCGAGGCATCGACGGTTCCCGGGCTGACGGCCGTAACATCAACCGGGCTGGGATTCCAGCAGAGGACCGCATCCCCTGGAGCCGTGCTGGCCACGTCCAGTCGCTCAATCGTGGCGACCGGCTGGCTGCAGCCGATCAGCGCAAGCGCCTTGCGAAGTACCTCGGGATGGCCGACGACGACCGGGCGGCCGACTGAGGTGACGCGTTCGTGAATAGCGGCACGGGCGACGAGTTCGGGGCCGATGCCCGCCACGTCTCCCATGGTCAACGCAATCCGTGGCAGTGTGGAATCGGTCATGAGTAGCACTCGACGTCACTCAGGGGCTGGCCGTGGCGATCCTTCTCCGAGAGGATCGGTTCTCCCGGCACGGGCCAGTCGACGCCGACCGCCGGGTCGTTCCACAGCAGGGTCCGCTCGTGTTGCGGGGCGTAGAAGTCGGTGCACTTGTAGAAGACGTCAGCGGTCTCCGACACGACACAGAAGCCATGTGCAAACCCGGGCGGGATGTAGACCGCGCGGCGGTTGTCCTCGGAGAGCGTAACTCCGACCCAGCGTCCGAAGGTGGGGGAGCTTCGTCGCAGATCGACCGCCACATCGAAGATCTCACCGGCGAGGACGTGGACGAGTTTTCCCTGTGCCTGCTGAATCTGAAAATGCAGGCCACGAACGGTCCCGCGGGTTGAACGGGACAGGTTGTCCTGAACGAACACCGCGTCGATGCCACCTTCGACGAACCGCTGCCGATGGTACGTCTCCATGAAGAATCCGCGGTCGTCGCGGAAGATGGTCGGCTCGATGAGCACGACGTCGGGCAGTTCCGTCCGTTGAAATTTCATTCAAAGCTCGCTGGCAAAGCGTGAGTTCCGTTCGAGCATCGGCCGAAATCGTAGTCCGTCTGCAACAGGCTGAAAAGCGGATGAAGCATGCGCAGAATCGGTCTGGAAGATTGCCCTGGCTGGTGCGTTTTCCGAACAGGTGCTTGCCAGGCCGTCTTTCGATGCCGTATTCTTGGTTCTGGCGGAGATGAGCGGACAGCACCCTCTCGAGGGTACGCGACAGGGGGAACGTGCATGAGGTGCATGAGGAACGGTCGGAAGCGTAGGGAACGCAACTCGGGACCGGTCATCTGCCTGGCTGCCGTGCTGTCGCTGTTCATCGCTTCCGCATCTTCTGCAGCCGAGGCCGAGTCAAATCCCGGCAAGATCGCCAAGTCGCTGCCAGCCGCAACCGAGACCGCGCCCGAGACCGCAACCGATCTGCTACCGGTCTTCCGACAACCGGCGCCGGTTTCGGTCGACGATCTGCGTCTGATCGAAGAGAAGGTGGTTGAACTGACCGAGCGCGTGCGCGAATGCACCGTCAGTCTGCAGATCGGTCGCGCTCAGGGGAGTGGCGTGATCGTTTCACCCGACGGTTACATCCTCACTGCCGGCCATGTCTCCGGAAAACCCGGCAAGTTCGCCACGATCATTCTTCCGAATGGCGATCGCATTCCGGGTCGGACACTGGGGATCAACGACACTCTCGATGCCGGACTTGTGAAGATCACCACCAGCCGCACCGACTGGCCCCATGCCCCGATGGGGGACACCGGACAGGTCGAAGTCGGCGACTGGTGCCTGGTGATGGGCCACCCCGGCGGATACGACGAAACCCGGGGCGTGGTGGCGCGACTGGGACGCATCGTCTTCGGCAGCAACCGCATCATGCAGACCGATTGCGAACTGGTCGGCGGCGATTCGGGCGGGCCGGTCTTCGACATGAACGGGCAGGTGATCGGAATCAACAGCCGCATTCAGCGGAATCTCAACCACAATTTCCATACGCCGATCAAGGCATTCCACGACGGGTGGGATCGCCTGAAAGAGGGTGAGCAGTTCAAGGTCCACAGCGGGGCGCTGCTCGGCATTTCGGGGGAAGACGAGGATGGGGGCGTCCGACTGACGCGCATTTATCCCGATGAACCCGCCGAACGGGCAGGGCTGAAGGTGGGAGATCTGCTGATCACGTTTCAGTCGCGGCGGGTCCGGTCACTGGAACAACTCATCGAACGTGTCGGCGAAGAGTTACCTGGAGGTCGTGTGACCGTCGGCGTCATCCGTGACGGCGAGTCACTCGAGTTTCGCGTGAGACTGGGAGTTCGCTGGGACTAGCGACCGCCCTGGCCGCCGCAGTGTGGCATTTCGTGTCCCGTTCGCGCACACTGGATTGAGTCCGGGCCCGTGTCGGGCATCGCCCGGGCAGAGAACGATCGGTGGGCGTCGCAGAGAGTCTGCGACAATCACTCACAACAGGATCCGTGACAGTTCGCCCTGTCCGGAACAGTCAGCACAGTCAACGAAGTTGCAGGAGTCCGCGATGAATCGCCCCGGAACGGCTTTCCTCGGTCGACGTCTCCCAGCCTCTTCGCTGACATTGGTTCTGTTGCTGGCCGGTGCCGCATCAGCCTTTGCGGCCGAACCGCCCCGTGCCCTGCGGCCTTCTTACCTCACCAACGGCGCATCCGTTCGCGAGGCCTTCCGTGACGTCGTTGCCACGCCCCGTCGCTGGACGGTGCAGGTGATTGTCGACGGCAACACGGTCGCTCTCGGGACGATTGTCGATACCGACGGGTTCGTGCTGACGAAAGCGAGCGAACTGACCGACGGTCCGATCCGGTGCCGACTGTTCGACGGTCGCACGGTCGATGCCGCCTGGACGGCCGCCCATCCCGATCATGACATTGCGATGCTCAAGATCGATGCGGACGGTCTGACCGCCGCGGAGTGGGCCTCGGAAGTTGATCCACGTCCCGGCCAGTGGCTGGCGACCCCGGGACTGACCCGGATTCCGGTCAGCGTCGGCATCGTCAGTACCGCGCCGCACAACATCAAGGAAGTGCACGTTGCCGGCGTCCTTGGCGTCGAGCTCGAACGGGAGAAAGAGGCGGCCCGCATCAAGGCGATCACCCCCAACAGTGGTGCCGACGATGCCGGCCTGAAGCCTGGAGACGTGATCGAGCAGATCGCCGAGATCGACGTCGACGGACCCGCAACACTCGTGCAGACGATTCGCAAGCACCGGCCCGGAGATACGCTCGAACTGATCGTTCGCCGCGGCGATGTTCACATTCCGCTGTCGGCAACGCTGACGCACCCGTTCGGGCCGTTTCTTTCGCGGATCGCCATGCAGAACCGGATGGGGGGAGACCTGAGCGATCGTCGGACCGGTTTCCCCAGGGCATTCGTCCACGACAGCGTGCTGCGTCCCGAGGACTGCGGCGGAACGCTGGTGAATCTGGATGGTCTGGCCGTTGCAATGAACATTGCCCGCGCCGGTCGGACGGAATCTGTCGCAATTCCCGCGGCGGTGGTCGTCTCGGTTCTGGACGACCTGAAGTCGGGCAAGTACTCTCAGCCGACAGTCGGGCAGGAGCTGGCTGCCGAAACGACGTCGGGAGGGTCCGCCGAGTCGGCCGACACCTCCACCGGCGACAAACCGACGAACTGACCCGTTCGCCGATCTTTCCGCGCCTCCTGCACGCGTCCCCGCGTCGAGACCGTTGAGCCTCACCGTCCGGGTACGCGCCGGCATCTGTGCCTCCGACTGAGCAACGGACTTCTTGAGGAGACGACAAGTTGCCTGCGCAACTGATTGACGGGAAAGCGATCTCAGCCAAGGTGCGCGAGGAGGTTGCAGACGGCGTTCGCGAACTGATCGACACAACGGGCGTGCAGCCCCATCTGGTCGCTGTCCTGGTCGGAGACGACCCGGCCAGCGCGATCTACGTCCGCGGCAAGCAGCGGGCGTGTGAGAAAGCGGGGATCCGCAGTACGCTGCACCGCCTGCCGGCCGAAACGACGCAGCCGGAACTGACACAGCTCGTGCATCAGCTGAATGCCGATGCCTCTGTGCATGGGATTCTCGTGCAGCTGCCACTCCCCGACCAGATCGATCCGGTCGCGATCATCGATGCGGTCGCTCCCGAAAAGGATGTCGACTGCTTCCACCCGGAAAACGTCGGACTGATGGTCCAGGGACGCCCGCGATTCCTTCCCTGCACGCCCCACGGCTGCCAGCGGCTGCTGATTGAGACCGGCGTCGAAACGGCCGGCAAGCATGCCGTCGTCCTCGGCCGCAGCGAGATCGTCGGCAAGCCGATGGCCCTGCTGCTGATGCAGCGGGGACTGGCAGCGGACGCCACTGTCACCGTCTGTCACAGCCGGACTCAGGATCTGGCTGCAGTGGTCCGCCAGGCCGACATTCTTGTCGCTGCTATCGGTCGTCCGAAGTTCGTCACCGCCGACATGGTCAAACCGGGAGCGGTCGTCATCGACGTCGGAATCAACCGTGTTGACGACGGAATCGTCGGTGACGTGGACTTCGAACCGGTCCGCGAGATCGCCAGTGCGATCACCCCGGTCCCCGGAGGTGTCGGCCCAATGACGATCTCCGTCCTGCTGCAGAACACGCTCAAGGCCGCGCGGCTGATTGCGGAGCAGACGGCGGACTGAACCGATCCGCTTCGCTGACCGAATCGGTCGCCGGCTTCCAGAGAACCGCGCGCCCCGGTTGTTCGAGCGGCTGCGGAGCCTGTCCGGGCCCCATCGGCGGCGGCGCGGTCACCTGGACCGGTCCGACCTGCCGGGCCCACTCGCGCAGATCAACCTGCGGACAGCCCGGTTTGTGCGGCACGTCCCAGACGCCGGCAACACTGCGGGGATTGACGTCCACCTTGTTGACCGAAATGCTCAACTGTGCCTGCGCCTGCGGCCAGCGGATCACATACAGGCCCGGCATGACGTGACCGGTCGCGGCGTCGCGGTGATGCTTCGCGAGTGTTGCCCGGGCAATCAGCTGGCGCTGCGGTGTCTCCAGACGGTGTTCCAGAACGATTCCGTGACAGCGATCGACGCGAACCACCCGGCGGACCTGCTGGCCGGTCGGACTGATCCGGTTCGCCACGAGTTCGACGATGCGGGAGTCCGGAGTTGCCGGTTCCATCTGATACTCGGTCGGATCCATCGGGATCACGCCCAGTACTTCGATGAGCCAGTCCGGCTGGAACGGGATGGGCAGATACTGCCCGGCAAAGGGAAGTTCCTCGTGCCGGGCCGTGATGACCTGCGGCGGATCCATCTGCTTCATCCAGACCCAGAACTGCTCGTCATTCGAGCCCATGTCGACTTCTTCCCCGCCGGTGAACGGGTTGGAAACGCGTAGACGCAGATTTCGGGGCGCCTCGACCGCCAGCGTCGCGGGCAGCGGTGGCAGTCCGGGCATCCGGATCTGCACGTGGGACGAACGCCAGGCGACAATTCCACTGCCGCCGGCCGCCCCGGTGATGTTCTGATTGAGATGGGCGATGACCTGGTCTTTGCTGGCCGTGGGCGGCAGCGCGCAGGGGGCCTGATCGCTGAACGGAGCCGGCGGGAACAGACGGCTGTGCAGGGCGCAGCCGGTCAGGTTCACGATGACGAGCGCGACAATCATGATCCGACTGGCGTTCGACATCGTTGACTCCGTTCGAAGTGTCCGTCCAGGATCGGTCGACGGACCGGTGATCACGCGGCAGCCCATTCCTGCTCCAGGTACTGGTTCAGTTCGGCCTGCAGGCGTGTGATCTCATCCTGGCTGAGCTGCTGATCGACGATCTC
>ENA-ORCW01000510-ORCW01000510.1-marine-metagenome-genome-assembly--contig:-NODE-510-length-21170-cov-3.976959_pt1 | contig 21170 bp, 15 predicted proteins | sample MGYA00237784_ERZ508517 | MGnify/ENA primary metagenome ERZ508517 (study PRJEB26187, sample SAMN06268979) | marine metagenome | isolation source: Tt ae E1 feedstock associated aerobic enrichment on... | reverse complement strand
GTGCTGAGGGGATCGAACCCCCGACCCTCGCCTTGTAAGGGCGATGCTCTCCCAGCTGAGCTAAGCACCCCAAGAAAAAAACTAGTTTACAGCATCTTTTAATGCTTTGCCAGCTTTAAATGCAGGAATTTTTGCAGCGGCAATTTTGATTTCTTCACCTGTGCGTGGGTTACGGCCAGTACGTGCTGCACGCTCACGAACAGAGAATGTACCAAAGCCAACTAATGTGACTTGATCGCCACTGCTTAGTGCTTTAGTTACGGCAGATGTCATGCCATCAACAGCTTGGGCCGCTTTTGCTTTTGAAATGTCAGCAGCTGCAGCAACTGCATCGATGAGTTCAGATTTATTCACAGCTTAATTCCTCATATCATTATTTATTTATGTCGTCCAAGTCCCAATAGCGACGTTAAGTTATGCTTCTGAGTCCCATTGGTTCTGAGTATCTAACTACAGCAAAATCAGCGTGTCAAGACAGTTAATTTCAGTTGTTAGCAAGATGTTATCTCTATCACACTCATACTTTATCCAGCTGAATTAGATTTGGCTAATCTGGCATGATTATTGAGATTCAGCTGATGCGGCCAGATAACAGCGTGTCAATCTGACAAAAGCATCGACAGAAATGGTTTCAGGGCGTTGTGTTGGATCGATGTCAGCAGCAAGAAAAATTTCTGGAGAAATCAACTTTTTCAACGTGTTAGCTATGGTTTTTCGGCGTTGACTGAAGGCTTGAGTCACAATCTGACTTAACACACGTATATCGACATCCCCACCAAGAGGTTGTTTGCGTGGTTGCAGATAAATAATGGCAGATTCCACTTTGGGTACTGGATCAAACGCCTCTGGTGGCACCACAAATAACATGTCTGTATGACATTGATACTGAATCATGATGCTCAATCGACCATACTGCTTTGTCCCAGGCTGCGCACAGATGCGCTCAACAACCTCTTTCTGCAGCATAAAACACATATCACTAATAGCGTCTGCAAAGCTGAGTAAATGAAACAATAAAGGTGTGGTGATGTTGTAAGGTAAATTGCCAATGATTCTAAGTGGTTTTTGCTCAGTGATTAATTGAGAGTAGTCATATCTCAACGCATCCGCCTCGTGAATCTGTAATTGCTTATAGTCACTAAACTGACGTCTCAATAGCGGCACCAAGTCGCGATCAAGCTCAATCACATCTAGTTTCGAGCAACGTTGTAGTAGTGGCTCTGTCAACGCACCACGTCCAGGTCCGATTTCAACCAGATGTTGCCCTTCTTCAGGGCTGATTGCTTCTACTATTGAATTAATAATACTTTCATCGTGTAGAAAGTTTTGTCCAAAGCGTTTTCTTGCTCGTGGAAAAGATGATTGGCTCATAAGTTACTCATTGTGTATTCGCCATGGCTATTGCCATTTTTAGAGCGGCATACAAACTACTCGGATTCGCACGTCCTGTGCCCGCTAAATCAAGTGCTGTTCCGTGATCTACCGATGTTCTGATGAATGGTAAACCCAATGTGACATTAACGGCCTTACCAAATCCGTGATGTTTTAACACAGGCAAGCCCTGATCGTGATACATCGCTAAGACCACATCATAGTTTTGTAATTTATCTTGATTAAAAATAGTATCGGCTGGCCAAGCACCTGATACGGCATAGCCATCTTGAATAAAGCGATCAATAACAGGCTGGATAATGTCAACTTCTTCGCGACCAAGATGACCATCTTCGCCAGCATGAGGGTTTAATCCACATACCGCTATCCTTGGTAAAGCGAGACCGAAGTGCTGCTGCATGGCATGATGAATGATGGCAATCACCTCACTTAGTTCGTCAGACGTAATGGCATCCGCCACGTCTCGAAGTGGTAAGTGCGTAGTAGCCAAAGCCACTTTCAGTGAATCCGTCGCTAACATCATAACGACTTTTTTTACGCCAGCCCCATCTGCAAAAAACTCTGTATGGCCAGTAAACACCTCTCCAGAGTCGTTAATGATACCTTTGTGCACAGGGGCCGTGACGATGGCATCAAATTGTTTAGATAAGCAGCCATCCAATGCCGTTTGCAAAGTATCCAAGACATAACGGCTATTCAGGTGATTCAATTCTCCAGCTGTCACAGGGGCTTTGAGTCGATGCGATAAAACAAAAAGCTCGCCAGCCTCGGCTAATTGTCGAGGCTCAGATAGATCCATTTCAATTAAACTTATCGACAAGCCAAGCAGTTCTGCTCTTTGTTTAAGCAGTTCAGGATCCGCTAAAGCGATAAGCTGAGCTTCATGTTTTTGCTGCGCTAATGACAGAATAAGGTCAGGTCCAATACCTGAAGGTTCTCCTGGAGTTAGTGCTATGCGTTTGATGACACTCAAGGATTACGATACTCGACGTAAGCTTCATCACGCATTGAACGTAACCATGTTTCCATTTCTTCATCAATTTTACGCTGGCGAATTTGTTCTCGCGCTTTTCCACGTTGATATTCTTCCGCCATATTTTCTTCTCGACGATCGAACACTTTGATTAAATGCCAACCAAATCGACTTTGAAAAACATCGCTCATTTCCCCGACGGCTAAGGCATTCATTTTTTCTTCAAATTCAGGAACCATCACGCCAGGACTTACCCAACCTAAGCTTCCGCCATCAATGGCAGAGCCCGTATCGTCAGAATTCGCTCTGGCTAGCTCGGCAAAGTCTTCACCATTAACAATACGTTCTCTCAGTGTTTCCAGCCGTTTTTGGGCTTCTTCATCTGTTGTGAGTTCGTTGGTTTTAATCAGGATATGACTGGCTAATGTTTGTTTGACAAGATGCACATCTTCACTTTTTTTGTCTTTCACTCTAACCAAGTGATAACCACTACCACTACGCAAAGGTTGGCTGACTTCACCGATACTTAATGTGGGTACCACATCAGCAAACAGTGATGGAAGCTCACCCTGTTTACGCCAGCCTAACTCACCGCCTTCCAAAGCATTTTGACCATCAGAATATCCCGCAGCGACTTGAGCAAAATCGCCGCCTTCGTTCAATAATGCTTGAACTTTCTCTAACTTCTCCTGGGCTGACTGAACTTCTTCAGGTGAAGCGGCTTCGGGCATACTGATGAGAATATGTTGCAGCTCATACTGAACTTGGCCACCCTCTTGCACTTTTTGTGTAGCAAGGAAATTATCGACTTCACGATCGGAAACCACAACGCGGTCTTCGACCTGAGCCTTACGTAATCTTGAAATGATCATTTCATCGCGGATCGTTTCTCTGAATACGCTAAAGTCATAACCATCTTCTTCTAACACATCTCTGAACTGTCTCAATGTCAGTTGATTGTTATCCGCGATCTGCTTGAGGGCAGCATTAAGAGCATCATCCCCTACTCGAATCCCCACTTTATCTGCTTCTTGTATTTGCAGACGTTGCATGATTAATCTTTCAAGCACTTGCTTACGTAGAACATCACTGGGTGGCATTGCAGCATCACGCTGACGGATCTGTTGACGAACCGTTTGCTCCATATCCTGCAAGTCACTTTCAAGAATGACTTCATCATTGACAACTGCAACAATCCTATCCAGAGATTGAGCCCAAACATTGGTTGCCAGCAATAAACCGACAATCAGATACTTAATCATTAAACTCTATTACTCCAAAATTTATTTTTTAATTGGTTTCGTATAAGTCAGAAATGAATCGACTTGCGAATGGCTCAAGGAGTTCATTCCGCTTCGAAACCACGAATACTGCGTTCAAGTAAGCTATCAGATTTTTGACCGAAACTACCTAAGCCTTTTAATTCTATTTGTAGGTAAATCGCTGTATTGCGCTCTTGATCGGAAACATCGTTCACATAATCACGCATAACTAGGCGTGTTGCCCAGCAGCAACTGTCATATTGTAAGCCAGCAATTTTTTCCAGCGTTTCACCTTGATCGATAGCATGATACCAACGACCAAAGAATTTCCAACGTTCTGATAATGGAATCTGCGTGGAAATATCAATTTGTTCCAATGACTCTTCGATACCATTATTCGGTGTTGGGTCATCACGACGGTAACGATGAGAAATATTGAAAATACCACCACTATCGTTTTTATAACGTAATCCTACTGATGACATATTCGACTTCAAGCCGCTTGGGTCCCATTGAAACTCACTATTAAATGACCACTCATCGCCAATGTAGGCCACAGCCTCTGCCACCATATCTGAGGTAGAATCTCGTTCAGCTATTGTGCCATCTAACATGACACGCTGGTCAGTGAAATATCGAATCTGACCAACCGTTAATCTCAAGTTCTCTTTACCTGACTCTTCATCAATAATTCGACTGGTGACAGCCAGAGTTAACTGATTGGCATCACCAATTCTATCTCGACCAATAAAACGGTTGTGGGAAAATAGGCGTAGTGAGTTGAACGTGGTCAAACTAGTATCAAAGTCGGGAATATCAGTTTGATCCCGCTCAGGTACATACAAATAAAATGCCCGAGGTTCCAGTGTTTGGATGTAATTATCACCCCACGCTGTCATTTCACGGTCAAAAAACAAGCCTGTATCAAAGCTGGCTATAGGTAAAGTCCTTGTCGCACTATCATCGTAGGTATTGGTATTGTCGTTTTTCAAACTGTATTGGGTATGGTTTAAGGCTAACCTTGGCGTAGCAAAGAATGCGGCCGTACCCATAGGCATGCTGATTGCTGGTTCGATGTTAATGCGTTGACCATCCACTTTTTCGTTGTGATCAAATTCAACGTATTCACTGTCTAATTCATATGTCAGACCTAATGCCTGATCGGGTAAATAACCTTTCAAAACCAGCTGTGGTAAGCGTTTGTACTGCTCTTCCACATCATCTCCTAAGGTCTGGTAACCCTGCGCTCTGGCGGTAAAGCTCCATATATCACCGCTATAGCCTGTTTCCACATTTCTATTTAAATAAGTGCGACTGGAGAGGCTCAGCCCTGATCCAAAGTCTTCAAAATATTCGTCATCAGAGACATAGTTGTAATCAACGATTGCTCGCCAACGGTTATCGAAATAACTTCTGTGCTGCCATGAAAATAGTTTTCTATCTTCCTGGTAGTGCGGGTTGATATCTTCACCGTTGGTTTGCAAATCATCTGAATTCAGATAGGTTGCTTCAACTTCACCCTCTCCTGACTCAAATAAGTATCGGAACTGTCCACCCAGCATCAAGCCTCGATCCGACATATAACGTGGTGTCAGCGTGGCATCCATATTCGGTGCTATATTCCAGTAATATGGTGTAAGAACATCAAAGCCGGTTTTATCACTACTACCAACAGAAGGAATCAAAAAGCCTGATTTTCGTTGATCATTTAAAGGAAAGTTGATGTAAGGGGTATAAAAAACAGGCCATCCGCCCATCCTGACCACAACATTTTTTGCTTCACCCACAGCCGTTTCATGATCTAAATGGACTGTATCCGCTTTCAATTGCCAAGCATCACTGCCTTCAGGACATGTTGTATAAGTGGCATCATCAAGATCTGTGGTTTTCTGACCTTTTCTTAAGATATGTGCTGCTTCACCTCGAGCATGCATTTGACGGATATGGTATTGCGCACTCAGCATCTGCCCTTGATCATTTGCTACAGACCACTCGGCCTGCTCGGACTCAATCACCATTTCACTATCACGAACACTGACATTGCCACTCGCTCTTACATCGCCACTGTTGCGGTTGTAGGTCGCTCTTTCAGCACTCATTAATTGGTTATCACGAAGAATATCAACGTTACCAGAAAATACAGAGGTGCCATTCTGTAACAGTTGTACTCTGTTAGCTTTTACGTCGACGGGCGATTCATTCTCGGAAGCTGTTTCTGTAGGAATGGGTAAAAATTGATCTTCATAACCAAAGTGACAAGTTAACCCTTGCTCTTGTTGCGCAGATGCGACGCCAGCTGATAAGGATAGTAACAAGGTTGATAATAGCTTCTTTTTGCGCATGTTCATCCTCAAGCTGCAGCTTTAGCCATGATCGACATCCTGACCTAGTGATAAATAACCCACAATTTATCGCATATTAATGATGAATCGGCAAATTGTAGCGTGATATGGATTAAGCAAAAGTGACTTTATCTAAACAAGCTCAAGTACTTAGTCTAATACTGAGCTTATTGCCTTAAACCCGGTTCATGATAGATTCCGTTTATATCGCAGTGAGATTGAAATTAATTTGTCATGAAATGTTGACAGCATCCAACTCAGTCCCTATGATATGCGCTTCCTTTCGGGGCTATAGCTCAGCTGGGAGAGCGCTTGCATGGCATGCAAGAGGTCGGCGGTTCGATCCCGCCTAGCTCCACCAAAAACCGAAAGAAAAAGTTTTAGGTCCCCTTCGTCTAGAGGCCTAGGACACCGCCCTTTCACGGCGGTAACAGGGGTTCGAACCCCCTAGGGGACGCCATCTTTAATCTGTCAATTCATGACAGATTCTTCTGGCATTATTTCATTCATTTTTATCAACAAGCTATTTTCCACTATCTCATCAACAGCCTATTTCACTCGCTTGTTCATCCACCATGCTAAACCGGCAAATAATAATGTTGGAAACGATGCGGCCAACCAAGGCAATAACCCAAAAACCAAACCGATATGCTGAAAACTTTGATTAAACAGGTAAAAACCTAAGCCAATCAAAACGCCAGCCAGAATTCTGCCGCCAATGGGTGATGAGCGTAATGGTCCAAAGATAAATGGCACAGCCAACAAGACCATAACTGCCGTACTGAGCGGCATCATTACTTTACTCCAGAAAGCCAATTCGTACTGAGCGACTGACTGATGGTTTGTCTCAAGGAAAGAGATATAATCCAATAAATTCCATACCGCCAAAAACTCAGGCGGCACCACCACCACATTTAACATGCCTGGATTCAATTGTGACTTCCAACGAGCATGTGTAGTTGAACTGACTTTTACACCATTCTCATCAATAGTACTTTGCACGACATCGTTTAATATCCACCCATCATCTTCGTACTTGGCACTACTGGCTTTAGTCAGTGCCCGTAATCTATTGGCCCCGTCAAACTCATAAATGGCAATATTGGTAAATGTTCCATCACTATTAATACGTTCTATATGATTAAAATGATTACCATCTCTTGTCCAGAAGCCATGCTCAGAACGCGTACCGACGGTGCCAGTCTGTGCCACAGACTGTAATTCTCTGGCATGTTCTTCTGTTACTGGTCTGATGACCTCACCAACGACAATCGCTATTAATACGAGAATAGCCGCTACGATCATCACAGACTTATTGATATCTTTGATTGATATACCCGCAGCTCGCATAGCCACCAGTTCACTCTGACTTGCCAAATTCCCTAAGCCAATCACACTACCCAATAACGCAACCACAGGTAGTAATTCATAGATACGTTTTGGCATGGTTAAGGCTAGATAGCTGAGAATATCGAGAAGTTGATATTGTCCTTTGCCAAGATCGTCTAGCTCAGTCACAAAATCCATAAAGGTATAAAGCCCAAGAAGCACCAATAACACAACAAAAGTGCTGGACAGAATATGAGATGCGATATATCTGGAAAGAATTTTCATTATTGCTGACGTCTTCGTTTTTGTTGTGTGAGCAGTCGTTGGATTTTTTGTCTATACATCAAAAACAGCATGATCATCGCCATTAGTAGGTGAACCCAAACCATTCCGACACCGACACTAATACTGCCTTTTTCAATCCATGCCTGATTCACGCCAAGCAAATTGCTATAGATAATGTAAAGCAAAACGGCGGGAACAAAGCCCGCATAACGACCCTGTCTGGGGCCGGCATTAGATAATGGAATAGCTGATATACACAACACAAGCGTCATGATGGCAGCAGAAATTCGCCATTGAATTTCAGCAATATCTTCCAAACCGCCGCGTTGCCATAACACACTGGTCGGGAGCGCTTTATGGCGTTCTCTGACTTGTCCATCATCGCCTTTTTCTACCAACAAACTGTGTGACTCAAATTCTGCAATTGTGAAATCTTGTTGGCCTGCTTTTCCTTCGTAGCGATAACCGTCATTCAGTACCAGAAATTTATCGCCGGTATCGACATCCACTTCAAAATGGCCTGTATCAGAACGAAAAATCAGCGGCTTGTTCTTGCGGTGAATTTCGATAAATACGTTTTCCATTAACTGTTTATCGCTACTAAGTTTTTCAGAATAAAATGTCCAGTCGCCATTTCGACTTTCTTTAAAACTACCCGCAACCAACCCAGTCGTATTCGCAGACATTTTAGCTTTTTGCTCAAGTTCGTAGCGTTCAGCCAAGACACTAGGCACAATAGTTAGCGACAGATACGCGACTATGCCTGCCACAACACCGGAAAATATCAACACATTTCTAATGATTCGTTTACGCGAAATGCCACAGGCGGCCATCACTGTCAGCTCATTATCGGAACTCATTCTCCCGAGTGTGAGCATCACTCCCAGAAATGCTGCTATGGGTAGCAAGATAGACAGAGCGCCAAGCGAACTGAAACCGAGCAGACTAAAAATAACATCGGCAGGCATATTGCCGACGGCTGCCTCAGCCAGGTAGCGCGCAAATCGTGTAGAGATATAAATTAACCAAAGAACTCCTGTAATTGCCATCAGGTTAATCACAAATTCCTTGAGCATGTAGCGGTCTATGACCCATAGCCAGGAAAAAATCTGTTGTGGAACGTTGCGCATGAATTAAGAGTCTTGGTTAGAATAGATTGGTATTATCTGACACACTAAAATAACGAAGTCTAAACCAAATTGTCCTTACAGGAGAAATCCATGCAGTATTTTGTCACTAGTGATGCCCTTGCATCTCAGCAAACCGATTGTATTGCCGTTGGTATATACAACGAGGGTGAACTCAGCCCTTCCGCCCAACAACTTGATAAAGCTTCACAAGGCCAAATCAAGCGTATCGTTGATAATGGTGACTTCAGCGGAAAACCAGGACAAATCTTATTCCTTCACAATCTAGCTGAGATAAACAGCCCTCGAGTATTACTAGTCGGCTTCGGCAAAAAAACAAAAACAACAGAAAATGATTTTAACACCGCCACATCTGCAGCGATTGTAGCGCTGAATGAAAGTGGTGCTGAGAAAGCCGTCTGTAGTTTTACTGATATCGAAGTGAACGATCGCAGTACTGCATGGAAAGCTCGTCAAATTGCCTGCAATGCAGAAACAGCATTGTATAAATATTCACAAACGAAATCTGAAACGAAAGCGGTCGAAAAACCGCTGCTAGCCTGCACTATTTCTGTTGAACAAGATGCTGCTGACATTCAAAAAGCAGCTGAACAAGGTGCAGCCATCGGCGCAGGGATGAATCTGGCTCGTGAACTTGGGAATCTTCCAGGCAACGTATGTACCCCAACTTACCTGGCAGAACAAGCTGTTGCTTTGGGAGAAAAATATGCTTCGATCAATACCACCGTATTAGAAGAAGCAGATATGGAAGCGCTAGGCATGGGCTCTCTACTCTCCGTATCGCGCGGCAGCCGCCAGCCTGCCAAATTAATCACCATGGAATACAAAGGCACGGGCGACAGCAAGCCAGTCGTATTAGTGGGTAAAGGACTCACCTTTGATGCCGGTGGTATTTCACTCAAACCATCTCAAGGCATGGATGAGATGAAATATGATATGTGTGGCTCAGCGAGCGTGCTTGGCACGCTGCAAGCAGTGGCAGAATTAAATCTGCCGATCAACGTGGTGGGTGTGGTGCCAAGTTCTGAAAACATGCCTGATGGTGATGCCAACAAACCAGGTGATATCGTCACTAGCATGGCCGGTAAAACCATCGAGATTCTTAATACTGATGCTGAAGGCCGCTTAATCTTGTGTGACGCACTCACCTACAGCGAGCGCTTCGATCCTGAAATCGTCATTGATATTGCCACACTGACTGGCGCTATCATTGTGGCTTTGGGCAGTACAACGACAGGTTTAATGGCTAATAATCAACAACTGGCTGATGACTTGTTAAAAGCCGGTAATGATAGTTTTGATCGTGCATGGCAATTGCCTTTGTGGGATGACTATCAACCCTTGCTGGACAGCAATTTTGCCGACATCGCCAATGTCGGTGGTAAAGAAGCTGGTAGTGTGACAGCGGCCTGTTTCCTTTCTCGGTTTACAGAGAAATTTACCTGGGCGCATCTTGATATTGCGGGTACGGCGTGGAATAGCGGAAAAAACAAAGGCGCTACTGGTCGTCCCGTGCCGATGTTAGTTCAATATCTGCTAAATCGTATCGAGTCCAATCAGTAACCATGACTCGAATCAGCTTCTATATTCTTAAATCAAGCGAGCTAGACAAGCGGCAGGCATTTGCCTGCCGTCTTGCTGAAAAGGCCTATCATCAAGGTCATCAAATCTATATCCACACCGCATCTGAACAGGAAGGTCAGTCAATGGACACGGCCCTCTGGGGAATTCGACCAGATAGTTTTGTCCCTCATGAAGTGACCGATCAATCCGATAATCAAAGCCCGGTTCTCATCGGCTATCAGGACAAAAAGCCTCCAAGACTAATGGATGTGATGATTAACCTGACAGATGAACAACCTCTATTTTTTAGTCAGTTTGAGCGTGTGGCAGAAATTATTGACGATAATGAATCCAGCAAACAGGCTGGTCGTCAACGGTTTCAGTTTTACAAACAACGTGGCTATGAAATCGAAACTTTCCACGTATAAACCACGCCACTACCGCTAGAAAAACTCAAAACCAACATTCCCCCTGAACAGATGTTCTCACAGCAGGTATAATGCGTCGTTTATTTTGTATCGTATACAAACGACGTTTGTATACTCCGTACACCGACCAGACAGACAAGACATCACATGGAAAAAACATACACCCCTGACGCAATTGAGCAACGCTGGTACCAGAAATGGGAACAGGCTGGCGAGTTTAAGCCGACAGGTGAAGGTTCACCCTACGCCATTATGCTACCCCCACCCAATGTGACCGGTAGCCTGCATATGGGCCATGGTTTTAATAACACCATCATGGATACCTTGACTCGTTATCATCGAATGAAAGGTGACAATACCTTATGGCAACCCGGAACCGATCATGCCGGTATTGCCACGCAGATGGTGGTAGAGCGCCAACTTAACGCTGAAGGAAAAACACGTCACGATCTTGGTCGTGATGACTTCACCAAACGTATCTGGGAATGGAAAGAAGAATCCGGCGGTAACATCACGCGTCAATTACGTCGTCTTGGTTCCTCACTGGATTGGTCCCGTAATCGTTTCACCATGGATGACGATTTGTCTGAAGCGGTTAAACACGTCTTCGTGAATTTATACAAAGAAGGCCTCATCTATCGTGGAAAACGATTGGTTAACTGGGATCCCAAACTCCACACCGCCATCTCTGATCTGGAAGTAGAAAACCGCGAACAAAAAGGTCATATGTGGCATCTGCGCTACCCGCTTGCTGATGGATTGACCACCAGTGAAGGTAAGGATTACATCGTTGTCGCCACTACCCGTCCAGAAACCATGCTGGGTGATACAGGTGTCGCTGTGAATCCTGAAGATCCACGTTACAAGGATCTGATTGGCAAAGAGATTCTATTGCCGTTAGTTAATCGACGCATTCCGATTGTGGGTGATGAGCATGCCGATATGGAAAAAGGCACGGGCGCGGTAAAAGTAACACCAGCCCATGACTTCAATGACTATGAAGTTGGCAAGCGTTGTGGTCTGCCCATGATCAATATCTTCACACTCAACGCTGATGTACGTGATGTTCCACAAATATTCCATACAGATGGCAGTGCCAATACTGACATTGAATCCAGTATTCCGGAAGCCTATCGTGGATTAGAGCGCTTTGCCGCACGTAAAGCGATTGTCGCCGACTTCGATGCAGCAGGTCTGCTAGAAGAAATCAAAGATCATGACCTGACGGTACCTTATGGAGATCGTGGTGGCGTCGTCATTGAACCGATGCTGACAGATCAATGGTATGTCGATGCAAAAACACTGGCCAAACCAGCTATTGAAGCAGTCGAAACAGGCAAAGTGAAGTTTGTACCTAAGTCTTATGAAAACATGTATTTCAGCTGGATGCGTGATATCCAGGACTGGTGTATCTCGCGCCAACTCTGGTGGGGTCACCGCATTCCTGCCTGGTACGATAAGCAAGGCAATGTTTATGTAGGTCATGATGAAGAGGCTGTTCGAGCTGAGAATAACCTCGCTGCAGACATTCAATTAACTCAGGATGAAGACGTACTTGATACCTGGTTCTCCTCAGCACTTTGGCCCTTCTCAACTCTAGGTTGGCCTAAGGAGGATGACGCAGTAAAAACCTGGTATCCGGGTAATGTGTTGGTTACCGGTTTTGACATTATTTTCTTCTGGGTAGCCAGAATGATGATGATGGGCATTCATTTCATGGATGATGTGCCGTTCAAAGAAGTATACATTCACGGTCTGGTTCGTGATTCGCACGGCCATAAAATGTCAAAATCCAAAGGTAATGTGCTAGATCCTATCGATATCATCGACGGTATTGATTTAGAAACATTGGTACAAAAACGTACCTCGGGCATGATGCAGCCACAACTGGCTGAGAAAATTGAAAAAGCCACACGCAAAGAATTCCCGGAGGGCATCGAGCCCCATGGTACAGACGCACTGCGCTTTACCTTTGCTTCGCTCGCTTCTACCGGCCGTGATATCAACTTTGATATGAATCGTATCGCTGGCTACCGTAATTTCTGTAATAAATTATGGAATGCAGCGCGTTATGTTTTGATGAACACCGAAGGACAAGATACCGGTGTTGACAATGATGAAGTGGAACTCAGTCTGGCGGATCGCTGGATTATTTCGCAATTGCAAATTGCTGAAAAAGAAGTCAGTGCAGCGATTGAAGCTTATCGATTTGATCATGCTGCTCAAGGTATTTATGAGTTTATCTGGAATAACTATTGTGACTGGTACTTAGAACTATCCAAACCAGTATTAAATAGCGAATCAGCTTCTGATGCAGCGAAACGTGGTACACGTCGTACACTGGTACGAGTGCTGGAAGCCACATTAAGAATGGCACATCCGTTTATGCCGTTTATTACAGAAGAAATCTGGCAGACCATTGCCCCGCTCGCTGGAGTAAACGGTGAGACGATTATGCGTCAGCCTTATCCTATAGCCGATGAGAATAAGGTTGATCATGCGGCGGTTACCGAGATGGAATGGGTCATGCAGTTCATTACCGGCATACGTTCTATACGCTCGCAAATGAATATCGCACCGAAGAAAGCATTACCGGTCTTGCTCAAAGATGCTTCTGATTCTGATAGAGCCATTCTGAGCAGTAATCAGCAGTTCCTGAGCCGTCTGGCGAACCTTGAGTCAATTGAAATTCTGGAAGGTGCTGCACCCGCAGCTGCAACAGCATTAGTGGGTAAAATGGAAATTCTGATTCCGCTGGAAGGTTTGATTGATAAAGAGGCTGAAATCAATCGCCTGAATAAAGAAATGGCGAAGCTGGATAAAGTCATCAAACAATCTTCAGGCAAGCTGTCGAATGAAAATTACGTCGCCAAAGCACCTGCTGAGGTCGTGGAAAAAGAAAAAGAGAAACTTGCAGAGCTCAAACAATCCTATGCCTTACTTGAACAACAACTTAAGGCTCTGAGCTAACCCAAGCTCTGATTGTAAGTAAAAAAAAGCCGCTGATTAACAGCGGCTTTTTTTATTTCAAAATAAACTAACTTATTCTTTTTCCATACCAATTTCATACAATTCGATATTGGCTTCTTCAATTTCACCAGTGGTTGCATCCACATCGACTTTGACTTCATAGCCATGAATGCTTTGAATATCAAATTCATATGTCGCATCACCGTCAAAACCGACTTCGTATTCAGAAGCAACAACTTCACCTGGGTGAATAGATAGAGCGAACTCTTTCGCTTCCGCTTGTGAGATTTTAGCTAATTTTTTGAAAACAGGATCGTTTGCATCTACTTCACGCTCAACTTCTGTGACAAAACCTTCTTCAGCATTACATTCCACATTGTAAGTTTTACCATCGGCTTTCGCTTCAATGTCGAATTCGTAGATAGGATCATCACCTTCCATTTTCATTTCGACTTTACGAGCATGACCAGGAATAGTGTCTAATGCCGCATCTAAACATGTTTCAATTTTCACGATATCCCAACTGCGAATATCATCTAAATCATAGTTATCCGTATCAGCGAAAACGGTTGAACTGAGAGTTAAAGCGATGGCAGCGGGGATAGTCTTCAAGAACATTGAAGTCATAGTGTTAAGCTCCTTATTAGATTAGATAGATCAAAAAGATCAGTCTCTACCCACAAGAGCAATGATCAAACTTGTGGGTAAATTATAACATCCATTGAACAGAACAGGAAAAATTCCTATTTCGTAAAATTTTACCAAATGGTAGGCAGGAAGTTTTTCCTAAATACTCACTCGCTTATATTCGCGGTAATCGGGCGACCAAAAGATTTTCTCAATTTTTTGCTCTAGTTCTTGATCAGAAATAAAGGGAGCTAATTCTTGTTGTTGAGCGAGTTTCACAATTTGTGATGCCATTTTCTTACTCAACTCAGCAATATTTTCTAATGCTGGCAATAAATCACTGCCCTTGCCATTCACAAACGGTGACGCTGAAGCAAGCACCTCACTGGCCACCATCATCATTTCGGGCGTAATGTGTTTTATCTGCCCAGCAATAACAGCTAAACCAATGCTTGGGAAAATATAACTGTTATTACATTGTGCTACAGGGTAAGTTTTATCCTGGTAGTGAACCGGCTCAAATGGACTGCCTGTCGCTATAATCGCTTGACCATCGGTCCAGCGAATCAATGATTCAGGTATGGCTTCAATTTGTTTAGAGGGATTACTCAAAGGAAAGATAATCGGTCTTTCACAGTGCGATAATAGATTTTTTATCAAACGCTCATTAAACAATCCAGCCTGTCCAGAAACACCAATCAACACGGTAGGTTGTACATGCTGAATGACATCATCCAATGCTAATGTGCTGTTATCAACACCCCACTGCTCTCGAATACGAGATTTCTGGCTTAGCCTACGTTGAAAATCAAACAGCCCAGCCATATCGTCAACAAGCAAACCAGCTTTATCAATCATAAACACGCGCTCACGTGCCTGTGCTTCATCCAATCCTTCCGCCATCATTTGACGAATGATTAGTTCAGCAATGCCGCAGCCGGCAGATCCAGCGCCAGCAAATACGATTTTTTGTTGTGACAATGTTTGATTTTTTACCTGACACGCCGCTAATAAGGTGCCAACCGTGACAGCAGCCGTACCCTGAATATCATCATTAAAACAACATAGTTGATGCTGATAATGCTCAAGAATTGGTAAAGCCTTGCTTTGCTCAAAATCTTCAAATTGCAGCAACACATCAGGCCAGCGTTTCTTTACAGCTTTGATAAATAACTCAATGAACTCATCATATTCTATGTCATTAATACGCTTGTGTTTCCAACCGATATAAAGCGGATTATTCAGCAAGGTCTGATTATTTGTGCCGATATCCAACATGATGGGTAGCGTATATGCCGGACTAATGCCAGCGCAGGCCGTATAGAGCGATAACTTACCTATGGGAATACCCATTCCCCCTACGCCCTGATCGCCTAAACCCAGAATTCGACTGCCATCGGTGACCACAATGACCTTAATTTTATCCTTGGTCACGTTATGCAAAATTTCATCAATACGATCTTTATCTGGATAAGAAATAAACACACCACGTGCTCGTCGATATATCTCAGAAAAGCGTTCACATGCTTCACCGACTGTTGGGGTATAAATAATCGGCATCATCTCTACCAGATGCGCCTTTAATAAATAGTAAAACAAGGTTTCATTGTTATCTTGAAGATAACGCAAGTAGATATGTTGGTTGATAGGCGTCTTGAATGTTTTGTATTGAAGATAAGCTCTCTCTGCCTGCTCTTCGATCGTTTCAAACCGATTTGGAATAAGTCCAGTCAGGTTAAAGTCATGACGCTCCTGCTCACTAAATGCTGTGCCTTTATTCAACAGCGGGGTGGCAAGTAAAGCAGGTCCTGCATGGGGAATATAGATCGGATCCTTCGGCTTGGTCACGGTCATCAACATACCTCATTTATGTTTTTCTAGAGCCAGTTAAACAGCAAAGCAACAACAGGTTCAAGTCATTGCTTTATCTCAACTGCTTCAAATTCGATATGTTTGTATCTGGCCTTCTGTCATCAAGGTTTGATAATGCCTAACACAACCGCAATATTAGCCAGGTCGGCTGCCGTGTTTACCCGTAACTTACTTTTAATCTGTGTGTTGTAGTTCGCTATGGTTTTATAGCCCAGATGCATATCAGCGGCGACTTCGTGGGCATTCATGCCTTTTGCTAAGCGACAAAACACATCAAACTCTCTTGGTGAAAGTAAATCCAGTACTTGTCGATAATGCTCAATATCGTTATGACGCACATCATCAATTTCAGGCATGAGTTGTTCTTCAATATAGCGCTTGCCATCCGCCACGGTTTTGACCGCTTCAGCCAGCACTTCTGCCGCACTATTTTTACTCACATACCCCATGGCTCCTGCGTCGAGCGCGCGCTCTACATAGATCGCTTCATCATGAATGCTATAAACCAGCACGACTGCCTTGGGATCTTGCTTATGCAGACGACGAATCGCTTCCAGCCCCCCTATCCCTGGCATAGATAGATCCATCACCACCACATCAGGTTGAAGCCGCTCATATTCCTGAGAGACAAGCTCACCTTGATTCAAATCGGTGATATCGCCGATAAAGGGCTGAGAAGCCAGTAACATGCGAAACCCTGCCCGGACTACCGCATGGTCATCAACGAGTAGAACGCTGATTTTATGTTCATTTGTCATGTTTTTTCTCTATAAAGGGCATCCACACACGAATTCTGACGCCGCGTCCTCTTGTCGATTCAAAAATAAATTCGCCACCCATGCTCTGCACTCTTTCACGCATGGCTAATAATCCAAAACCATCGCCTGTTGAGCCACCTCCCACGCCATTATCTTCAACCAGAATAGTAATGCGATGTTCATCTTTAATGCTGGTCGGCCTAACAATCACATTCACCCTGTCGGCTTTGGCATGGCGAACCACATTGGTCAGACATTCTTGTACGATTCGATACACATGAATGGATACTTCTTCGTCCAATTCGTCTACAGAAGGTTCACAGTTAAGGTCGATTTTTAAGATTGGCTGTCGACGTTTCCATTCATTCACTAAATCAGTCAATGTCGCGTATAGACCCAAGTCACTTAAACTTAAAGGGTGCAGTGTGCGCATCATGGATCTGACCACACCGGATAAGTGATTACATATTTCGATAATGGAATCCGCAACTTTATTCACCTCAGCATCAGGCTGTTTTGTAGCCACAGCCATCGCTTTGACCGCGGTTAATGATTGCCCCATTTCATCGTGTAATTCACGTGATAAATGACGACGTTCCGTTTCCTGAATTTGCATGGTGTGGCGAGCCAATGCCTGATTATTACGACGTGCAACGCTGAGCGCATCTGTTAAGTTATTCACTTCTGTGGCTATCGCATCAAACTCACTGATTCTGAAGCTCGGCAGGTGCTCTTCGTAATTACCACTTTCTACATTTTTTAAGCCCGACAAAATAGTCTGAACGGCCTTCAGCATGGAATGAAACACCACATTTATCGCTAGGAAAATAATGCCAAGCATGAGGACAATCGACCAGAAATAGACCAGTGATTCTCCCCAGGCTTCGTTGATTTCATCCAGTGGATCCGCGGTAATGACAATGCGCTGTATCGCATCATTAGGCAGTTTAATCTCATAGGTTGAGCTAATGGTATCTGTCATCACCGCCGAAACGAACCATTCTGGTGGACGCACTCTCTGCACACCATCACCACGGCGAGAAAGCGTTGTTTCACGACCATTTTCGTCATAAACACTGATTTGCAAGTGGCGTGTCTCACGCAAGCGACTGATATGTTCTATCCACTCCCCCTCCGTATGCATGTTGCGAGTAAACTGGTTAAGGCCAAACTCCACCATTTGCAATGCCAAATTGTAAGAAGAACTGACCTCTTCCCTGACGGATTCGCGTGCTTGCCAGATAGTCATGCTTGCGCCGAGCAAGATGATGACAAAAACGGACATCACAATGCGCAGATTAATTAGTCCTCTCAAACTCATTGGCCAAAACTCCGCTTTAAATAATTTTTCATAATCAATCACACAGTTATTCCTTCCATCATCCTTGATATCGACTAAAGCTATAACATGAACTACGTCACAAAAGCATTTCACAGCGACAAATATAGACCATGGCAAACGCCATTTTTAACAAAAGGAATTTTTCCTATCACGCAAGGATAATTTGCCTGTTTATTATTCGTTCCCGTCCCGACCAACAGAAATTGAATATCGCATGACTGAAAAAACAGACACCAACATTGACACAGTAAAAACCAAGCTACTGGAATTATTTGACGACATGCTTGGGCATGATGGTTTTGGTGATATCAAGGTCGAGATGAAAATTCTAAAACGCCAGCAGAAGGAAGTCATCCTTCACTGCGGGAAGCAGTATCGATTCGTTATCGACAATCCAAACCTGTCAGCGTAATTGAATCGAGAGCGAAGTGGGTTCGCCTCTAAAAATTAAATAAAAAAAGTCATACCAACAGACTGCTTGGGGCAGCTGCGGAGACTAACCCTGAAGAGAGCAATATATGAACATCAAACAAATGAAAAGCATGATCAGCAAATTCCGTTCTGCTGATGTTTCTGTCATCAAAGATGCTGATATGCGTGCAAAAGCACAAAAACTGCAAAACAAACAAGGCGGTTTCACCCTGCTGGAATTATTAGTCGTTGTTGCCATTCTGGCGATCATCGCAGGTGCGGTTATTTCATCTCTGGATGGCCAGGAAGAGTTAGCTGCACAGAAAGTCACTGTCCATACAATGGCTGCTTTAGAAGAAGGCTTCCGTGTTTACAAAGCATCATCGAAAAGAACTCTTCCAGCTGGCATGGATTCATTAATCTGTGGAGATGGTATTGCTAGTGGTGCAACTGCTCCCCCTGCTTCTGGAGCATTAATTGGTGGCACATCAAACGTTGCTCGTGTGGGTGGTGGTTTAACAGCAGACTTAGCAGATAATCTACAAGTTTTAGAGGTAGGTGGAGATCTTCGAGACTATATCGTAGATGCTGGTGTAACAACACTTCGTTACGTTGAGCCAACAGTTTGTAATGATCAAGAAGACAGTCCAACGTTCCTTAATGGTACTGACGTAGCGCTGGTTGATATTGTAAAACCAAATCTTATCTTCCAAACACCATTGGGTGAAGATCTGAACTCAGCAGACGAAGAATGGGAGTATGGTGCAGGCCAAGAAGTCGACTTGACATCGCAAGCGGGTAACTTTGTTGTTGCATTCCTTCAAGAAGCTGGGGAAATCACCGGTAACGAGGGCGATATTGTTGCTGTATTTGGTATCGGACCAGGTTCAGATATCGTAGGCGATATTGTTGCACGTGCTCCAGCTGACGGTAATGGTGGTCCTGATAAATATACAAACTACAGTGTGGCGGTAAAAGTTGCTGAATGTGATGGTGAAGAGTTAGGTGAAGGCAACTGTACGATCACAGGCGGAACAATCGGTACTGGAGTTGAACTCGTAACACCGAAGGTTGTGGCAATTCTTGATGCCGGCGGTGACGCATATGACGACGAAGTTGCCGAAGCACGTGGTAACCAAGAAGAGTAATTCATCCTTACTCCAATGACCTGATTAACAGGTCTCCTGAGTTGCTGTGGGTGGGAGGTTGCCCACCCACAGCCTTTTTAAGTTGTAGTTCATGTGGATTGAATACTCAAATGTCGTTAACCGTTTGTCTTGTCGAAAAGTCTTTTTTACAAAACTGTTTTTTGCTGTTTAAAAACGTTTTTGTAAAACAGTAAAGTCTGTTGTGATGCCTGACTCAAGCTTGTCTCCATCTACCACTCTATCCAAGCAATCCGGGTTCACCATGCTGGAACTGGTAATTGTGGTCGCGATTATGGCCATTGTGGCCGGCAGTGCCATTATGAGTTTCGGTAACACTGAATCAGATGCTGAATACCAAACCACCAATTACACCCTTCGCCAGCTAGCAAGCGCAGTCGATCGCTATTTATCAGATGGTAATGCTCTTCCCAAACTTGGTCCTGATATAGAGTCACCTGCAGACATTAATTTTCTGATCACCAAGCCATCAGGAAGTAATGACTGGAAACCAGATTATCGTCTCGGCTGGCGTGGTCCCTATATTAAAGGTTACAAACTGTTTTATGTGGATGTGGGTACAGATTTAGAAGCTGATGGTAGCAGCTCACCTACATCGGGCAGTGTAACCACTATTCCCACCTTAGCCCTGCCGGATGCATTTTCTCATCATCCTATCTCGCCTTATTATCTTTGGTACAAAGATGCGGATGGCAATATAGATATCGACTCAGAAATAGGGCGACCATTTCTTGTTTTAAGTAAAGATATTGAAGATGGCAGTCTGTATCGCATTGTGAGTCTGGGCGAAAATGGCACCTATGAGCATGCTTGCGATTATTCAGAGTCAAATGCTAGTCATCAAAACTACTGTTCTCGAGAAACGCTTTGTAGTTCTGGTGAAACTGATTTCAACTCTCAACGGGATGATCTTGTTTTATGTTTCCGTTAAAGAGTTTGCCCCAGACCTCGAACCAAAGCGGCTTTACGTTACTTGAGCTAGTGCTAGTCATGTTCATTATTGCTTTGGTCGCCAGCACGCCATTGCTATTTATTGATGAACAAGATCAACAGTTACGTTACGAAGAAACAAAAGAAAAGATACGCTTAATCAAAAATGCTTTATTGCATCAAAAAACTTATCGCGATATGCCGCTTTTTTCGGGTTTTATTATTGATAATGGTGTGTTGCCGTCGGCGAGTACAGCTGACTTACTTGCCAATAGCACGAACTGGTCAGAAACTTGGCTAAGTTCTGGTATCGTTCATCCCTATTTCCAGACTAACACTGACAGTGGCGACCTTAGTAATTTTGACATAAGA
>ENA-ORCW01000509-ORCW01000509.1-marine-metagenome-genome-assembly--contig:-NODE-509-length-21224-cov-2.805504_pt1 | contig 21224 bp, 11 predicted proteins | sample MGYA00237784_ERZ508517 | MGnify/ENA primary metagenome ERZ508517 (study PRJEB26187, sample SAMN06268979) | marine metagenome | isolation source: Tt ae E1 feedstock associated aerobic enrichment on... | reverse complement strand
CCGGCAGGTTGGAGGCCACCACGTAGGGAGGGACTTCGCCATCGCAGGTATCCATGGCGGTGGCTCCGGCGTCGAGATAGCTGCTGCCGCATTCCAGGCTGACCGAAGCCGGGCCGTTGAGGCTGACCACCGGCGGCCGGGTGTCCTTGACCACGATTGTCCGGGTGGCCCCGGTGCCGGCGGCGAAGGCGTCGTTGCCGGCGCTGTCGGCGGCGCTGTAGGTGATGAAGTAGCTGCCCTTGCCGAGCGGGCCGGATTCCGGCAGGTCGGAGTCATGGACAAACGTAGTGACCGGGCCATCACATTCATCGATTGCCGTGGCCCCGGCGTCGGTGTAGCTGTCCCCGCACTCAAGGGTCACCGTTTCGCTACCGACAAGGCTTACCACAGGTGCGGTGGTGTCGGCCACCAGGGTGATGGAAATGACGTAGGGTCCCGTGCCGGCGTAGTCATCGGAAACAAAAATCTGCACCGTGGAGGTGCCCATTCCGAAATCGAGGCTCCGGCTGACGGTAAAGGGATAAGCGGTGCCCTCAGCGAGCTTGTCCGGGGCCAGGGGCACGCCGTCGACACTCCAGCTGACGGTCACCGCATCGCCGTCCGGGTCCACCACCTCGAAGGAAAGCGGAACCGTCACGGGCGTGCCGGGGAGGCAGTCCTGGAAGACGGGGGACGGCAGGCTGCCGGCGACCACGTAAGGGGCATCATTCTGGATCTCGACCGAGCCGATGTCGATGGCGCCTCCGCGGACTCGCTCGTTGCCGGGCTGGTCCAGCTCGGCGGTGTCCGTGCCATCCCCGGAGTTGATGGCCGGGCTGAGGTAGGCCGGGGCATATGAAAGGGTGGTGCCCCCGTTCAAGGCCAGGGGGCCGAGCCTGGGATCCAGGCTGCCCCGGTCGGAAGCCTGGGAGAGAGCCGTGTCCGGACCCGTGGAGATGTTGAAGCCCCCGGACAGGAGTGCCCCTCCCGCGCCGGCGGCCAGGCCGGGATTGCCGCCGTGGGAAAAGATGGAATTGCGATAAGTCACCTCGCCTCCGGGGCCGGCGTAGACCGACGGTCCGTTCATACCCGCTGTGTTGCCGACCAGGGTGGATGACTGGATGGAGACAGTTCCCTCGCCGTAAACGGCCCCGCCAAGACCGCCAGCCTGGTTCAGGGCCACGGTGCTGTTGTCGACGAAAAGCGTCGCCTCCGGCATTGCCGCCACGGCCCCACCCTTGCCTCCGGCGATGTTGCCCAGCATGGCGCTGCGGAAGACGTAGGCCTGCCCATCCTCAACGGCCAGGCCGCCGCCGTCCTGGCTGGCCTGGTTGCCACTGAGGGAAACTTCCTCGAGGTCGACCTGGGCGCCGGACTGGACCACGATGCCGCCACCGCTGGTGGCCGAACCATTCTCAATGGCCACCCCGCTGATGTAGGCCATGGCCTCGTCGCTGACCCGGAAAACCGGGCTGCGTCCGTCCCCGTCGATGGCGAATTCCGTGGCTCCCGGTCCGTAAATGGCCAGGTTGCGACGAATTTCCAGCTCGGAACCCTTGAGGACGGTGCGCCCACCGAGGAGCTTTTCGCTGAAGGAAACGGCACCGCCTCCGGCGGAATTGTTGGCCCCGACCCCGTCCCCGATGTCGGCCTTGCCGGTCTGGGTCAGCTTGGCAAAGACGTCCGCCGAGGAAATGGAGTCGGCGTCGTCGCTGGGATCAAAGGGATTGCCGTAGCCGCCGTCGTCGGTCCCGCCGGTGGCGGAACCGCGAATCTGCAGCGCGGAGACCACGTAGAGCTGGACTTCAAAGGAGCCGATATCCACCTGCGGGCCGGACCCGTCGCTGTTACCGTCCGAGAACCGGGCCAATCCGCGCTGGTCGCGGCTGCCGGCGGGTACCAGGCTGTCGTCACCGGCATCAATGGCCGGGCTTCCCGGAAGAAGCGGGTAGACCGGGCCCAGGCCCCCGTAGTTGCCGAATATCCCCAGGCCCAGCCCGGCATTTGCCAGGTCCGAGGCCATGTTCCAGCCGGCTGCGTCCCCGTCACTGAGGTTCGACCCGAGGGAAGTGATCCCGCTGCCGGCGATCCCGGCATAGCCGGCGTCGCCGCCGATAATGGAATTGCCCAGCTCGAGGCTGGCGCCACCGGTCGACCAGGCATGCGGACCCTCCGGGGCCAGGTTGTCCAGCACGGTCAGGTTGACCAGCCGGCCGCTGCTGTTCTCAAGGTAAAGTCCGCCCCCTGCGGTCAGCGACTCGTTGGCCAGGATACTGCCGTTGGCTAATTCTAAATCCCCGTCCAGGACCGCCAGGCCGCCGCCTCCCTCGGTGCTGATATTGCCGATGAAGGCGGTCGAGCTGAGTTCCAGGTTCCCCCCGAGGGCGTAGAGGCCCCCGCCGGCATGGGCGCCGTTGTCAACGAAACAGGAGCGGTCCGCGGTCAGCGAGGAGCCGTCATGGTAGATCGCCCCACCGGAGCCGCCGGCCAGGTTGTTCCGGAGCCGGACATTGACCAGGGACAGGGATCCGTGGTTGACCAGCGCCCCGCCGTCTCCGGCCGAGTACCCTTCCTCCACGGTGAGCCCGGACAAGGTCAGGGAATAACCGGAGGGAAAGACCAGGATCCGGCTTGTTCCCCCGCCGGAAAGGGTGTGCATGAGGGGTCCGGTTTCCCCCTGGATGGTGATATTGCTGGAAACCGTGATCGGCGTGGCAAGGACGATGGGAGCCTCGGTGCGGACCAGGACCACATCCCCCGAATTGGCCGCCCCGACAGCCTGGCGCAGGGAGCCGGCGCCGGAATCGGCGGCGGAGTCGACCTTGATTTCCGCCCCTTGCAGGGCGATCAGGGGCAGCATGCAAATAGCAGCACAGCTTCCCTTGCGGAGAAGAGAGAAAAAGTTCATGACCGGACCAAAATTAAACTGTTCGCCCTAGCCTATCGGTGCGATAATACCCAAAACAGGCCTTGCTTGTAATTTAGCTAATGCCAATTATTAGCTTTGTTCAAGGCGATTTCGGCGGCCTTTTGAGGAATATCACCCAATTTCAGTGTTTCTAATAAGGATTCCGGATAAGCTGAAGCAGCGCGCATGAAGGAGTCGAGTACCGCTTACCTACCCCGAGACCGTCTGGAGTCCCTGGCTTCCGGACGGGAGCTGCCGCGCATGGCCGAAGGGAGCGTGCTGTTTGCCGATATTTCCGGATTCACGCCGCTGACGGAAGCCTACGAGGCCCACTTGGGAGCCCGCAAGGGCGGGGAGGAGCTGGCCCGGGTCCTGAACCGGGTTTACGCCGCCCTGATCGGCGCCGTGGATGCCTGCGGGGGCAGCGTGATCGGGTTTGCCGGGGATGCCATCACCTGCTGGTTCGACCGGGACGACGGCCTCGTGGCGGTGCACTGCGCCCTTTCCATGCAGGAGGAAATGAAGGCCTTCGCGGCCATTCCCTCGCCGGGCAGGGGGACCATTGCCCTCGGCCTCAAGGCGGCGGTCAGCACCGGACGGGTGCGGCGCTTCGCGGTGGGCAAGGAGGAAATCCAGCGGGTCGACGTGCTGGCCGGCGACCCCGTTTACCGCGTGGCCCAGGCGGAGCAGGTCTCCAGCCGCGGCGAGGTCGTGGTGGACCGCAAGGCACGGGAATCCATCGGGAACCGGATTGATCTGGACGGCGAGCGCGGCGGCGAGGGAGAGCCGCCGGTGGCGTGGGTGGTGCGCTCGGCAACGGAGCCCGCAGAGGTCCGTTCGTGGCAGCCCCTGGAGTCCCTCCCGGTGAATCGCCCGATGGTCGATCCCTGGGTCATCGACTCCATCCGCGAACGCCTGGCCTCCGGCCTGGGGGAATTCTTCACCGAACTGAGGCCGGCTACCGCCTTGTTCCTGAAATTTGACGGGATCGACTTTGAAACGGATCCCGAAGCGGACGAAAAACTGCACCGCTTCTTCTCCGGCATGCAGGAGATCGTGGCCGGGTACGAGGGGATCCTGCACCAGCTGACGGTCGGGGACAAGGGGAGCTTCCTTTACGCCGCATTCGGCGCCCCGGTGTCGCACGAGGACGACACCCTGCGGGCCATGGCGACGGCCCTCAAGGCCCGGGAGTTCGCCGGAAAACTGGATTTCATCACCCAGGTCAGGATGGGGATCGGCCGGGGCACCACCCGGACGGGCGCTTACGGCGGCCCGAGCCGTCGAACCTACGGGGTCCTCGGGGACCAGGTCAATCTGGCCGCCCGGCTCATGGGCAAGGCCGCCCCGAACCAGATCCTGGTCTCGGAAGCCGCCGCCCGCGAGGGCGAACGGAGTTACTTCCTTCAGCACCTGGATCCGATCCGGGTCAAGGGGAAGAGCCACCCGGTGGAAGTCTATGCCCTTGAGGGAACCCGCAAGGACCGCCGGGTCGGCGGAAGCGGATACGCCATTCCCATGGTCGGCCGAAGGGAGGAACTGAACCGGATCGGGGAGATCATCCACCAGGTCAAGGATGGCTATGGACAGGTGGTGAGCATCGTCGGCGAGGCCGGCATGGGGAAATCCCGCCTGGTCGAGGAAAGCCTCAACCTGGCCTGGATGTACGGGATGCATACCTTCTACGGGGAATGCCAGACCTTCGGCACCAACACCGCCTACACGCCATGGTGGCCGGTCTGGCGCGAGTACTTCGGCCTGCGGGGCGACGAAACCGCGGAAACGGTCCAGCAGGAGGTCAGGGAACAGCTCCTGGACATCAACCTGAACCTGGCCATCCGGACGCCCCTGCTGGGTCCTGTCCTGAATATCTCGCTACCGGACAACGACCTGACCCGCACCTTCGACGCCAAGCTCCGCCGAGCCTCTCTGGACAGCCTCCTCGTGGAATGCCTCCGGGCCCGGGCCGCCCGGCACCCGCTGGTCATTGTCCTCGAGGACGTGCATGTCATCGACTCGGTCTCGCGGGACCTGGTCAACACCATCGTCCAGGCCATGGCCCGGTTGCCGGTTCTGCTCCTGCTGGTCCACCGGGACGTGAAGGAGGGAACGATCCTGGGCCCGGAGGAAGCAGCCCTGGACTACACCCACACCATCCGCCTCGATGAATTCTCGGCGGCCGAATCGGCGGAACTGATCCGGCGCAAACTGGCCCAGTTCCTCGGGCCCCAGGCCCCCGTCCGGCAGGAGGTGGTGGACCACATCACCGAACGGACCGGCGGCAACCCGTTCTTCATCGAGGAGGTGATGAACTGGATGCACCACCAGAAGATCGACATCAACTCGGACGATGCGCTGAAGGCGGAGGAGCTTCCGGTCAGCCTCTACTCGCTGGTCCTGAGCCGGATGGACCAGCTGGATGAAAGTTCGCGGGCCACGATGAAGGTGGCCAGCGTCATCGGGCGCAATTTCCGGGCCGCCGTGGTGTGGGGGGTCTATCCCGAGCTGGGCGGACAGGCGCCGGTCCGGGAAGCCTTGAACCGGCTGTCCCAGAGGGAGTTCACCGAGCGCAAGGAGGACGAGCCGGAGCTGGCCTACCTCTTCCGGCACGTGGTGATCCACGAGGTGGCCTATGAAAGTCTCCCCCACCAGTTCCGGGCCAACCTGCACGAGTCCATCGGCAACTTCCTGGAGCAGAATTTTCCAAATGAGACAACCCAGGTCCTCGACCTCCTGGCCTTCCATTTCGGCCGCAGTGAGAACGAGGCCAAGAAGCGGGAATACTTCCTCAAGGCGGGCGACGCAGCCCGGACCGTCTACGCCAACAGCGCGGCCGCCGGTTACTACGAGGCGGTCCTGCCCCTCCTCGACAAGTCGGCGCAGATCCCCGTCCTGCAGAACCTCGGCAAGGTGAAGGAACTGGCTGGCAACTGGAAGGAGGCCATGCAGTACTACCGGCGCGCCCTCGACCTGTCCAAGGGATACCACAATCCCCTGGAATCCGCCTTTGCCCACCTGCATATCGGCGACCTGCTACGCAAGCAGGGGGAATTCGAGGAAGCACGCAACTGGCTCAACGAGGCGGAAATGGAATTCGACAACCTCGGCGACGAGAAGGGCATCGGCCAGGTCCTGCACAGCGCGGGAACCCTTTGCGCCCAGACGGGGGATTACGACCAGGCCCGTGAACTGTATACCAAGAGCATGGAGATCCGCCGCCGGCTGGGCGATGAATTGAAGGCCGCCAGCCTGCTCAGCAACATTGGGATCATCGTCCGTTTCCAGGGGGATCTCGACGCCGCCCTGCGCCTGCAGGAGGAAAGCCTGGCCATCCGCCGGCGCCTGAACGATCCCTGGGCCATTGGCAACTCGCTCAACAACCTGGGCATGGCCAAGCGCTACAAGGGCGACCTGGCGGGAGCCCGGAAGGACCTCGAGGAAGCCCTGCGGCTGCTGGAAAAGGTGGGCGACCGCTCCGAGGTGGCCAACACCCTGAACAGCCTGGCGGAAGTGGCGCTGGACATGGAGGACGGCGACGCCTGTGAAAACTACCTGCAGGAGAGCCTCCGCCTGAGCCGGGAAATGGGCAACATGCGGGCCCTGGCCTTCCTTTTCGAGGCCTTCGCCTCCAACGCCTTTTTCCAGAAACGGCCGGAGCGCTGCCTGCGCCTCTTCGGCGCCTCCCGGGCCCTGCGGCAAAGGATCGGGGCTCCCCTGCCGGAGGCTGACGAGGCCCGCATCGAGGAAACCATCGACCTTGCCCGGCAGGCCCTCCACGAAGGCGAACCGGAGGCCGAGCTCTCGGCCGGGGCGGCCTTTTCGCTTTCCCAGGCCCTGGACTACGCGGCCGGACAGTAGGGATGGCGGGTCGATTTGTGCCGCTGGAACCTTTACTGCCGGCGGGAATCCCTCTAGAAACTGCCCCCCATGAGGATCCGCCTGGGAAAAAACCGCAAATCGGGCAGCTCCGGGCCCGGATTGCGGAGCAAGGTCAAGCTGGGCAGGGGAAGCAAGGTCGTGGGCGTGCTCTTCGGCCTCCCGTTTTTCCTGATGGGATCCATTTTCTGCTGGATGGGCGGCCTGCACCCGCTCTTCAAGGCGCTGGGCAGCGGGGACTGGCCGGAGGTCCCCTGCGTCATCACCCACAGCGAGGTCGATTACCATCCCGGGGACGACGGGGCCACCTACTCGGTGGACATCAATTTCCGCTACACCCTGGAGGGCCGGACCTTCACCGGGGGCAGCTATGACTTCTCCTCCGGATCCTCTTCCGGGGAAAGCGGGAAACGGAAAGTGGTGGGACGCTACCCGGTCGGCAGGGAAACGGTCTGCTATATCAATCCCTCCGATCCGCAGGAAGCGGTCCTCTCCCGGAAAATTCCGGGCATGGTCTGGTTTGTCATTCCCTTCAGCTCGATCTTCATCCTGGTCGGGCTGGGCATCATCCTCGGCACCCTCGGGCTGCTGCCCCGCAAGTGGAAGCTGAAGGTCCATTCCCGGCACAAGCCGGTGGCGCAACTGGATGAGGGCGAGAAGGAACTGAAGCCGAAGGCGACCAGCCTCGGCAAGGTGCTCGGAACGCTGTTCGTGGCCGCCTTCTGGAACGGAATCGTCGGGGTCTTTGTCTGGCAGGTGGTGGGTTCCTTCCAGCGCGGCGATCCGCAGTGGTTCCTGGTGGTTTTCCTGGTCCCCTTTGTCGTGGTCGGCCTGTTCCTGATCTGCCTGGTGCCCTATTACCTCCTGGCCATGGCCAACCCCAAATTCAAGATTATCCTCAGCGAGGGGAATCCGCGGCTCGGCGACTCGATCCAGTTCCGCTGGCAGTCCAGCGGCTCGGTCGCTCGCCTGGAAAGCCTGGTCTTTTCCCTGGAGGGAGTGGAATCGGCCACCTACCGGCGGGGAACCCGCTCGGTGACCGACCATTCCACCTTCTACCGGGAGGTCATCCACGAGGAAAGGCAGTTCACCACCCTGGCCGGCGGCACCCTTGAGGTGGCCATTCCGGTGGATGGCATGCATTCCTTCAATGGCGGCAACAACAGGATCGCATGGCGCTTCCGGGTCCGAGGCTCGATCCGCAAGTGGCCCGACGTCGACGAGACTTATCCCGTGACGATCCGTCCCATCAAGCTGCGCTGACCGACATGGAAACCAACCTTTACATTGACCTGATGAATACCGTCTACCTCCCCGGCGACCCGGTGGAGGGCAAGATCCTCTGGGCCCTTGACGAGCCGCCCGGGGAAGTGCTCCTGAGCCTCGGCTGGTGGACCGAGGGACGCGGCAGCCGGGATGCCAAGATCGAGGCCGAGCAGGAGTGGAAAACCATGGAGGCGGCCGGCGAACGGGATTTCCGCTTCAAGCTGCCGGACACCCCCTACTCCTTCAACGGCCAGCTGATTTCCCTCAAGTGGGCCCTGGAGCTGACGGTGGGCAATGGCGATGAGAAACAGGTCACGGAGATCATTGTCTCCCCGCACGGCGTGCCGGTGGAGCTCAACAAGGTAAAGGATGAAGGCGGCGGAAAACCCTTTTCGTTCATCGGCAATCGCTGAGGTCCGCTACCGGATGAGCGAGGCGGAGCGGGTCGCTCTCGCCGCCCGGGCCGCCTCGGCCCCCTTCCGGCAGTGCTGCCTGCTGGGACCGGAAGGCAGTGGAAAGACCACTCTCCTCGAGGACCTCGAACCCTACCTGCAGGCTATCGGCTTCGAGATCCACTGGATTTCGCTCCAGGAGGACGCGGGTCGGAAAGAACGCCGTGGGGCCATCGACCGCATGCGGCATTACCGGGAAACCGACGCCTGCCTCCTGGACGGCGGCGAGGTCCTTTCCCGGTGGCAGTGGCGAAGCGTCCTCAGGCTCAGCGGCCGGCAGGGATTCCGCCTGATCGCCACCCTTCATCACGAACGCGGACTGCCGGTTTTGCGGCGCCATGAGACCTCCTGGGAACTGGCCCGGGAACTGGTCGCCGGCCTGGCCGGGGAGCATTATTCCGAGGACCTGGAATCCGCGGCCCGCCGGGCCTTCGAGCAAGGCGGCGGGGACCTGAGGGAGGTGTTCCGCGCCTGCTACTTCCATTGCGCGGACAACTGAGGGAATATTCGGTTGCCATGATTTTCCGGTCCGCCAAGCCTTTCCGGATGCGATTCACGGCCCTCCTCTTCCTGACCATGACCGGACTCATCCATCCGCTTAATGCCGAAACGCCCGGGATCCTCGACCAGGTCGAGACCGGCCAGAAGCTGGTCGCCCTGACCTTCGACGACGGGCCGGATGCCCAGACCCTGGAATTAATGAAGCTGATCGAGGCCGAGGGCGGCAAAGCCACCTTCTTCATCGTTGGCAAGAACATCCCCAAAGAGGCGGAAGTCCTCCGCGCTTCCGCCCGGGCCGGCCATGAGATCGGCAACCATTCCTTCACCCATGCCAGCCTGCCCAAACTCAGTCCGGAGGAAATGCGGACGGAAATCGCCGACACCCAGAGGCTCATCGGGAAAATTACCGGACAGCAACCGGTCCTCTTCCGCGCCCCCTTCCTCGATTACGACGACCAACTGCACCGGATTCTCCGGGAAGAGCAGCTCCAGGCGGTCAATGCCAACCTCTCCACCCAGGACTGGGACGCCGCCACTACCGTGGAGCAGATTGTCCAGCGGGCCACTGCCGACCTCGTCCCCGGCAGCATCATCCTCATGCACAGCTGGCCGGAGAACACCCTCGCCGCCATGCCGGAAATCCTCCGCATCCTCCGCGAAAAGGGCTACCGCATGGTCACCGTCTCCCAGCTCCTCAAAGCGGGCCGGCCGTAATAAGCCTTCGACACGTTCAGGGGAGGCCACTAACCAGCCGGCGATTTTGGTCTGCGACCCCTCTGGGGCCGATTTTTATTTTTGACTCCCGTACCCGGGGTGTCCCCCCGACAAGTCGGGGGATCCACCCCGCGCCAATGCCTAAAATCCCTGCGGGATTGCCATCCATCCGTTCAACCACCTCTCCGGAATTGTCACACCACTTGAGGCGATCTGACGGCTCGAAGGAGTGGCAAGCATTGGCAAGCGCGGGACCTTTCAAAGGGCATTACTCCGAAGGGATGGCAGCCATTAACGCGGGACCATTCAAAGGCATCACCCCAAAGGGGTGACAGCCATTAGCGCGGGGCGGAGCGAGTCCGCAAACCCCGCGCAGCGGGGGAAGCGGGCGAACGACGCCCCGGGACCCGCGGTATTTATGAAACAACGACCCCGGATGGGGTCGCAGATCCCGATTTCCCCATCACCTCCGACGAATGCGGAATCGAATAACTATCCAGTAACCAGTAACCCATAACTCCTCTACCCTCACCTCCAATTGGGCGGCAGAGAATAAATTACCTGTCCCTAAGCAAGCCTCCCAGCTCATGAAGGCCGGCAGACCGGAATAATCCGGCTGCAGAATAAATTACCTGTCCCTAAGCAAGCCCCGGAGACATTTTGAAATTCCAAGTCGGGGGCCGTCGAGTCACTCCGCGTTGGCCTTACAACCAGGCCGCAGGGAATAGCGACACGCCGGAGGCGTGCCAGAGATTAGCGCGGGGCGGAACGATCCCGCAAAGCGGGAGAGCGACGCCCCGGGATCCGCGGTATTGATGAAACAACGGCCCTGGAGGGGCCGCAGATTCTGATCCGCCCATCATCCGCGAGGAGTGCACGAAATAAATTACCTGTCCCTAAGCCTGGTTCAACGCCAGTTGGGCGGCAGGAGGGTTTCCGGACCATGGACGATGATCTGGAACCAGAGGAAGTAGACGGAGCCGAGGAGAAAGGCGATGAAGGCGAATTCGCCCAGCCGGCCGGCGCCGTTTTTGGAGACGGCGTGGGCCCTGAGGACGGACTGCTCGACCATCGGGGTGACCAGGTAGGCGATGATGGAAATCCCGAAGGCGTAGAAGAGCATGACCAGGGCCACCCGGAGGTATTCATTCTGGATGACCTGGGACTTGTAATCCAGGACTTCCTCGACCGCCCCGAAAATGAGCAGGCAGCAGGGGAAAATCACGTATTTCTTCAAGGATCGGGTGCCCGGTTTCATTCCCATTAGGGTCAGCATATTTGCCTCCCGGCGAGAAGCGGAAAATGCCCGACTCAGGTATATACCGGAGAGGGGTCAGTTCTTGAATCCCAAAGATCATTCCTTGAATTCAAAGCGTCGCGATGGTTTGCTAAAGTGATAGCGCCGGCCGCGAATACCCCGTTCGCCTCCATCCCCAAGCCAACCATGAAACCAAATCCTATCCGCCCCGCCCGGGCGGCCACCGCCCTGGCCGTCCTCCTGTTGACCACGTCCAGCCTGCCCCTGACGGCCCGGGAATACCCGGTCGATCCCCTTCCGGAGACCCGGACCATTGCCGAGGGACCGTTTGAGGCGACCTGGGCCTCGCTGGTCGACCAATACCGGTGCCCGGAGTGGTTCCGCGATGCCAAGCTGGGCATCTGGGCCCACTGGTCGGCGCAATGTGTGCCCGAGGAGGGCGACTGGTATGCCCGCTCCATGTACATCCAGGGGCACGACCAGTACGAGGCCCACCTGAAGAAGTACGACCATCCCTCGGAATTCGGGTTCATGGAAATCGACAACCTCTGGAAAGCCGGGAAATGGGATCCGGAAGCCCTGATGGACCTCTTTGTCGCCGCCGGGGCGAAGTTCTTCGTCTCCCTGGCCAACCACGAGGATAATTTCGACTGCTACGATTCCCGCTACCATGCCTGGAACTCGGTCAATGTCGGCCCCAAGCGCGACATCGTCGGGACCTGGGCCCGGATTGCCCGGGAGCGCGGCCTGCGCTTCGGCGTTTCCAACCATTCCTCGCATGCCTGGCACTGGTTCCAGACCGCCTACGGCTACGATGCCGAGGGGCCGATGGCGGGGGTGCGCTACGATGCCTATACCCTGACCAAAGCCGACGGCAAGGGCAAGTGGTGGGAAGGGCTCGATCCGCAGGATCTCTACGGCAAGCCGAGCATTGTCATCCCGGACGGCTTCACCTCGACCAAGCTGGCCCACCGCTGGCACGACACCAACAACCTTCCCTGGACCGAGCTGGCTCCGCCCCATGATCCGGAATTTGCCGCCAAGTGGTTCTTCCGCCTGCAGGACCTGATCGATTCCTACCAGCCGGACTTCGTCTACCTCGACAACGGGGAGCTTCCCTTCGGCCAGGTCGGCCTCGATATCGTGGCCCACTACTACAACCAGAACATGGCCGCCAACGGGGGAAAACTGGATGGCGTCCTGACCGCCAAGGGGCTCAGCGGGGCCCACCGACCGGCGGTGACCCAGGCCTGGGAGCGCTCCGCCGCCGGATATATCCAGGAACTCCCCTTCGAGGCGGAAACCTGCATCGGCCAGTGGCATTACAAGAAAGGTATCGAGTACAAGACTACCGGCCACGTCCTGCGCATCCTGGTCGACATTGTCAGCAAGAACGGCACCCTCCTGCTGAGCATCCCCCAGCGCGGGGACGGCAGCATCGACGACGAGGAGCTGGCCATCCTAGAGGGCATGGCCGACTGGATCGCCGTCAACGGCGAGGGCATCTACGGAACGCGCCCATGGCGGGTCTTCGGCGAGGGGCCGACCGAAATGCCGCGCGGACGGGCCGCCGACGCCCCAATCCCCTACACCCAGGAGGATATCCGGTACACCAGCAAGGACGGCGCGGTCTACCTCTTCGTCCTGGCCGTTCCGGAGGAGGCGGTGACCGCGGAGGAGCTGGGCCTGGACCATGAGGGGGTTGGCGAAATCGCCTCGGTCCGCCTGCTGGGATCCGGCGAGAAGACGGAATGGTCCCAGGGCGGCACGTCCCTGCGTATCGAGAAGCCACTACAGATTCCCTGCGAGAACGTCCTTGCCTACCGTATCGATTTCAAATGAGAAGCCTTCCAAGACTACCCGCCGCATTTTTAGTGGCCGCCGCCCCCGCCCTGTTGGGTGTGGTGATTCCGGCCGGATTCGAACCCTTCAGCATCGAGCACGCCGAGAACGTCGACTCGCCGGTCGACGTCTCCTTCCTGATGGACGGTCCGGCCGGAGAGAACGGGTTCATCACCATTGAGAACGGTCACCTGGTCAAGCCGGACGGCAGCCGCTTCCGGATCTGGGGCGTCAACATGACCGGCTGGACCAAGGGATCGGAAATCATGCCGCCCAGGGAGGAGGCCGCCCACTGGGCCGACGTCCTGGCCCGGAACGGGGTCAACTGTGTCCGCTTCCACTTCCTCGACATGCCCTGGCATGATCCGGAACGGGCGGAGGAGCGCGAGGCCTACCGGGAACGGGCCAGCGAACGCAACCGGCGCAACTCGGTCCCGCCTTCCGGCCTGGTCGATCCCAACCGCGACGACACCCGCCACTTCGTCCCCGAACAGCTGGACCGGCTGGATTACTTCATTGCCGAGCTGAAGAAGCGTGGCATCTATTCCAACCTGAACCTCAACGTCGGCATGCGCTACAAGGAAGGGGACAAGGTGCCGGACTCGGACATCATCCGCCTGTACAAGGGATTCGACTACATCGGGGAACGGCTTCTGGAGCTGCAGAAGGAATACGCGCGGATGCTGCTGACCCACCGCAATCCCTACACCGGAAACACCTACGCCGAGGAACCTGCCGTGGCCACGGTGGAAATCGTCAACGAGAACTCCCTCTATGAATTCTGGTTCCGCAACTGGCTGCGCGGCGAGCGCGTGGAGGGGGGTGCCAACTACCAGCTCGACCTGACGCCCTTCTACGAGGAAAAGCTGACCCGCATGTACAACGACTGGCTCCGGGACCATCCCCGCCCAGGAGAGATCGCCACCATCCGCAAGGAGTCCGGCGTGGGTGCCGATGCGCTGGTACCGCGCCTGCGTAAAGGCGACTTCACGATCGCATCCAGGCTGCGCTTCCATGCCGAGGCGGACTTCTACGCGCAGGTGGAGACGGATTTCCTGATGGGGATGTACCGGTATATCAAGGAGGACCTCGGCGTAAAATCCCTGGTCATCGGCAATGCCGACCACACCTACTGGATTCCCAACCAGCCCATGATGCGGGCCAACGGCCAGCTCGACTTCATCGATGCCCACGTCTACTGGCAGCACCCGGCCGCCTTTGGCCGGCGCAACACCCCGATGGTCAACGATCCCCTCGATTCCACCATCATCAAGCTGGCCCGTTCCCCTTTCGAGGGCCGGCCCTTCACGGTCAGCGAGGTCAACCACCCGAATCCGAGCGAGTACTCGGCGGAGATGATTCCCCTCCTGGCCGCCTACGCGGCCTTCCAGGACTGGGACGGGATCTACTTCTACACCTTCGAGACCAAGCCGGGGGACGACTGGGAGGACTTTGTCAGCGACTACTTCGACGTCACCCTGGACCCAGTCAAGATGGTCCAGATGCGGGTCGGGGCGCTGATGTTCCGGCGTCCGGACATCGCCCCCGCGGAGGAAACCTTTGTCCGCACCTACTCCCGCGAGCAGGTCAACGAGGCCATGCGGCTGCCGGAAAGCACCCGGCCCTACTTCACGCCCGGCTACCCGAAGTCCATGCCCCTCCGCCACGGCAACCGGATCGGCGCCCTCGAGGGCGAGGCCATGACCGAATTCCCCGCGGATCCTCCCCCGCCCTACCTGTCCGACACGGGCCAGCTGGCCTGGTATGTCGAGGACGGGGAGAACGGGCTGGTCACCATCGATACGCCGCGCAGCCAGGCCATCGTCGGCTTCGTCAACGCCAACCCGCATAACACCTTCCACCTCAAGCCGGAGGTGAAGAACGACTTTTGCGCCATCACCCTCTCCTCCCTGAGCGGCGAGCCCATCCGGCGCTCGCGCCAACTTCTCCTGACCGCCTGCGACGAATGGCAGAACACGGGATCGGTGTGGAATCCGCGCCGCACCCTGTGGGATGAATGGGGCAAGGGACCGACCCTCATCCAGCCCGTTACCGGATGGCTGCTCATCCGCGATCTGGACGGCGCCGTGGCGGTCCTGGTCCATCCCCTCGACGGGGCAGGCCGGCCGGTCGGCGAACCTCAGGAGGCCCGCCGCCTCGAGCCCGGCTGGGAGGTCGAGCTCGGAACGTACCCGACAAACCACTACTACATTGAAGTCATCAAGTAACCGCCAAAGCACCATGAATATCCCGTCTCATTTCCCCGCAAGAAGCCGCCGCTGGCGGTACAACTTCCTGTCTTTTCTGGCCGCGACCTTGCTGGCCGCTCCTGTTGTCACGGCCGCGGACGCGGTCAAACCGGTCATGGAGCCCTTCGACTACCGGAACGTGACCCTGCTCGACAGCCGCTGGAAGGACCAGTTCCTGGCCGGGCGGGACTATTTCATGAGCGTGTCCGAGGATGACATCCTCCATGGATACCGCGAACGGGCCGGACTCCCGGCTCCGGGACAGGTGCTGGGCGGCTGGTGCCGCGTCAACAGCGACCCGATATTCGGACAGTGGCTAAGCGGCATGGCCCGGATTTACCGGGCCACGGGCGACCAGGAAATTCGGGCCAAGGCCATCCGCCTGCTGGAGGGATGGAAGGAGACCATCGACGAGGATCTCAATCCCCACATGGACCGGCTCTATTCCTACGACAAGCTCCTTTGCGGGCTGGTCGACCTGTATCTCTATGCCGATGTCGATACCCGCCCCCTCCTGGCGGAAACCCTGGACTATGTCATGGACCACTACACCGAGGAGCGGATCCTGGAGACCCCGGACCGCACCAGCGGATCGCCGGGCGAATGGTACACCTTCGCCGAGAACCTCTACCGCGCCTACGGGATCCTCGGGGACGAGCGGATCAAGTCCTTCGCCGGAACGTATCTGCATCCCCACTACTGGAACAAGTTCCTCCACACCTCCGACCCTGAGGACGCGGCCGAGGTGCACGCCTACAGCCACGTCAACTCCTTCAGCAGCGTGGCCATGGCCTACGCCATGAGCGGCAACGGGGATTACCTGGACATCCTCCGCAACGGCTACGATTTCCTTCAGGACCACCAGTGCTACGCCACCGGTGGCTTCGGCCCGATGGAGCGCATCGTTCCCTCCGACGGCACCCTGGGGCGCAGCCTGGAAGCGCGCAACGCCAGCTTCGAGACCGTCTGCGGAACCTGGGCCGGCTTCAAAATGACCCGCTACCTGACCACCCTGACCGGGGAATCCCGTTACGGGGACTGGATGGAGCAGCTTTTCTACAACGGGATCGGTTCCTCACTCCCGATCAAGGAGCACGGGAAGCATTTCTACTACTCCGACTACCGGGTCACCGGGGGCATGAAGGTCTACAAGGTCTCCACCTTCGCCTGCTGCGCCGGCACCTACATCCAGTGCATCGCCGACTTCCACAACATCATTTACTACAAGTCCCCGGACAGCCTCTACGTGAACCTGTATGTGCCGTCGCAGGTCCGCTGGGAGGGACCGGAAGGCGACGTCATTCTCCGCCAGGAGACCGAATATCCGGAGACCGAGACCAGCACCCTGACCCTGGCCATGGAGCGGCCTTCCCGCTTCAAGCTGCGCTTCCGGGTTCCAGGATGGGCGGAGGATTACCGTGTCTCCGTGAACGGCGAGGACGTAAATGTCGAGGCCGTTGCCGGCCACTGGGCGGATCTTGAGCGCACCTGGAAGACGGGGGATGTCGTGGAAATCCGGATACCGATGAAGCCGCGGATGGTGCCCGTGGACAAGGAACACCCGCGCCGGGTGGCTGTTGTCCGCGGCCCGGTCGCGCTAGCCATGGACGACTGGGTCTTCGAGCAGATTCCCTCCCTGCCCGAGCCGGAGGACTTCGACGCGTGGCTGGTCCCGGACGAACAGCCCGGCATCTACAAGATCGCCCCGCAACCGGACTACACCTACCAGGCCCGCTTCCGGCCCTTCTACATGTTCGGGGATGTGGTGCCCTACCGGATATACCACGACCTGGACATGGAGCCGATCCCGGTCTGGTAACCTACACCCAGAGGTTGTCGCCGGCTTCCCATCCGGGACGGACCGGCTCCTTGATAAAGGCGTTCAGCTCGGGGCGGTTGGTGATCCGCATGTTGTCCTCGTCGTACTCGATACGGCCGCCGAAGCGCTGGGCCAGGACGCCGACCAGGCTAAGCTCGGTCAGCTTGCCGCCGTAGGCGAAATCGGATCCGGGCATCGGTCCCTCGCCCTTGATGGCGCTGGTCCACTCCTTGACGTGGCTGCCCTTGACCCGGGGGATCACCTTGGGGGGCATGTTCTTCCGGAAGTCCATCCAGTCGGATTCGGGAATCAGGCGCGGGCTGTTGGGGCGGCCTCCGGTCATCAGGGTGGCCTTGCTGCCGACCATGATCATGCCGTTGCCATCCAGCTCCTCGAGCCCCCACTCCGGGCGGTTCTCCGGCTTGATGCCGCCGTCGTGCCAGGTCAGGGTCACCGGCGGGCGGTCTCCCTTGGCGGCGAACTCAAAGCGGACGACCGACTTGTCCGGGGCATAGCGGGTCGGGAACTTCGTCTCGTGCCGTAACAGTTCCGTCGCTACAGGAGCTCCCAGGTCGAGGGCCCAGTTCGGGCCGTCCAGGGTGTGGCAGGCCCAGTCCCCGAGCTCGGCACAGCCGAACGCGAAATGCCCGCGCCACTTGATGGGCACCATGTCGGAATTGTAGGGAATGTCGGTCACCACCGGTCCCTTCCAGAGATCGTAGTCGAGGTGGTCGGGCACCGGCATGGCCGGGAGCGGATACTGGTCCGGGCGCTTGAAATAATAGCCGTCGATGTCCGGTCCGTTGAACCAGGCCAGCACCTCCCGGACCTCGCCGAGGACGCCGGCGTCATACCATTCCTTGATATAGCGGATCCCTTCGGTGGCATGGCCCTGGTTGCCCATGGCGGTGATCACGTTGTAATAGTCGGCGGCCTTGATCAGGGTCCGGGCCTGCCAGATGTTGTGGGTCAGCGGCTTCTCGGTGAAGACGTGTATTCCCCGCTCCATACAGGCCAGGGTGGCGACAAAATGGATGTGGTCGGGGGTACAGATCAGGACCGCGTCCAGTTCCTTGCCGTGGCGGTCCAGCATGACCCGAAAATCCCGGTAGCGCGGGACCTGGGGAAACTCAGCGTAGATTTCGCCGGCCCGTTCGTCGTCCACATCGGCGAAGGCGACCAGGTTCTCGGTCTGGGAAATTTCCCGGACATGCCCGGATCCCTGTCCCCCGACCCCGATAAAGCCCACGTTCAGCTTGTTGCCCGGACCCTTGGTGACGGTTTTGGTCCCGGAGGTCTGGCAGCCGGGGGCGAGGCCGAGCAGGTAGGCTCCTGTGCCTGCGGCGAGGGTGTTCTTGAGGAAGGTGCGTCGCTTGATGGTGCTCATGAATCAGTGAATATTGGAGGGCTTACTTGGAAAAGGGGCGTGAGGTGGAATTACCGGCGGTTGGAAAATCATCCGGGATGGGAATGGTGACCTCCCCGGTCGCGGCCCACTCGGTCCCGCGCAGGAAGCTGGTGATGAAGCCGACTCCCTCGAACGAGTAGTCCTCGTGCCCGAGGGTGGTGTGGAAGATCCGGCCCTGACCGAAGTCGACCACCATCAGCATCGGCTCGTTGCGCCCGGTTCCTTTCATGTCCGGGGAGGACCAGGCCGTGGCCAGGATGGTCATGTCCCTGGCCGGGCCGCGCAGACGGTCATAGCATTCGTCCTGCGCGTGTAGCCACTCCTTCGGCATTCCCCGGGTGACCGGGTGGTCCGGTTCCCGGATGGTAATGAGAAATTCATGCTGCGGGCCGTGGGATCCCGCCCGTCCGGGAGTATTGTCACGGACCACCCGGCCTTCCTGGTCGATGTAGACGTAGGGACCGTCCTTCTCGTCGCGGTCACCCCAGCCCCCGAGGCCGATCATGCGGTTGTAGGCATCCCATTCCGGGAAGCAGTTGTCGGCCGCGTGCACGGAGACAAAACCGCCACCGGAAGCGATGTATTTCTCGAATGCCAACTGGGTGGAATCCGGCCAGGAGGCCGCCCGCCAGCCGAAGTTGGAAATCACCACGTCGTACTTGCTGAAGTCGGGGGCATAATGCGGATCTGGCCTGGGTTCCGGCAGGTCCTCCCTTTCCTTTCCGTCCTCAAGGGGATACTCCGGCAGCCACTTGTCACCCTTCCAGGTGAAGGTGGTCCGGGCCACATCGACGGTGAAGCGTCCGCTCTGCTCAAGGTACCGCTTCATCATCATTGTGGACTTGGGCCAGACGGTGTGGTTGTTCTGGCCGTCAATGATCAGGGCATGCAGCTTACCGGGGGTATCGGCCATGCTGAGGGTACTTGCGAGGGACATCAGGATCAGGAACAGGTATTTCATAGTCGGGGTTCTACGGAAGTTGAGGAAGCGTCCGGAAGATGACAAGCAAGAGAATCAAAAACAGTACGAAATTCCTGTTTGCTTCAGGTACTGAAAGCACATAGGAAATGTCCAAGCCGTTGAAGTTTAGTCGGGAATTGCGGGATAGCTGGGGGGATTGTCGATTCGCAATATGGAGGCAGACTACCTCCCTCCATTAATCCTTATCCCGATGAACCGAAACTCCCTATTCTCCCTTCTCCTTCCGGTCCTGCTCATGCACTCCGCCTCCCTTTGCGCGGAACCCCGCATCGAGCGGATGGAACCCGCCAACTGGTGGACCGGCATGGCCAGCCCGGAGCTGCAGGTGCTGGTCCATGGCCCGCTGGTCGGAACCCTTGAGCCTCAGGTGGATTACCAGGGAGTCCGCCTGGACCGGGTGGTGCGCACGGAAAATCCGAATTACCTCTTCCTGTACCTGCAACTGGACCCGGATTGCCCGGCCGGGGAGCTTAAAATACAGTTTGTTGATGGCGACAAGGGGGTCCTGCACCGGAGCCTCCCGTTGTGGGAGCGCGAGCCGGGCTCGTCGGAGCGGAAGGGCTATGGCCCGTCGGATGTCATCTACCTGATCACGCCCGACCGCTTTGCCAACGGCAACCCGGACAACGACAATGTGGAGGGCATGGGCGATCCGGCCAACCGGCAGGATCCCTTCGGCCGGCACGGAGGCGACCTGGCCGGAATCCGCCAGCACCTGGACTACATCAAGGGGATGGGATTCACCGCGATCTGGATCTGCCCGGTCCTGGAAAACAGCATGCCGGAGCAGTCCTACCACGGATATGCCATCACCGACTTCTACAAGGTCGATCCCCGCTTCGGAAGCAACGGGGAATACCGTCAACTGGTCAGGGAGGCCGGGGCCCGGGGCATCAAGGTGATCATGGACCAGGTGGTGAACCACTGCGGCACGGGACACTGGTTCATCCGGGACCTGCCCTCACAGGACTGGATCAACTTTCCGGATGAGATCCGCATTTCCAACCATCGCCGGACCACCAACCAGGACCTCCACGCCTCGGAACGGGACCGGCGGTTGATGAGTGACGGCTGGTTCGTCACCGCCATGCCGGACCTCAACCAGCGCAATGCGCTGCTGGCCGACTACCTCGTCCAGAATTCGATCTGGTGGGTGGAGTATGCGGGCCTGTCCGGCATCCGCATGGACACCTGGCCCTATCCGGACAAGGCCTTCATGGCCGACTGGAGCTGCGCCATCATGGAGGAGTATCCCGGCTTCAACATGGTCGGCGAGGAGTGGTCCGGGGAGCCGGCCATCGTCTCCTACTGGCAGCGCGGCAAGCACAATGCCGACGGCTACTCGACCTGCCTGCCCGGCCTGATTGACTTCCCCCTGCAGTTCGCCCTCAAGGCCGCGCTCAACCACCCCGAGGACCATGGCAAGGGCTGGATCGAGTTCTACGAGAAGCTGGCGCTCGATTTTCTATACCCCGACCCGGACAACCTGGTCACCCTGCTCGACAACCACGACATGGACCGGTTCTTCACCCAGGTCGATGAGGACCCGGCGCGCTTCCGGCTTGGCCTGGCGCTGCTGCTGACCATGCGCGGAATCCCCCAGGTCTACTACGGAACGGAGGTTCTCATGTCCAACACCGGATACCCGGAGAACCACGGGGTCATCCGTACCGAGTTTCCCGGCGGCTGGCCGGACAGTGAAGCCAACGCCTTTACCGGGAAGGGCCTGAGCATGGAGCAGCAGGCAACCATGGAGTGGCTGCGCCGGCTGCTCAACTGGAGGAAAGGCAACCGGGCCATCCACGAGGGCCGGCTGATGCACTTTGCCCCGGCGGACGGTGTGTATGTGTATTTCCGCTACACCGGAAAGGAGGCGGTCATGGTCGCCCTCAACAAGGAGCCGAAAGGCCGAACCCTGGCGCTGGACCGGTTTGCCGAGCGGCTGGAGGGCTATGCCAGCGGCACCGATC
>ENA-ORCW01000508-ORCW01000508.1-marine-metagenome-genome-assembly--contig:-NODE-508-length-21281-cov-3.450292_pt1 | contig 21281 bp, 15 predicted proteins | sample MGYA00237784_ERZ508517 | MGnify/ENA primary metagenome ERZ508517 (study PRJEB26187, sample SAMN06268979) | marine metagenome | isolation source: Tt ae E1 feedstock associated aerobic enrichment on... | reverse complement strand
CCATTCTCGACCATGACGAGCATATGCGCCCCGGAACCGACATGCAGGCGCTTGGCCAGTTGAACCCCTCTTTCGTGATGCCCGGTGAGATGGGCGGTTTCGATGCTGTCGCCGTACAGCGCTATCCGGAGCTGGAAAGCATCAATCACGTCCACCACGCGGGCAATTCGTCGGGCATCGTCGATGGCGCGGCTGCCGTTCTGCTCGGTTCGCGCAAGGCCGGCAAGTCCATGGGGCTGGAGCCGCGCGCAAAAATCCGCGCCTTCACCAATATCGGCTCCGAACCGGCAATCATGCTGACCGGACCGGTCGACGTGACGGAAAAGCTTCTGAAGAAGGCCAAGATGAAGCTTTCGGACATCGACCTGTTCGAATTGAACGAGGCTTTCGCTTCCGTTGTGCTGCGCTACATGCAGGCCTTCGAAATCGACCACGACCGGATCAATGTGAATGGCGGCGCCATCGCCATGGGCCACCCGCTCGGCGCAACCGGCGCGATGATCTTCGGCACGGTTCTCGACGAGCTGGAGCGCCGCGACCTGAACACGGCGCTCGTCACGCTGTGCATCGGCGCGGGCATGGGCACCGCAACCATCATCGAACGCGTTTGAGCTGTCGGGGAGAGATCAGACCATGACCGACTACAAGAATTTCACCGTAGACGTGGACACAGACGGCGTAGCACTCCTCACCTGGGACATGCCGGACCGCTCCATGAACGTCTTCACCGAAGAGGTGATGAACGAGCTGGATGCGATCATCGACCAAATTGCCGGCAGCGACGAGATCAAGGGCGCTGTCATCACCTCCGGCAAGGAGACTTTCTCCGGCGGCGCGGACCTGACCATGCTGCAGAAGATGCTCGGCCAGTTCGAGAAGGAAAAGGCCAAGGACCGCAAGAAGGCGGTCAAGCTGCTGTTCGACAATGCCGGCCGCATGGGCTGGCTCTGGCGCAAGCTTGAAACCTCCGGCAAGCCGTGGGTCTCGGCCATCAATGGCACCTGCATGGGCGGCGCATTCGAGCTTTCGCTTGCCTGCCATGGCCGTGTCGCAGCCGACAGCCCGGCAGTGAAGATGGCACTGCCGGAAGTGAAAGTGGGCATTTTCCCCGGTGCGGGTGGCACCCAGCGCGTGCCGCGTCTGGCGAAACCGCAGGAAGCCCTGCAGATGCTGACCACCGGCCAGACGCTGACGCCGCAGAAGGCGAAGGCCATGGGGCTGATCCACGAGATCGCCGCGCCGAAGAAGCTGGTCGAGACCGCGAAGAAGATGATCCGCGACGGACTAAGCCCGGTTCAGCCATGGGACGAGAAGGGCTTCAAACTGCCCGGCGGCCCCGTCTACTCGGCGGCGGGCGCAAACCTCTGGCCGCCGGCAATCGCCATCCTGCGCCGCGAGACCTACAACAACTATCCGGCAGCAAGCGCGATCCTGAAATGCGTCTATGAGGGCATGCTGGTGCCCTTCGACACGGCGCTGACCATCGAGCAGCGCTACTTCACCGAGATCATGCAGACGACCGAAGCGAAGATGATGATCCGCTCGCTCTTCGTCTCTTTGCAGGAACTCAACAAGGGCGCGCGCCGCCCCGAAGACGTGCCGACCAAGAAGTTCAAGAAGATTGGCGTGCTCGGTGCCGGCTTCATGGGCGCAGGCATCGCCTTCGTCACGGCCAAGGCCGGTATTCCGGTCGTTCTGATCGACCGCGACACGGCATCCGCCGAGAAGGGCAAGGCGCATTCCGCCGATCTCATGGACAAGGCCATCAAGAAGGGCCGCGCCACCGCCGAAGACAAGGAAAAGCTCCTTTCGCTCATCACACCGAGCGAGGATTATGCGGAGCTTGAGGGCTGCGATCTGGTGATCGAAGCGGTGTTCGAGGATTCGGAGATCAAGAGGGAAGCGACGGAGAAGGCCGAGGCCGTTCTCAAACCGTCCGCCGTCTTCGCCTCCAACACCTCGACCATTCCGATCTCAGGTCTGGCGAAGAACTCCAAACGCCCGAAGAACTTCATCGGCATTCACTTCTTCTCGCCCGTCGACAAGATGATGCTGGTCGAGATCATCATGGGCAAGAAGACCGGCAACAAGGCGCTTGCCGTGGCGATGGACTATGTGCGCGCCATCAAGAAGACGCCCATCGTGGTCAACGACACGCGCGGCTTCTACGTCAATCGCTGCGTCCTGCGCTACATGCAGGAGGCCTTCTCCATGGTCATCGAAGGCGTTCCGGCCCCGATGGTGGAGAATGCCGCGAAGATGGCCGGCATGCCCGTCGGCCCGCTCGCGCTCACCGATGAGACGGCTGTCGACCTCGCCCAGAAGATCATGAAGCAGACGGTGCGCGATCTCGGCCCCAAGGCCGTCGACCCGCGCCACATGGAGCTGATCGACACGCTGGTCGACAAGCATGGCCGCCTTGGCCGCAAGAACGGCAAGGGCTTCTATGACTATCCGGCCAAGCCCGCCAAGAAGCATCTGTGGGCCGGCCTGAAGGATCTCTATCCGCAGAAGAACCCGGACAAGATCGATGTCGAGGAATTGCAGGAGCGCTTCCTCGCCACAATTGCGCTGGAAGCGGCCCGCATCATGGAGGAAGGCATTGTCGTCGATCCTCGCGAGGCGGATGTCGGCTCCATTCTCGCCTTCGGCTTCGCGCCCTACACGGGCGGTGCGTTGTCCTACATTGACGGGATGGGCGCGGAAACTTTCGTTGCCATGACCAAGCGCCTGCAGAAGAAATACGGCAAGCAGTTTAAGGCGCCGAAACTTCTTCTGGAAATGGCCGAAAGCGGCGAGGCCTTCTACCAGCGCTTTGCGCCTGAAAAGGCGGCAGAGAAAAAGGCCGCCTGACCGCACACCGCTGAAACGACAAGCACTGTCCCGTATGCATTTCGCATCCGGGGCGGTGAAAGCGGCTACATTTGAAAGCGCCGTTTCCCACAAACGCCTCAAGCGCTGGGAGGCGCCGCCCAACGCCAACCCGATCAGGATATAAAATCATGTATGTCTGGATGCGTCTTCTTCGCGTGGCCGCCACACGCAAGAGCCGGGGCGTCTATCGGCTGGGCGATGAGAGCAAGCTCTCCTTCCGCTGCCTTCCCACCGATATCGACATGAACATCCACTTGAACAACGCCCGCTACATGATGCTGGCGGATATGGGGCGGATCGACATTTTCCTGCGCAGCGGGCTGATCGGTGCCGCGCGCAAGCGCGGCTGGGCGCCTCTGCTCGGTGGACTGCAGACAGCCTATGTGCGTGAGGTTCGCCTCTGGCAGCGTTTCGATGTGGTTTCAACCATCGAAACTTGGGATGGCACGCAGATCATCGGTCAGCACCGATTTGTGCTTGGCGACGGGCGCGTTGCGGCCATGGTGCTGACCACCGGTGGCGTCTACGACAAGCGCGGCAAACGCTTCGTTCCCGTCGATGAGCTGATGGGCGCACTCGGTTATAACGAAGCCCCTCGCCCGCCCGATAACGAGGAAAAGACCTTTATGGCTTCGCATCAGGGCTTACGCGCTCGCGCAAAAGTGTTGTCCTGACGTCTTTGCGCGGGAAACACCCGCAGCTAGTCTCCGCACGTCCATTTATTCCGGAGATATTGATGACGACCACTGTCGATTATTATTTCACATCCGCGTCACCGTTCACCTATCTCGGTCATCAGGCGTTTCGCACCGTGCTCGACAAACACGGCGCAAAAGCGCGGGTGAAACCGATCAACCTGATGGGGGTATGGGAAATCTCCGGCGCGGTACCGCCAGCCAAGCGTCCACCCGTACGTCAGCGCATGCGGCTGGTCGAATTGCAGCGCATAGCCGATTTCCGCGGCCTGCCGATCAACAAGACGCCCAGGCACTGGCCCGTGGACCCTGCACTGTCAGACCATGTGATCACCGCGTTGGTGGCGGCGGGACATGACCCGTTAAGCTACATGGAACGTGTTTTCGCTGCCCTGTGGGCAAACGAAGAGAACATCGCCGATCCCGACACTCTGGAAAAGTATCTGGAACTGGAGAAGTTCGACGCCGCGTCGATTCTCAAGAAAGCACAAAGCGAAGCAGTTGCCGAAATCCGCACACAGAACACCAAAGATGCCGTGGAAGCCGATGCTGTGGGCGTACCAACCTACGTCCTGAACGGCGAAGCATTCTTCGGGCAGGACCGCGTCGAGTATCTCGATCACGCCTTGGCCAGCGGGCGCAAACCGTTCACCGCGTGAATTTCATCCCGTCTCGGTCTCGACGATTGGCACGTCGATACCGGCAAGCTCGGCTGCGGTGACCCGCGCCGCGCCCGCCCGCGCAAAACGCAGCATCATGGCCTTGCGCGTGGCGGCGGCCAGGCGATGCTCTTCGGGCTCACGCAGGATTTCTGCTCCATAGCCGTCCGACAGGATAAAGCCACACTCGTCGGGGAAGATTTCCGTCGGCACATCGGGGTGGGTGGCAAAAAAGAATCGGTCGGAATGGTCCCGGTAATCAGGCCATTTCCGATCCACTCGGAAATCCTCAACCGAGGATTTGATTTCTATGATCCAGATGTCGCCTTTCCTCGTCAATGCAACGAGATCGGCACGTCGGCCATTGGCCAGCGTCAACTCCGGCAGAACGACCGCGCCCATAGTTGCAAGAAGACGCTGTACGCCTCTGCGAATGACCATGGCACGATCCGACTGGCGGCCATCGGTCAGGGGGTTGACGGGAATCGGAGAGATGATCGGCATGACCGGAGTATGCCACCGCCGAAGGCCCGTTTGAAGCGCTACCGGGCTCCGGCGATGTCGTTCAGGATAGGGCAATCGGGACGACGGTCGCCGCGGCAGGCATCGATGAGCGTCGTAAGCGTGGCGCGCATAGCGTGCAGCTCGGCGATCTTCTCGTCGATCGCTTCCACATGCGAGACAGCGATCCTGCGCACGTCCTGGCTTGCGCGTTGCCTGTCACGGTAGAGTGCCATGAGCTGACGGCATTCCTCGATGGCGAATCCGAGACCGCGCGCGCGTTTCAAAAACGTCAGGAAATGCAAGTCCTCGTCGCTATAATCGCGATAGCCATTATCTGCCCGCTCCGGGGCTATCAGGCCAATTTCCTCATAATAGCGAATCGTCTTGGCAGGTAATCCCGAATGTCGGGCGGCCTCTCCAACGTTCATGATGCGGCTCCTGGCTTCCATCCAAATGAAATTGGGGATTGTGTTGCCCGTTTGCAATAATGAGCCCGAATAAGGAAATTACAGCACGCCAACGGCGCTGAAATCTTGGCAATTTGTTAACCAAGAATTTAACAATGATGGTCAAATTGCGGCCTGGTTCAGGCACAGTTAAGTTATTCGGGCTGGGGGAAGGCATGAAATTCAAATCAATCGTCATTGCTGCGGCACTGGGATTTGCAACAGCACTTGCCGGCTGTACGTCGGGCGGCCCCTTCAAGGTGTTCACCTCCGACTACGGCATGGTGAAGGACGCTGGCTACCAGTTGCCGCGTATCCCGATCAGTGAGGTGCCTCGAAAGTATCATCGCCAGATCGTTTCCTACGAAACCAAGGAAAAGCCCGGCACCATCATTGTCGACACCAACGCAAAGTTTCTTTACCTCGTGCTGGATGATGGCAAAGCCATGCGCTATGGCATTGGTGTCGGCCGCGAGGGCTTCGAATGGGCAGGCACGGCGCGCATTGCAATGAAGCGCGAATGGCCCACCTGGACGCCGCCCTCCGCGATGATTGGTCGTCAGCCTGAACTAGCGAAATGGCGCGGCGGCATGCCGCCCGGCCTTTCCAACCCCCTCGGCGCGCGCGCGCTTTATCTTTTCAATCGCGGCGGCGATACGGGTTACCGTCTGCATGGCACGCCCGAGTGGCGCTCTATTGGCAAAGCGATGTCGTCCGGATGCATCAGATTGATGAACCAGGACATCATCGACCTTTACAACCGTACCGAAGTTGGGGCAAAAGTAATCGTTAAGCGGTAGCAACCGTCTCAGCGACAAGGATCGGCCGATCCGATCCTGAAAAAAAACCGGGTCTCAAAGCCCGGTTTTTTCACGTCTGAGCCCTGATTGACAGCAATCAGAGCACCTGCTCGACTTCCCGGACCTCCGGTACGAAGTGATGAAGCAGGTTTTGAATCCCGTGCTTCAATGTCGCCGTCGAGGAGGGGCAGCCCGCACAGGCGCCCTTCATGTGAAGGAACACTGTGCCTTTTTCGTAGCCGCGGAATGTAATGTCGCCGCCATCCTGAGCAACCGCCGGTCGCACACGCGTATCCAGCAATTCCTTGATCGTGGAGACAATCTCCTGATCCGCCTCATCATAAAACTCACCATCATCGGAGACAGGCAGACCGCCTAATCCGGCCTTTGCCATAACCGGCTGGCCCGACATAAAGTGCTCCATGATCGTGCCGAGAATCGCGGGTTTCAGGTGCTGCCAGTCCGGCCCATCCTCTTTGGTCACCGTGATGAAATCGTAACCGAAGAAAACGCCTGTCACACCAGAAATCGCAAACAGGCGTTCAGCCAGGGGCGAGGTCTCGGCGGCCGAGCCCGCCTCGCGGAAATCCGCCGTTCCTTCCTCCAGGACCACGCGGCCAGGCAGGAATTTCAGCGTCGCGGGATTGGGGGTCGCTTCGGTCTGAATGAACATGGTGTTTTTCCGATCTGGCGTTTCTTGGAATTATTCTAAAATAGGCGGAAACGATGGACTGTTCAAGCGCGCATATGGGGAGCGTTGCAGCCTTATGCCAGGCTTTCGATTTCCTCGTCGCTCAGATTCTGCGGCACGACGGTAACGGGAATGGGAAAAGCGGCCGTCTTGCCGGCAATGGACGAGACGAGTGGGCCCGGACCTTCCTTGGAACTGCCTGCGGCTAGAACGAGGATCGCAATATCCTGATCCTCTTCGATCAGTTTATGGATCTCATCGGCAGATTTTCCCTCGCGCACGACGAGTTCCGGCTCGATGCCGATGGTTTCGCGCACCTTCGTCGCATGGGTATCGAGTGCCGCATTGGCCGTGGCCGTGGCTTCCTCGCGCATGATCTGTTCGACCCCCAGCCAATGCTGAAAATCGCCGGGTTCGATCACGAAAAGGAGCACCAGGACACCGTTTGTCGACTGGGCACGCCGCGCCGCATAGGCGACCGCCCGTTCGCATTCCGGCGTGTCATCGATAATGGCAAGGAACTTGCGGCGGTGCCCTGCCTCGCGGATCAGTCGCTTGGAGACCATTCACACGTCCTGTTTCGCAGGCGAGTTACCCGCCTTTCCAGCGCAATCTGCCATCGCGAAAAGCTTTCGGCAAGACAAGGTCGTCAAAGGGCTCAACCGTCGATGAGCCCGATGATCTCGCGCACCATCTTCATGGTCGCCTCGGCCTTTTCGCGCGCTCGGCCGGAGCCCTCGCGCAGAACGCCGTCGATATAAGCCGGATCGGCCAGAATGCGGCGCATCTCACCGGCGATCGGCGCCAGCTTCTCGACCGCGAGTTCGGCCAGGGCAGGTTTGAACTCCGAAAACTGGCGACCGCCAAACTCGGTGAGCACGGAAGTACTCGTCGTTCCGGAAAGTGCAGCGTATATGCCCACGAGATTTTGTGCTTCGGGACGTTCGATCAGGCCGCCCAGCTCGGAAGGCAATGGCTCGGGATCCGTTTTCGCCTTCTTGATCTTCTTCGCTATCGCATCGGCCTCGTCGGTGAGGTTGATGCGCGACAGATCGGACGGGTCCGACTTCGACATCTTCTTGGAGCCGTCGCGCAGGCTCATCACCCGCGTGATCGCGCCGTCGATCAAAGGCTCGGTGAGGGGGAAGAAGCCATTCACCTTTTCCTCGCCAACCTCCATATCGACGCCATAGCCGAGCTCGGCTATGCGCCGGGAGAAATCGTTGTTGAATTTCTGTGCGATGTCGCGCGTCAACTCGAGATGCTGCTTCTGATCATCTCCCACTGGCACGTGGGTGGCACGATAAACGAGAATGTCTGCGGCCATCAGGCTCGGATAAGCGAGCAAGCCGAGCGAGGCGTTCTCACGGTCCTTGCCGGCCTTGTCCTTGAATTGCGTCATGCGGTTCATCCAGCCGATACGCGCAACGCAGTTGAAGATCCATGCAAGTTCGGCGTGCTGCAGCACCTGGCTCTGGTTGAAGACGATGTTCTTCTTCGGATCTATGCCGCTCGCCAGGAAAGCGGCGGTGATCGAACGCGTCTGATCGGCCAGGTCGTCATGCGCCATGGTCGCGGTCAGAGAGTGCAGATCGACGACGCAATAGATGCACTCATGGCTGTCCTGTAACGCCACGAATTTCTGCAGTGCGCCCAGATAGTTGCCGAGGTGAAGATTGCCCGTCGGCTGAACGCCGGAGAAGACGAGCTCCTTGAATTCGCTCATGGATCTTTCCTGAATGCCTTTTGGAGCGCGAAAACCGCGCAATGGCTTATGAACGACGCGAAACCGGCAATCAAGCCCCACGCGTTGATTGGGTCTCCGCCCCGCCTGCTGGCAGCGGTCGTCCGCGCGGCTGAAGTCCCACCAGCAGGCCGCACCGGCCTGGCAACCATTCGGCCGCAATGGCGAGCAGGAACGAGCCGGCAAAGGTCGCCGAAAGCACAAGCGCATACTCCGCCCACACGCCGAGCCCGAGCGGTAATACATAGTAGAGCGCGGCCAGAACCACGGTTTGATGCACGATGTAAAGCGGGAAGACTTTGCGGTTGAGCCAGGAGATTGTAACGCTCGGCGCATTCAAATGTTTCGCTGTAAATCCGCACAGCGCCAGGATCATCGACCATGCCAGCGCCATCAGCAATGTCTTGAAGAGCGGCGTCATGGTCTCGTAATCGCCGATGGAGATGCCGGCGCTCGTCCAGGAGAACAGATAGAGCGCTGCGGTTAACGCCATGGCACTGGCTGCGCTCCACCAGCGCAGCCCTACGATATTGCCGATCAGCGCCTGATGGTAGCGAGCGAAGAGAAAGCCCAGGCCGAACCAGCTTGCCCACACCGCAAACCAAGCCCCGTCATTGTAGAGCGCATTGGTCTGGCGTGGGAAAATGGGCGACAGCGCGAAATTGAGCACAAGCGGCAGAAGGAAAAGCAGATAGACCCAGGCTGAGGCTGCAACTCGCTGAAACCAGTCGGTCACCGGCTTCATGAAAGGCTGGTCAATCAGACGGAAGACCGGATAGCAGACGAAGGTCATCGCCAGAAGATAGGCGACGAACCACATATGCGCCCAAGTGAAATTGCCTTCCGGATATTTCCCTTCCGTGAAATAGCGTGTCAGCCAGAAGGTGAGGAACGACCCCTGATAGCCATCCTCATACATGCGCTCATACCAGACCTGCGGTACGATGACGACGCACATTGCGAAGATCAGCGGCGGAAAGAGCCGCAGGAACCGGCCCTTCAAAAAGCTGAGATCACGACACCGGCGATAGACGAACCACGTTCCCATGCCCGAAACGAAGAACAGGAGAGCCAACCGCCAGGCGCGCGGGAATTTCATGACAAGCGACAGCGTGGCGTTGCCTTCCGGCGCTTCGATCAGCCATTTCATATCCGGGAAGAAAGCCACTGAGGCGTGGTAGACGATCAACAGCATGAACGCTGAGACGCGCAGGAAATCGATGTAGTAAAGTCGTTGCTGCATGCGTCTCCCCCGAACGATAAAGGCGACGTTATCCGGATCGCCTTCGCATTCCGTTAATGAGAGATGCTCTAGCGGCCGCGCCTCCTGACACGGGTAAGTTCCGCCCGGTCGATGCCGCCGGTCAGAAGCGCCACCCCGAAATAGATAATTGCCCCCAAGCCTACGATGATGCCGACCGCCAGGATGCGCACGATCAGCAATTCGTGACCGACGAACTGATGCAGTGATGCAAGCAGTGCCCAGACGACAGCGCCCATCATCGCGCTGGCGAGCAACATGAAAGCGACACGCCGCAGCGTGACGGGCGAAGGCCGGAAATCGCCGCGCTGCCAGAGCGTGATCGCCAGAAGCAGAACATTGACCCAGGCCGAGAGCGCGGTCGCTGCGGCGATTGCCACATGGCCATAGATGGGGAAGAGAAGCAGGCTTGCCGCGATGTTGACCACGACCGTGACCAACGAGAACCACATGGGCGTGCGCATGTCTTCGCGCGCGAAGAATGCCGGCTGAAATACCTTGGTCAGCACATAGGCTGGCAGGCCGCTGGCGAAGGCGGCGAGCGCTGCAGCCGTCATCGCCGTGTCGATCGCGGTGAATTGGCCACGCTCGTAAAGTACGGCAACGATGGGCGCCGGCATCACCATGAGGCCGACGGCAGCGGGCAATGTAAGCCCCAACGCGAACTCCATAGAGCGGTTCTGCAGATGCTGTGCGTCGGCTTGGTCTCCGGCCTTCAGCGCCCGGGAAAGCTCCGGAAGAAGCACCACCCCCACGGCAATGCCGATCACGCCAAGCGGAAGCTGGTTGATGCGGTCGGCGAAGTTCAAAAGCCCGATAGCGTTGTCTTGCGAGGAGGCGATGATCTGCCCCACGAGAAGGTTGATCTGCATGATCCCGCCGGTCAGAAGCGCCGGCGCCATCAGCACGAGCAAGCGCTTGACGCCGGGCGTCAAGTGCGGACGACGCACCCGCATGGAATAGCCTGCCTGCCGTGCGCCCTGGACCAGGAAGAAAAGCTGGGCCAAGCCCGAGACGAACACGCCCCAGGCCAGCCAGACACCCGTCTGTCGTGGATCGAATCGCCAATAGAGCGCTGCCAGAAGAACGCCGATCAGGATCACGTTAAGCAGCGTCGGCACCAGCGCGGCGAGAAAGTAATGGCGCATCGCGTTGAGGATGCCGGAAAACATGGCCACGAGTGACATGCAGAACAGGTAGGGGAACATGATCCGCGTCATGACCACCGTCAGATCGAACTTCTCCGGCGTGTCGGAAAAACCCGGCGCGATGACGGTTGCAACGAGGAATGGCATGAAGAGCATGGCAAGCGCCGAAAGCGCTAGCAGGACCGTCATCAGAACGGCCAGCACATCCTCGCCGAAACGGCGCGCGGCCTCCACGCCACCGCCCTCCATCTCTTTTGCGAAAAGCGGAATGAAAGCGGTGTTAAACGCGCCTTCGGCAAAAAGCCGCCGGAACAGGTTGGGAAAGCGGAAAGCGGCATAGAAGGCGTCCGTAACCGGGCCAACGCCGATAGCAGCGGCAATGAGCGCCTCGCGCGCAAAGCCGAGAATGCGGCTGGCCATGGTGGCACTGCCGACGCTGGCGAATTTTCCGATAAGGCTCATGGATTGGAAAACCTGAAGGTGAAGACGGGAGACCGCCCGTTATTGAAACCAATTTGCCGCCGAAACTCTCCGGCATGTGCCCTCAAGCCAAGCCCGAGGGTCCGTGCCGAAACGGCAATCCACGCGTCCTGCAGCGTGAACCCATTCCCCACGCGGGCTCTCATTCGGCAGCCGCCCGGGCCCTGCTCCTGGCGGGACGTTCGGAACCGCTTTCGAGCGTCTTCAGAAGCGCTTTGCGGATGGCGTCCAGCCGATCCGGGCTGACGATCTTCTGGCCGGTCAGATCGGTGACATAGAACGTGTCGATCACCTTCTCGCCAAAAGTCGTGATATGCGCTGAAGCGATGTCGAGCGAGAGATTGGACAACGTCTCGGTCAACTCCGAGAGCAGTCCCGCACGGTCGAGACCTTTCACCTCCACCACGGAAAAGCGGTTCGACAGCGTGTTGCCGATTTCCACACGCGGTTCGACACGAAAGGCCTTGGTACCACGACGTGGTTTTGCGCGCTTCTCGATCATCTCGGGCAAATAGGATTTGCCGGACAATACATCCTCGATGAGCTTGCGCACACGCTCGGCACGGCGGCGCTCATCGGCATCGAAATCGAACTCGCGGCCGATAAGAATGGTGTCGAGCGCGCGGCCATGGGTGGTGGTAAAGATCTGTGCATCGACAATGTTCGCTCCGGCGGCCGAGCAAGCACCGGCGATGATCGACAGGAGGCGCGGATGATCTGGCGCGAAGACGGTGATCTCGGTAACTGCCTCGAACGTATGCGGTTTGACCATGGTGGCAAATGGCCGTTCTTCCCGGTCGGACGCGCGAATGAAATCCGCATGGCGGATCTGGTCGTCGAGATCGACGGCAAGCAGATAGGCTGAATAGTGCAGGTCGAGATAATCCTCGATATCCTTTTCAGGCCATTCCTTCTCGTCGAGAGCGATGGCAAGCCGCTGCCGTGCCTCTTCGGCCCGGGTGGCGCGCGAGGCTTCCGAGAAACCACCGGTTAGGAGCACTTCGGTCTCGTAATAAAGCGTGCGCAAAAGCTGACCCTTCCAGCCGTTCCACACGCCCGGTCCGACACCGCGAATATCACACACCGTCAGCACCAGAAGCAGCTTCAATCGCTCCACCGACTGAACCATATCGGCGAAATCCTGAATGGTCTTGCGGTCGTTCAGATCACGCGTCTGAGCAACCAGCGACATGTCCAGATGATGTTCGACCAGCCAGGCGATCGTTTCCGTTTCCTTGGCATCGAAGCCCATATGCGGGCAGAGCCTGCGGGCAATACGCGCGCCTGCCGTCGAATGATCCTCCGGGCGGCCCTTGGCGATGTCGTGCAACAGCAGTGTGGTGTAGAGAACGGGTCGCCACGCCTTGAGCGAGGGCATAAGGGAGTGCGACAGCGGGTGCAGCTTCTCCCCGTCCCCGTGCTCGATTTCCGAAAGCACGCCGATGCAGCGGATCAGATGTTCATCGACCGTGTAGTGGTGGTACATGTTGAACTGCATCATCGCCACGATCTTGTTGAAATCGGGAATGAGCTTGCCGAGCACGCCGGCCTCGTTCATGCGGCGCATGTTGAGCGCCGGATCGCGATCCGACGTCAGCACTTCCATGAAGAGGCGATTTGCCTCCTTGTCGCGACGAAGATTTCGGTCGATCAGCTTCAAAGAACGAGTGAGCAGCTTCAACGCTTCGGGGTGATATTCCAGCCCGTGTCGGTCAGCGAACCAAAAAAGCCGTAGCAGGTTTACCGGATCGCGCTCGAACACGCCCTCATCGGCAACGTTGATACGGTGGTTGTCGACGATGAAATCACCGGTGCCGGCGAGTTTTCTGCGGCGGCGCGAGAAATTCATGAAGAAGCGATTGAAGCCGGGCACATGTTTGCCCTGCTCCTCCTCCAGCCCCGCACAGAAGATACGGGTCAGATCGCCCACGCCCTTGGCGGTCAGGAAATAGTGCTTCATGAAGCGCTCGACCGCCGACAGGCCGGGATGGCTCGTATAGCCAAGCCGCTCGGCAATATCGCGCTGAATATCGAAATGCAGCCGCTCTTCCGCCTTTCCGGTGAGGAAATGCATGTGGCAGCGCACCGCCCAGAGAAAATCCTCCGCCTTGCGAAACTGCAAATATTCCTTGCGGGTGAAGACGCCCTGCCCCACCAGATCCTCGGCGCGGCGCACGCGATAGAAGTATTTGCCGATCCAGAACAGCGTGTGCAGGTCGCGCAGGCCGCCCTTGCCGTCCTTCACATTGGGCTCCACCAGATAGCGGCTCTCGCCCGCCTTGGCATGGCGCAGGTCGCGCTCGGCGAGCTTGGCCTGACTGTACTCTGCGCCCGTGTCCTTGACCACTTCCTCGTCGAAACGCTCGACCATCTCTTCGTAAAGAGGTTTCTCGCCACAGATGAAGCGCGCTTCCAGCACCGCCGTGCGGATTGTCATGTCGGTCCGCGCCTGGCGAATGCACTCGTCGATGTTGCGGGTGGCATGACCGACCTTAAGCCCCATGTCCCACAGCATGTAGAGCACATATTCCACGATCTGCTCGCCCCACGGGGTCTGTTTGTAGGGAAGAAGGAACAGCAAATCTATGTCGGAGCCCGGCGCCAGTGTGCCGCGCCCATAGCCGCCGACGGCGACAATTGCCAGGCGTTCAGCCGAAGACGGGTTCTGCGTCGGATAGACATGCGTTGCCGCAAAATGCTGCACCTCGGTGATGATGACATCCATGAGATGCGAAAGCCGCGACGCGCAGGCCGTGCCGCCGCCATCGTTCATCAGCATTGTTTCGGCCGATTTACGCCCTTCGGCGATGCGCGCTTTCAGCGTCGCCATCACATGAGCGCGCACGTCCGATCCGCTCGATTTTTCGGTAAAGCCTGCGAGCTCGGCGCGCAATGCTGCGCCATCGACGATCTGATCGAGCTTGAGTGGAACCTTGGCCATGAGTTTCCCAGATTGGCGGCGCTGTATAGCGTGTTTTCGCGCGCAGCGAAACGGCTGTCAAAAGTTGCGGTTGCGACGTTCCGGTCATGCCGCTATGTCCGCACGGGATCGAACACCAATGACACGGGTTTCAAATGGAGCTTCCCGCGCCACTGCGCCAGGCGGTCGACGCGTTTCTCGAAGGCACTCCGCTTTCCGAGATTCAGGACGCCGCCCAGCGCCTTTCAAAACGCTACCGCGCCGAAACCCGTGACGGCAGCCTGCATGTGGGCGATGCGCTGGCGGCAAAAGCCTATCTGGCAACCCGCCTGCCCGCCACCTACGCCGCAATTCGTCAATGCCTTTCGGAAACGGCGGACCGCCGTGAAGGTTTCGCGCCGGCGCGGCTGCTCGACATAGGTGCAGGCCCGGGCACTGCGCTCTGGGCGGCCCGTGCGGAATGGCCGGAGCTCGGCGCGGCAACGCTGGTTGAAACGAGCGCTGCCATGCGCGAGGCCAGCGCGAGGCTTGCTGAAGCGCTCTCCATCGATACGGACTGGTACGCGGCAAACGTCGAAGACGGTCTAACCGATATTGCGCCCGCCGACCTCGTGACGCTCTGCTACGTTCTGGACGAGCTTGCCCCGGCGGCGCGCGATACGCTGATCGACCGGCTCTGGGCTTTGACTGCCGACACGCTGGTGATCGTCGAGCCCGGAACGCCCGCCGGCTGGCAGCGCATTCTTGCCGCGCGCGACCGGCTGACCGCTCTTGGCGGACACATTCTAGCACCCTGCCCGCATCACGCGCCCTGCCCGGTAAAAGCGCCCGATTGGTGCCATTTCTCCCGCCGCGTGGCGCGCTCGCGCCTGCACCGCACCGCCAAGGGGGGCGAAGTGCCGTGGGAGGACGAGAAGTTCAGCTATCTGGCGATTTCGCGCCATGCACCCGACGACCGCCCTCCACGCGTGCTCGCCCCACCGAAGACGGCGAGTGGCATGGTACGGCTGAAATTGTGCACCGAGGACGGCGCCCTCGACGAACGTCTCGTCACGCGCCGCGAGGGTCGCATCTTCAAGGCCGCCCGCAAGGCCGGTTGGGGCGACACGCTTTAGCAAGCGTAAGCGCCATCTGCATCGTAACACCCACCTACTTCTTCGCCACGAGCTGCTTCAAACGATAAAGCGCATCCAGCGCCTCGCGCGGGGTCAGGTCGTCGGGGTTGATCGCCAGCAATTCCTCGCCGACGCGATCCGGCGTCTGCGGCACTTTCGCTTCCTGCTTCGCCGCCACAGAGAACAGCGGCAGGTCGTCGATCAGCTTCGAGGCCTTGCCCGAGGTTTCGCCCTCTTCGAGCTGCTGCAGCACTTCGCGCGCCCGCTCCACCACCGCATGCGGCAGGCCGGCAAGCCGCGCCACCTGCACACCGTAGGAACGGTCGGCCGCGCCGCGTCCCACCTCGTGCAGGAACACCACGTCGCCCTCGAATTCCTTCACCCGCATGGTCACGTTGGACAACCGCCCGAGCTTTTCGGAAAGCGCGGTCATCTCGTGGAAATGGGTGGCGAACAGCGCGCGGCAGCGGTTTTCTTCATGCAGATACTCGACCGCCGCCCAGGCGATGGAAAGGCCGTCGAACGTCGCCGTTCCCCGCCCGATCTCGTCGAGGATCACGAGCGCGCGCGGGCCCGCTTGGTTGAGGATCGCCGCCGTTTCCACCATTTCGACCATGAAGGTGGAGCGCCCGCGCGCCAGATCGTCCGATGCGCCGACACGGCTGAAAAGTCGGTCCACCACGCCGATGCGGGCAACGGACGCCGGAACGAAGGAGCCCATCTGCGCCATCACCGCGATAAGCGCGTTCTGGCGCAGGAAGGTCGATTTACCGCCCATGTTCGGACCGGTGAGAAGCCAGATGGCACCGGCCTGCTCCGAACTGAGAGGCGACAGGTCACAGTCATTGGCAACGAATGGCTCGGCGAGCTGTTTGCGCAGGGCTTGCTCCACCACAGGATGACGTCCGCCCTCGACGTGAAAATCGAGGCTGTCGTCCACTTGCGGGCGGCAATAATCTTCCGCCTCCGCAAGGGTGGCCAGCGCGGCCGAAACGTCGAGCACTGCCAGCGCATCGGCGGCGGCGCGGATCGTGCCGGCGGCGGCCACGGCCTCCGCGAGAAGGGTCTCGAAGGCTGACAACTCGATCTGCAATGCCCGGTCCGCAGCATTGGCTATTTTCGTTTCAAGCTCCGCGAGCTCCGTCGTTGTAAAGCGCATGGCATTGGCCATGGTCTGACGGTGGATGAAGCGCGCCTTGGCCTCGTCCGTACCGTTCATTGCGGCGGCGTTGTTGGCCGTCACCTCGATATAGTAGCCGAGCACATTGTTATGCCGGATCTTGAGCGACTTGACGCCCGTTTCATCCGAGAGCTGCCGCTCCATCTCGGCAATCACCCGGCGCGACTGGTCGCGCAGCGCGCGCATTTCGTCGAGTTCTTCATTGTAGCCGGCGCGAATAAACCCGCCATCGCGCTTTAGAAGAGGCAATTCGTCGGCGAGCGCCCGCGACAGATGCGCGGCAAACTGCATCGGCAAGCCGGCGATGCCGGAAAGCGCTCCGGCGAGCTCGGCGGGAACCTCCTTTCCCTGAAGCAGTTCGGCCACGCCATGCGCGGCCTCGAAACCGGACGCGAGGGCGCCCAGATCGCGCGGGCCGCCACGGTTGAGCGCCAGCCGCGAGAGCGCGCGGGCGATGTCCGGCACGCCCTTTAGAAGCCGGCGCGCATCTTCGCGCAGTCCCGGCTCGGCAAGGAAGAACGACACAGCGTCAAGCCGCCTGCCAATCGCTTCGGGATCGGTGAGCGGCGACATGAGCCGCTCGAAGAGAAGCCGGCTTCCCGCACCCGTCACCGTGCGGTCGATCGCCTTGGCGAGACTGCCGTCGCGGCTGCCCGAAAGCGTGCGGCCAAGCTCCAGATTGGCGCGGGTGGCCGGGTCGATGAAAAGGCTCGCCCCCTCGTCGTCGCGCTCCGGCCGGCCAAGCGGCGGGCGCTCCGCCTTCTGCGTCTTCTCCACATAGGCGACCGCGCCCGAAATGGCCGAAAGCTCGGCGCGGGAATAGCGGCCAAAGCCTTCCAGTGTCGCCACACCATAAAAGCGCGTCAGGCGCATTTCGGCGGAGGCGGAATCGAACAGGTTCGCCGGCTGCGGATTGGCAACCCGCCCCAGAACATCGAATGCGGGCCGGAAGGCATCGTCGTAATAGACGGCTTCCGGCACGATCAGCTCGCGCGGGTCGATCCGCAGCACATCGGCGAGGAGGCGGTCGGGGGCCGTCGGCGCCACGCGGAACGCGCCGGTGGAAATGTCGATCCAGGCGAGCGCCAGGCTCTCATCGCCGCCCTTCACCCGGCCGAGCGCCATCAGGTAATTGGACTCGGAGGGATCGAGCAGCTTTTCCTCGGTGATGGTGCCCGGCGTGACCAGCCGGATCACGTCGCGCTTCACCACCGATTTGGAGCCCCGCTTCTTGGCTTCCGCCGGATCTTCCATCTGCTCGCAGACGGCCACGCGATGGCCAAGCCCGATCAGTTTCTGGAGATAATCGTCTGCCGCGTGTACTGGCACGCCGCACATGGGAATATCGTCGCCCTGATGTTTGCCGCGCTTGGTGAGCGTGATGCCCAGCGCCCGGCTGGCGATTTCGGCATCCTCGAAGAACAGCTCGTAGAAATCACCCATTCGGTAGAACAGCAGCGAATCGGGATTGGCCGTCTTGATCTCGATATACTGCGCCATCATCGGCGTAGCCCCCGCGGCGGCGGCCTGCATTGCCTTGTGGCGCATGGGCGTTTCGTCGTTCAAGGAGGGCTCTCCGGCTTTTGACCTAGCTTCAAAACAACAGCTTCAATCTGCTTGGCCATTTACTGGGCAAAAGTGTAGCCTTATGCACCCGTCACTGGCAAAACTCCACAGAAAGCATAAAGCCAGAGCCGTCTCCCGGAGGAAACACACAGACATGTCCGCCAGCAAAAAGCCTGAACGTCAGGGGCCGTCCGTCAGCCCGCAGGAAGCGCTCGATTTCCACGCCACCGGCAGACCCGGCAAGCTCGAGATCACGCCCACCAAACCGATGGCGACCCAGCGCGACCTGTCGCTGGCCTATTCGCCGGGTGTGGCGGTTCCCGTTCAGGCCATAGCCGAAGACCCGAGCCGCGCCTTCGACTACACGACGCGCGGCAACATGGTGGCCGTCATTTCCAACGGCACGGCGATCCTTGGCCTCGGCAATCTGGGCGCGCTTGCCTCCAAGCCGGTGATGGAGGGCAAGTCCGTCCTCTTCAAGCGCTTCGCCGATGTCGATTCCATCGATCTCGAGGTAGACACGGAAGACGCCGACGCCTTCGTCGATTGCGTCAAGCTGCTCGGCCCCTCCTTCGGCGGCATCAATCTGGAAGACATCAAGGCGCCCGAGTGCTTCATCATCGAAAGCCGGTTGCGCGAGCTGATGGACATTCCAGTCTTCCATGACGACCAGCACGGCACGGCCATCATCGCGCTCGCCGGCCTCATCAACGCGCTGCATCTGACCGACCGCGACATCAAGACGACGAAGCTTGTCTGCAATGGCGCGGGTGCGGCCGGCATCGCCTGTATCGAGCTTGCCAAATCGCTTGGCCTCGCGCCGGAAAACGTCTTCCTCTGCGACACGAAGGGCGTGGTCTACAAGGGCCGCGAGGAAGGCATGAATCAGTGGAAGTCGGCCCACGCCGTAGAGACCGAAAAGCGCTCGCTCGCCGAAGCGCTCGACGGCGCGGATGTGTTTTTCGGCCTTTCGGCCAAGGGCGCGCTGACGCCGGCCATGGTGCAGTCCATGGCGAAAAACCCGATCATCTTCGCCATGGCCAATCCCGACCCGGAGATCACGCCGGAGGAAGTGGCAGAGATCCGCACGGACGCCATCATGGCGACGGGCCGCTCGGACTATCCCAACCAGGTCAACAACGTCCTCGGCTTCCCCTACATCTTCCGTGGCGCGCTCGATGTGCGGGCGACCACCATCAACGATGCGATGAAGGTGGCTGCCGCCGAGGCGCTGGCGGAACTTGCCCGCCAGGATGTGCCGGACGACGTGGCCGCCGCCTATCAGGGCAACCGCCCCAAATACGGCCCGAACTACATCATCCCCGTGCCGTTCGACCCGCGCCTCATCTCGGCGGTGCCGGTGGCGGTCGCAAAGGCCGCGATGGATTCGGGCGTTGCCCGCCGCCCCATCATGGACATGCAGAAATACACGAACGAGCTTTCCGCGCGTCGCGATCCGCTCGCCTCCACGCTCCAGCGCATCCACGACCGGGTCCGCCGCCAGCCCAAGCGCGTGGTCTTTGCCGAGGGCGAGGAAGAACAGGTGATGCGCGCCGCCGCCTCCTATGTGAACCAGAAGCTCGGCACCGCCATTCTTCTGGGCCGGGAAGAACAGATCCGTGAGACGGCGCGCCATGCGGGCGTCGACCTTTCCAAATCCGGCATCGAGATCATCAATGCGCGGCTTTCGCGCCGCAACAGCATCTATGCCGACTATCTCTATGAACGCCTGCAGCGGAAGGGCTATCTCTTCCGCGATGCGCAGCGCCTGATCAACAACGACCGCAACCATTTCGCCGCAACCATGGTGGCGCTGGGCGATGCGGATGCGATGGTGAGCGGCGTGACGCGCAACTATTCCACCGTGCTCGACGATGTACGCCGCGTGATCGACGCGCGCCCCGGCCACCGGGTGGTCGGCGTCACGCTGGCGCTGTGCCGCGGGCGCACCGTGCTGGTGGCCGACACGGCGGTGCACGACATGCCCAATTCCGAGGAGCTGGCCGACATTGCCGAGGAGGCCGCCGGGCAGGCCCGCCGCATGGGCTATGAGCCGCGCGTGGCGATGCTCGCCTATTCCACCTTCGGCCACCCGCCGGGCGAACGCTCCGAGCGCGTTCAGGAGGCGGTGAAAATCCTCGACAAGCGCCGGGTCGATTTCGAATATGATGGCGAGATGGCCGCCGATGTGGCGCTGAATCCGAGCCTGATGCAGCAATATCCCTTCTGCCGCCTGTCGGGCCCGGCCAACGTGCTGGTCATGCCCGCCTTCCACTCCGCCTCCATCTCCACCAAGATGCTGCAGGAACTGGGCGGCTCAACCGTCATCGGCCCGCTTCTGGTGGGGCTGAACAAGTCCGTTCAGGTGGTTTCGCTCAATGCGAAGGATTCGGATATCGTGAACATGGCGGCGATTGCGGCTTATAATGCGGCGGTGTGAGGGGGGACCCATCCGGTTGGTCGCGCAATAGCGCGACCAACTGCTTCTGCGCGCCACCTAAGAAAGTTAAACGTCCTCCTGAACAGGCTTCCAATAAACTGAATCGATCAACCGTTCCTCATACCAGAAATGAATTCCCGGGTCTCATCATCAACATTCAGATCTCGCACTGAATGAACACAATACAGACCGGCATCGCAAACTTTCTTGGTATTATGGCTTGCAAAAAACTTTCCAGACAATTCACGAAGGTATCTTATCTCAGAAATCCCGTAGTTACCCTTGCTCTTGTCAACACATCTATACAGCGCGTGAGCTACCAAATCGGCTATTTGAAGAAGACTTTCTTCAGATTTATTTTTCGTAGATATCCTGTCAATATTTATGTAACTCAAATTCTCTGTGAACTTTATCAAAGGCTTCCTTTGGCACGCTTTGAGAAAAGTCCTCATTCTTGAATAGTTTAAATTCGCCTCTTCAAAAACTATATCTATATCTTCCGGCGAAATCCCGCGCATCCTTGCGAAAAACCCAATGCGCTCCATAAGATACTGAGAGCATTTATTATAGTACTTTCCACTATCATTCGATATTGAATACTTATAATCCCGCAGCGTTTCCTTCCTGGAGATTACACCAAATAACGTCAACTCAAGATTCGACACAGTTTTTTCAAACTTGACTATTTGATTATGATTCAAACTCGCGCAATGAAGATTGTCGCGCTTGAATTCAGCACAAAGATCTCCCAAGAATTG
>ENA-ORCW01000507-ORCW01000507.1-marine-metagenome-genome-assembly--contig:-NODE-507-length-21285-cov-2.908572_pt1 | contig 21285 bp, 8 predicted proteins | sample MGYA00237784_ERZ508517 | MGnify/ENA primary metagenome ERZ508517 (study PRJEB26187, sample SAMN06268979) | marine metagenome | isolation source: Tt ae E1 feedstock associated aerobic enrichment on... | reverse complement strand
ACCGCAAGGCGCTTCCGTTGACAGGTTTCGGGAGATCGACCGTTTGCTGCGAGCCACCGGGCTTGAAACATCCGCGAAGGACTTCTGACCACCGGGCTCCATCGGAACTGATCTCAATGGCGAATTCCCGGATCCGCCCACCACCCTCCTCCTGGCAGGGAAGACAGGAAATGCCGGTGATCGGCCGGGGCTGGTTCAGGGTAAAGGCAATCCAGGCCTGCCCGTCGTGGAGCCTTCCCCGCCACCAGGTGGAGTTGTCCCCGTTCTGCACATGGACGGCCGGCGCGGAGAGGGTTTCATCGCTGGCATGGATGCGGTCGATGAACTTGTTGAAGAAGCCGCTCCCCTCATCCATCTCCTCGGTGGCAGTGATGACATGGTCGTAGGTGCTGAGACCCTCCAGTTCCATTTCGAGGGGAGGTCCCTCGTAAAGGGCGGCCAGGTTGGCGATGGCCGCCACCTTGTCCTCAGCGTAGCCCGACAGGGCCAGCAGCTTCAAATGCCTGGAGATCACCGTCCGGCCGAAGTCGATGGACTGCGGATCAAAGGTGGATTCCAGTTCGCCGGTGACGATCCGCTCCCACCCCTGGCCGTCGCTGGAAATCCATACTTCGTACTCCCGGATATCCCCCTCGTGGGCCCGCTGATCCTGACGGTTGAGGAGCGCCAGCCCGGAAAACGGCACCGGCCGGGGAAATTCAATGGTTACCTCGTGCGGGTAACCTTCCTCGCTGAAGCCGGACAGCCAGTAGGAATTCGGATCGCCGTCGAGCAGGTGCTCCACCTCCCGCTGGCGGGACTGCGAACTGGCAAGGGCACTGGCTCCCAGCTTTATCATGACCTGGTTGTCGAAGCGTACCGAAAGCAGCTCCGCCGGGGAGACCTCAACTTGTGGATCAAAGGAATCGCCCTGCATGTAGGAGAGCAGGGAATTGCGCAGCTGCCGGGCTACCGGGCGGAGTTCGAGGTCGCGCTCCAGGTCGGGGGCACAGACCAGCAGCTTGCCGGCCCCGACCCGGCATTCGAAAGCCGCCGCCAGCTTGTAGTTGCGGTTCCAGTCATCAATAAAGCTGACGACCGGCTTCAGGGTTACGGGCATGCGGTCAAGGTTGATGCCCCGGCAATGGGGATAGAAGACATCCGCCCATTGCCAGTCGTAGTGGGCATCGGTGGCGAAATTCTCCAGGGCGGGATGCTCCGGGTCACAGTGGATACCGAGAAAGCGCTCCCACTTGGGACCCATCAACCGGTTCCAGAAGACCGGCAGGTTGCCGACATGCGGGCATGTCCAGTCCAGTTCGTGGTAGCGGGGCATCAGCAGGACCGAGGCCCCGCCGGCCAGGGCTTCCAGCGCCTGGTCGAAGGATCGGACGACAATGACATCCCCTTCCGGCACAACCGGATCCTCGGCCGGGTAAAGCCAGAACTCCCAGTCATTATCGACCTCCATTCCCTCGATCCCCACGGTGAGCAGGTATTTGCGGTCGGGTGGAAGGTCACCGAGGTCACAATCCACCACGCCCAGCGCGATGCCGTTGCCCAGGGGAATGTCAATGGACGGAAGCATGCCGGAGCGCACGACCTCACCATCCTCGCCGGAGATGCGCCAGCAGGGGACTGCTCCCTCCAGGGGTTCGGGACCAAAGTGGGCGATCTCGACCGGGACCTGCAATTGCTGGTCGGTGCGGAAGACATACTCGGTCATCCGGGCCAACAGCACAGTGGCGTTGCAGAACTTCCGGAACTGTTCCGGAGTGACGTACCCCTTGGACTCCCAGAAAATGTTCAGCAGGCCGACCGTTGCCGTGCCCTGGCCTGGATAGTCGTGCAGGTCCAGCAGCTGGAAGCCGCCCAAGATGGGCGTCCGGAGGATGGCTTCGATGTCCTGCTTGTAGCATTCCAGCTGGAAATTGCCGCTGGATTGAACGAACGCATCGGCCATGTCCAGCAGCCCGTGGGCCTCGAGGGAATCACGGAAGATCTCGTAGTTGCGGGCCTTGAAGGAGCCGGTGTACTTCTCAATCTCGCGAAAATCAGGAAAGGCGCACCACTGGCCGGTCTCGTGCGAAATAATGGGATAGTTCACCCCGTCCATGGGCGCTGAATAATCATGCCCGTACCAACCCTTCTCTCCCCGGAAGCGGTAGGGCCCGATGCGGATTGCGTCCAGGAAGTCGATATGGGGAACCGGCCCCGGCTTGGTACCGAAAAAGTGTCCGGCCTGGGTGGCATACAGCCGCCGGTTGTCCTCCACTTTCCAACGCCGGCACCAATCCAGCAACGGCTCCTGCCAACTGCCGGAGGGCTCGTTACCGGTGGCGAAAAGGACAAAGGAGGGATGGTTGCCAAAGGCGTCGATGATCTTCTCTGTCTCCCGCTCCAGCCATTCCATCAACTCGTCCTTATGGTTCCCGTAATGGCCCCAGTTCGAGCACTCGACCTGGAGGTAGAGCCCGAGCTCGTCCGCCGCGACAAAGGCCGCCTCAGGGGGACACCATGAATGGCAGCGCACATGGTTGAGACCGTAGGACTTGACGGTCCCGAAGATCCGGCGCCAGCTCTCGGCATCGGTTGCTGGGTATCCGGTAAGGGGGAACTGGCAGCCCTCATGGTTGCCCCGGAAAAAGACCGGTTTCCCGTTCATGTAGAACCGGGTATCGCGGGTTTCCGGTTTGCGCAGCCCGATCCGGAAGGACCTCGCGTCCTCCGCATCCGGACCCGAAAGCCTGAGGGTGAAATCAAGCAGCGCCGGCGTGAACTCGTCCCAAAGCGGGGCATCATCCGGAAGCGACACGGTGACCTCCGCCTCCCCCCCATCGGGCGTCCAGGAGACATCCTGTTCAACTCCGCCGACCTCGAGTCGCCCCGTTCCGGCCCGGCCGCTCTGGTTGCCGACCCGCACCTTGAAGGTCGCCGTTTTCCGGTCGATGTCCGTGAAGACTTTTGCGTCGACAATGTAGACCGGCGTTTTCGAGATTAATTCCATCCGCCCGACAATGCCGTTCCAGTTGGATTGGGTGGAATCCGTGATGCTGTGGGCGTCGGCCCGGATGGTTTTCAGTACGCGGTTGTCCACCCGGATCGACAAATGGTGTGTCCCGGGTGAAAGGATCCCCAAGTCGTGGACATGCGGGGCCGACAGGCAGTCGTCGAAGCCGGCTTCCCGCCCATCCAGCCAGACCGTGGAAGACCAGTGCACCCGCTCCAGAAACAGCACTACCCGGCGCCCTGCCCAGGAATCGGGGATTTCGATGCTCCGGTTGTACCAGGCAGTGCCGACATAGTGACGGTCCGGCTGCAGCCAGTAGGGAATCTTGAAGTTCTCCGGTCCGGCATAGGGCTTGTAGGCCGCCCGCGTATGCCAGTACTTGTCGTGCAAAGTTCCCAGCCACGGCGTATCGATTGAGGGCGGGTCCCCGAAGCCGCGTTCCTGCAGCGAGCCGGGCAGCTTGATGGTGTCGGCCAGCGGCTGGTCGAACCACTGCTCCGCGATGCCGCAATCCTCCCGGTCGAGGCCAAATTTCCATTCACCCTTGAGGTCGATGTGCATAGGTCCTCGTTTGCTTAATGCTTTCGTGAAATCTCCCGGAGCGTGGCTTCCGCCAGTTCCAGCAAGCGCGCGGATTCCTCCCGATGGGCCTTCTCCATGTCCTCCTCGAAAACCAGCAACAGCGGCAGGGAGGTGGCGAAGTAATCGATCTTGAAAGGAGTGGCCATCGACTTTTGAGCGTAGTTCCTGAAGTCCCCGAGAAGCGCCCGGGCATCCTCGATCCGTCCCAGCTCGGCCATGGACAGGGCCTTGAAACGCGAGAGCTCGGAGTGCTCGGCAACGGCCATGGACAGGAAGTCGCCCGCCTCGGCGGCACTGGCCTCAAAGCGGCGAACCGCTTCCGCTTCGCGGCCCAGCGCCCGCAGCGCCTTTCCCTGCCAGTAATTGACATCGGCCTTGGCCTGGAGCGGATGGTAGGCCTCGCCCAGGTTTTGCGGGGGCCAGAGGGCGGCCTCGAAATGTTCCAGGGCAACCGCCGGCTGATCATCCTCCAGGGCATCCTGCCCCAGCAACAAGTGGGCTGTCTTGTACTGGCGCAGAACCTGCCCTTCCCCTCCTTCCCAGGGATGAAACTTGCGGGACAGGATCAGTTTCAGGGCCTTGTCCGGAGCACCGGTTTCGTTGTAGAGCGCCGCCATCTCGACCATGCAGTCGTCGCGTTCCCCAATCAGGTAGGCGTACCGGTACAAATCAGCCAGGCGGTCGCCGGCCGGGTCGCCGATTTTTTTCCTCAACTGGTCGTATTCGTAGACCAGACGTGCATCCGAGGAATTTAAATCCAAGGCCCTGAAATAGGCCGCGCGGGCGGCTTCACCGTCCCAGCGCACGTTCCAGTAGGCGATTCCAAGGTTGCGCAGAACCGTGCCGAAGGGAGCCGTGTCCCGGGCGGATTCCCATGCCTCGATGGCGTCTTCATGCCGCTTCCGGTCGAAATAGTAGTTACCCAGGCCAAAGGCGGCGTTCCGGTCGCCCCCTTCCTGCGAAAGGGCCCATTCCAAGACGAGCTGGTCATGCAGGCGTGAGGGGAAACAATAGTCGGGCGACAATGCGCGGGCCTTCATCAACTGCTCCCGGCCGGATCCCTTTCCGGCTCGGTCCTGCAGCCAGGCCAGGGCATAGGCGGTCAACTGCGATTGGCCCAGTGGATTGGGCACGGCCGCCACCGCCGCCGCATTGTCGTGGTGAAGCTTGATAAGCCGGATTGCCTCATCGTGACAGCCGGCATCCGCATAGTCGTAGGCGATGTCCAGGATGGTCTGCGCGTCGTTGCGGCTTTTGTCCAGGAAGCCGTCCACATCACCGGACTCATAGCGGGCCCAGTGATCGAGCGGATCAATGTCCAGCAGCCCGGCAAGCACGTCCGCAGCGTCCCGGCCCAGCTTTTTCAGGGCAATGGCCTTCAGGACGATGGCCTTGTTGTTGAGCCGATTCGTGTCCAGCGCACACTCGCAATGATCCAGGGCCTGATCGAAAGCGCCCTTGCGACAATCCAGCAGGGCCAGTTCGTAATAGGCTGCCGCCCGCCATTCGAAACTCCAGGTCGCCTTGAAGAAGGCGGCATACGCTTCTTCGTACTGTCCCATGAATCTCAGGGCCAGTCCCAGATAATAATGCGCTTCACCGGTACAGGGATTGGGATGCCGGTGTGTCAGGCGGCGTACGGCCTTTTCGAAGCAGGAGGCCGCTTCTTCCAGCAGGCCCTGGTCCAGCCTGGCGCGGCCCCATGCGATGTTGGTCCTTGTATCGAGCGGGTCACGGCGAAGCGCTTCCTCCCAATAGGCTTCCGGGTAGCGGGTCGGGTGACGGTACTGGGCGAGATGCTCGGCAACCAGGTAAAGCTCGTCCATGGTCTCGATGTCCTTCGGGGCAGCCGGTTCGGTGGCCTTTTGACGCCGGCGTTCCAGCTTGGATACCTCCACGGGTCGATAAGCGATCACACCCTCCACCGACAGTTCGAGACGCTCCGCATTCTCACCCTCGAATCTGAGCGACTGGTTCTGCCATGGGCTGTCCGGGGATATATCAAACCGTTCGTCAAGCAGGATCCGGTCGCCGTCACGCAGCAGGATGCGGGCGTCCTTGATGGCCCTTGAAGCCACCACCCCAAGGTCGAGAGACCGGTCCTCATTCACAACCAACCGGATGGCGGCCTCCCTATTAGCGTTCTGCACCGGCCCGATCTTCTTGTAGGGCCACCAGTACTGGGAAAAGGTCTTGGTCTCGTATGGGAGCAGGTAGGTGAAGTCCGGCTGGTTGTCCGTATAGACCCCCGCCATCAACTCCACGTAGGGGCCGTTCTGGTCGGTCAGTTCGCGGTCCCAGGCCCAGCCGAATTCATCGTTGCCCCAGGTCCACTGCTTCTTGCCGGGCGCGACATGACGGTTGGCGACATGAATGAAGCCGCCCCCGGCCTTGTGGTCGTAACCGCCGAAGAAGTCGAAATCGGTCTGGCAGATCATGTAGCTGGTCGGTACGGGTATGTTCCGGTACCAGCGCAGGTCGTTGGCTTCGGGGCGGTCGCCATACTTCACCCCGTAGTAATCGTTCCAAGCCATGGGAAAAGAGCTCATGGCGCGAACCGCGTGGTCCGCCACGTAATGGACATCCGGCGGGAAGAAGCTCTCGTAGCCGTCGTGCACCTTGGCCGCGACATTGGCCCACCACAGGAAAGTCCGGGTGTAGGGGGTGCGGTTGAAAAGCCGGGCCTTGAGCTCAACGAGGGAACTCCCGCGCGAAAGCCGGATGCCGTGCATTCCCTTCATGCGGGACATTGGATCATGCTCGGACAGCCACACGGTGCTGCCCTCAGCGTCCTCCTCCACGTGCACGTCGGCCGGCATGTAGGTGCCCGGTCGGTGGTGCTGCGGCCAGTTGAATTCCACCCCGCCGGAAATCCACGGCCCGGCCAGGCCGACCAGAGCCGGCTTGATCACGTCCTGGCGGTAGAAGAAATCGTAGTCCCGGTTGGCCTTGTCCTGGCCAAGGAAAATGCGCCCTCCGATCTCAGGCAGCATCACCAGGCGGACAAATTTATTCTCCAGCCGTACCGAGTCGTAGGACCTGGGCGTGGCCTCATCCATGACCTTGTCGATGAAGGGCAATGGATACACCTTTCCGCACGATCCCTGGTAGACCCGTTTTTCAAAGAAAAGGGGATTCTTCTCCGGCGCACCGAGGCCGTAAGTCGGAATGGTTAGGGGTTCACGGGTGATCTGGACTGGGCTGTTCATGGAATTTGAAATACGGGTTTGTGCGCTATCTGCGGGAGCCTAAATGGAGACCTGTCAAAGGGGCTGAGGCAATGGAGCGGCCAACATTATGGACTAATCTTGCCAGCCCGAGAATAGAGGATTATCTCATTTATGATGGATTATATTCTTTCATGAAAGCGCATTTAGAATCACCCAAAGCGGTCCCCTCTGGAACTAATGAAGGGTTTGCGGGCCAGCGTCTTACAATTTTACCCAAGAGCGTCGAGGAACGCTGCAAACGTCTTCCGATTGTGCAAAATCACTTTGTAACGGACATCGGAAACTTCCCCTCCGCTCCGGGCCACCACATCACCCGGGAGGACGGCTGCCCGCAGGCGATCCTGATCTATTGCCTGCGCGGGAAAGGCTTTCTGAAACTCGGGAGAACCGTGCACAGCGTGGGGCCCGGAAATCTGATGGTGATCCCTCCCAAGGTCCCTCACAGCTACTTCTCAGACGAAGGAAGGCCGTGGTCCATTTCCTGGGTGCACATCTACGGGAAAGAGGTGGAGCAGTTGATCGGGTGGCTCGGTACCAGCGTCCAGGATCCCCTTCTGTATGCACCCGATCTCAAACGAATCGAGGCCGCCTTCGAAGACATGTACAGCTGCCTCAAATACAATTACTCCGATGGAGGGCTGTTGAGCATGACCACCGAGCTTCTGCGCTTTGTGAGCGTTCTCCGGATGAACCGCGGATATGCCAACTGGCAGAAGCAATCCGCGGAAATGCGGGTCCGTGAGACCCGGGCCTTCATGGAGCGCCACATCGACGTGACCTTGAAACTTGGCGAACTGGCGGCCCAGGCCGGCCAGTCCGTGAGCTATTACTCCAAGTTGTTCAAGGAGCAGACCGGGCAGGCTCCTATGGACTATTTTCTCCAGCTGAAAATCCGCAAGGCCTGCGACCTGCTGAACCAGTCCGAGGCCACAGTGGCCGAAATCGCTTCCAAGGTCGGCTACGCCGATCCCTATTACTTCAGCCGCTTGTTCAAGAAGATTCAAGGCTCCTCTCCGACCGTCTACCGGAACGCGGTCAAGGGATGATCCGGTCCTTCCAAAAAAACCAAAGGGAGCGACCCGAATCCTCCGCTATCAGTTTGCCGGGACCGTCGAGGTCAGGCAATGGATCGCTCCCTGCAGTGGGGTCAGCCGCGTACAATCGATCCAGTGCAGCGATGCCTCGGGAAACAGGCTTCGATAGATTTTTTCCACCTCCGCTTCGGTCGATTGAATCAGGTCCACCTCCGCCTCACTCAGTGGACGATAGCGCGGAAGGAGGAGAATCTCCCCCTCATCAGCCGTTTTCAGGTAGAGGCAGTTGATGTAAGAGCGATGCTGGATGTGTTCCTCGACATGGCGGTCGACCAGTTCGTCGATGGGACGCTTCAGGAAATAGGCAACGGCCTGGGCGCGATCAGCTGGACGATCCCAGCGCTGCACCCCCAAGGCCGATTGCAGCCCCCTTACGACTTGCGGATCCATTGAGGACGGATCGAGCAAAGGTCCGGGGCCATTGCTGACGTCGAGGGGATAGCCTTTGGCGGAGGAGACACTCCCCACACAGTGCAGGAAGAGTTCATCGATGACCATGTCCCTTGAATCCAGGACCGGGGGCAGCATGGGCACCTGGACAATGCGCCGCCCGGGAAAGGCCTTTTCCAGCCGTTCCCGGTTCCGCGTAAGGCGCCCGCGCAATTCCGCCTCGAGGTAACGATGGTAGGGACGTTCCCCGCTGAATTCCGGAACCCTGGCGGTCAGGATCGTTTTCTCCGCTATGGGCAGCGTGATGAAGTCCAGGTGCTCAATGGTGTCGCCCGGGAGGTTCTCCAAGTAGACGACCCGCTCGATGCCGAAGTACTCGCGCAGGGCCTGGTCCATTCGCAGAGTGTCGCCCCCGTTTTCGTCCAGGGTAATTCCGGACACCAGGGCCGCATTCCCATCCAGCGGAAGGAAATCCCCGCCCAGCAGGTAGATCGACGAACGGCTCAGGGAGACCGGCACATCAAACCGAGCCCTCAGATTGGAGACTAGCGCTGAGGCCACCCGGTCCGATCCGTACAGGCCTTTCAGCTCGTTGGCCCCGTCGACCAGGGAGAAATACTGCTCAGCCGGCTGGTATTTCGACTTGGCCGTCAGGAAAACCGTCATCATCCGCCGGACCGGAATGAAGGAACCCGTCACGGCCACCAGTCCATCATCCGCTCCCCGTCCAAACACAGGCACAAAGTCGCGGGCCCAGACTGAAAATATCCCCGAGCCGAGGAACTCCATCCGGTCCAGGTAGGGGGCAATGTCCGGTTCACCTTTCAGGGACTGCAGGAGGTCGCCCAGCAGGCGGTAGTTGTCTTCATGATACAGGGCAATGACCTTCACCCGCGGAAGCAGAACCTTCAGCATGTCGACAAAGATCGCCCGGAACTCCGGCTGCGCCTGCCAGTCGCTCAGGGGAAGTGCCAGTACCACCGCCTGTACCGGTTCCCATGGCATGATCAGACGGTTAAGCGGGACCGGCTCGGTCGGCTCCACGAACGACTCCATGTAGTCTCTTGTGACCTTCTCCCAGAGTACATCCTCCCCGCTGCCGGCCGGGGCAAACATGGCGTTCTGGCCATTCAGGGCCGACTGAACCAGGACAGTGGCAAGAAGTATCAGCCCAGCAATCGCCCTTCCCTGTCTCCTTGTAAAATCGCTCATGGGTATAGAAATGCCAAGGCCGGCGGAAAGGGCAAGTTTGGACCGGGGTTGGACCGGGGTCGGACCTCCGGAACTACCTAACCTGCAACCCTTAAAGTACACAACTAAGGCCCTGGACAGCCTTAAAGGCCCATTTTCGATGGCAAAAACCGGCCTCTAACGCACCCCCCCTCACAACACCGGCGGCTCGATAATGTCGGCGATGCGCTGGAAGACGACGTCGAAGGATTCCATGCCGTCGACCTTGTGGACCTCGTGCAACTGGTTGTATTTCTCGATCACGGGCACGGTCTTGGTCTCGTGTTCCTGGAGGCGCTTGACGATCTTGGCCGTGCTGCTGTCGTAGGGCATGCGGTGATCGGTCTTGCTGCGCTCGTCCAGCCGGCGGATCAGTTCCAGGGTCGGCACCTCGATCTCGATGACCCCGGAGATGGTGGCGTCATGCTTCCGGAGCAGGCCCTCGAGGATGTAGGACTGGACGAGGGTCCGCGGGAAGCCCTTGAAGATAAAGCCCCGCACGCCGTTGGCGTTGGCCAGGCGCTGCTCGATCAACGGGACGACAATCTCGTCGGGGACCAGCTGGCCGCTGGCGTACAGCTCCTCGATCCGCCTGCCCAGTTCCGTCCCCTGCCTGATCTCCTTTTCCAGCATCGGGCCGGTGGCCACGTACTCGAGGCCAAACTTCTCCGCCAGGGCTCGCCCCTGCGATCCCCGGCCCGATCCCGGGTAGCCAAAAATCACGACATTGAAGAGCCGCTTCTGCTGCTCCTTCCTGACGATCTCGAGGACATCCCGGCTGACCTCCTCGATGGACTGGGTGGCATCCACCTTGTAGAGGACCCCCTTGTCCTTGTAGAACTGCAGGACCGGAAGGGTCTTCTCGTGGTACTCCTTGAGACGGTTGCGGATGACCGTTTCGTTGTCGTCGCTGCGCCCGGACGTCTTGCCCCGGTTGATCAGGCGGTCGATGGACACCTCCTCCGGCACTTCCAGGTCGATCAGGCAGGTCAGGGAAGTGTTCAACTTGATCATCAGGCCCTCCAGGATGTAGGCCTGGATCGTTGTCCGCGGAAAGCCGTCGAAGAGGAACCCGTCGGCCTGGGAGTTCTCGGCGATGGTCTTCTCGATGATCTGGACAATGATCTCGTCCGGGACCAGGCCGCCCGCGGCGATGATTTCCCGGGCCTGCTCCCCGAGGGCGGTTCCCGCCTTCAACTCCTTGCGCAGCAGGTCGCCGGTGGAGATGTAGGTCAGGTTGTATTTCTCGGTCAGGAATTCCGACTGGGTGCCTTTGCCGGCACCGGGGGGTCCGAAGAGCGCGATGTTGAGCATGGTTCTGGCCTTCCAAATGAATTTTCCGGTGAACTCATGAAACAGGAAAGCTTCCCAATCGGAAAGACAAAATACACATACATAAATAGGGACAGGTGAACTATCATAAACTATCAAATTCTGAATTGGTTTTTCGGGATTTCCTCCATTCAGCGAGTAAGAATTCTCCAGTGTCCCACACCGAATGATGTTCATCGTCGGTTTTTCAATTGGATAATTGCGTATCCCAGGGACAATCCACCGAAGGGCCCTCAAGAAGCCATTCCCCACTCACGAAAGTGGATCGAGGCGCAGATCGCGGATGACATGTATGGGCACATCCGAGAGCCCTTTAATAGGCCGGGCCCCAGACTTTCGTTTTTCGCCGAAGTGTGAGCGGTATTGCTCAAAGACATCCTCGACAAATAGCTCGCTGCCAAGGACCAGCCCATCGGAAAAGTAGCGCACCCGAAGGCGCAATAATTCAGAAAGCGGCAACTGCCCTTCCCTCTCAAGTGTATCCAGCAATAGGGGCCGGTTGACAGCACCTTTCTTCCCGGTCTTCTGCACATGTCCCCGCTGCATCAGCAATACACGGTAGGCCGCCGCTGCTTCCTTCCAATTATCCATGTCCATGATCCACATGATCCCCTTACGGCATCGTTTATCCCCGCCAACTGCCGCCCCATAACCACAATGGCGGTAATTCTTGGGGTCTTCCACCATTTCCGCCCGCACAGGATTGAGGTCGATGTAGGAGGCCACAATGCTTCGTCCATCCAGGGTGTCTTCCACCAATAAGCTTTTGAAGCGTTCCATCCACAGGGTCCCCCGCCTCTTGCGGCGCTTGTTGTACCACTTCGAGAATCCCTGCTTGAGAACCTTTTCAAACTCCGAGATATTCCCCATCCGATTAAGGTAGCCCGCCCTCAGAGCTTCGGTCTCATGTCCTCCTCGTTGCAGGGCATCCTCGAACTCCAAGACTTTCCTGCTTCTCTCTCCATAATAGGAGCGCAGCTTATAGAGCAATTCTTCATCACTGAGCTCAACAATTCCGGGCACCCAAACCAGTTGGTGGTAGTGATTACTCATTACCGCGTAGTCCAGCAACTCGATCCCAAGAAAATCGGCCAACCGCCACATCATCGACACGAACATCTCCTTCTCCTGGGCTCCGAATATGTAATCGCCTCCAACTATCCGCGACATGCAGTGATACAGCCCGTTCTTCCCTTTCCTGGCCTTGATTCGCGGAATTCGCATGCCAGCAATATCGAGCGGCAACGATAATCCGACAATATTCGCGATCGGCCAAATTTGACTAGGACAGTTTACCTGTCCCTAATCAAAAAACGCTGCCCTCATCCCAGCTCCACCACCGCGGCCCCACCGGCCGGGCAGGTCAGGAAGATATCCGGAGGGAAGCCAAACTCGGTCTGGTAAGCGGTGGAAATTTTCTCCTGGACGAGGTTGGCCAGGTCTTTCCGGACCAGGGCCACGCAGGAACCGCCGAAGCCGCCGCCGGTCATCCGGCAACCGGCCACGCCTTCCATGCCAAGGGCGGTTGAGGCGATGAAGTCCAGTTCCTTGCAGCTGACCCGGTAGTCGTCCCGGAGGGAGGCATGGCTGGCGTTCAGCAACTGGCCGGCGAGAGGAATATCCCCTTTGGCGAGGGCGGCCATGGTGCGCCTTGTGCGTTCATTCTCGGTGACGTTATGGCGAACACACATGACCATTTCCCGCGTCAGGGCATAGGATTCGAGGACCTCGTCGAGGTCGGCGAAGGTCACGTGTCGAAGCGAGGGAACATCGAGAATAACCGCCGCATCATGGCAGGCCTGGCGGCGCAGGGCATACTCCCCGGTGGCCAGTTCATGGGCCACCTTGGAATTAATGACCATCAGGCCCCAGTCCGGCGCGTCGAATGGGGAATGGGTAAAGAACTCGTTTTCACAATCGAGGAGCAACAAGTGCCCTTCGAGGCAGTTCAGGACCGCCACCTGGTCCATGATCCCGCAGGGGACCCCGGCATAGACATGCTCGGCCCACTGGCAGACCTTGGCCAGTTCGAAGCGGTCCATCTCCACGTCTGCCATGTGGAGGATGCTCAATGCCGCTGCCGCCTCCAGGGCGGCGCTGCTGCTGAGGCCGCCGCCGATGGGAATGGTGGACTCCACGAAGGCGTCGAAGCCCATCAGTTGGATGCCCTTGTCCCGGAGGCGGGCCATGACGCCGCGCACATAGCGGCCCCAGTCGCGGGAACGGCTGGGAGCCAGGTCCGCAATGGAGAATTCCAGCGAATCATGCCCGTTGGCCGAGGCCAGGCGCACCTGGTCATCCTGACGCGGACGCACGGCCATGACCATGTACCGTTCGATGGCGGCGGGAAGGACCCATCCCCCGTTGTAGTCCACGTGTTCGCCGATGACGTTGACCCGGCCCGGGGCGATGGCCAACAGGGTCGGCCCCGATCCGTAGTGACAGGTAAACTGTTCGGGTAAACTGTTCGGCGACCCGGGCCTTGAGCGCTTTCAGGGAAGGTGTTTCCATGGAGAATTGGGTTAAATCAATACCAGTTGGGGTTCAATGGCTATCCCATACAATAATCAGTAAGACCCATCCAGTGAAATCCCCTATTCAGGTGAAAACGGGAGGCGATGGACCACAAAAGAAGGTCCGGACCACCAAAGGCGATCCGGACCCCTACTTCACTACTCTATCCTCTTGAATCTGGAAATTGGTATCTCAGGGCTGGAGGAAGTCCTTGAAGACAAACGGTTCCTCCGAACCGACCACCCAGAACCGGGTCCCGTAGGACGGTTGGGTCTGTATCCAGCCCTCGGCGTAATTGTAAAGGAAGGCGCCCTCGTTGGAAACAGTCAGGAAGCTCCCCAGGTCGCCGAGGTAGCTCCAACCGAAGTTGAGCTGGTAGACGTAGGGCAGCTCCACATAGACAAAGCCCATGATTGAGGAATAGCCCCAGTTGCCGGCAAAGCCGAATACCCATCCGATGGCCGTTTCCTGCCAGACGCCCTCCTCGAGGGGAGGAGCGGCATGGGGAACCACCTGGAAGGCGGCAATGCCACCCCATTCGTCGTTGTCCCGCATCTGGACGAAGATCGTCTGCGTGGAACCGGTCAGGTTCTTGAAAATGCCGTAATTGGCCGGTTCGTAGGTGGTGACACCGGCAACGGCCTCGGTCAGGATGGCGTTGGAACCGGTCACACTCGTCGGGCCAATGGCACTGAACCGGATCGCCGTCTTCTTGTTGCTGAGGATGCCTTCGCGACCGGCCACATCGGAAGAGAAATAGACAATGATGTCATACTCGGGGTACGGGATCTCGGAGAGGACCACCTCGGAGCGTGTTGTGGGAGGATTCCAACCGGCGGGACCGGCGTTCAGGTAACCGTTGAGGAGCTCCCGGTTGTAAGTGCCATCGGCATCCTGCCCGGGATTGGGTCCCCACTGCCCGTTGACAGACCAATCGTTGTACGAACTGTAGGTGATATCAAGGGTTGTCGGCTCCCCGTTTTCGTCGATCAGGTTTACGGTGGGGTTGTCCGGCCAGGAATTGTTCCAATTGGCCTGGGGCTCGACGCCCGCCACCCGGTCACCACTCACGGTACCATAGCGGTCATAATTCCACCCGACCATTCCCGGCAGGGTATTGACCGAAACGGCCAGCGAATCCGGGGTTTCCTGACCGGAGATCGTGGCCGAAACGGCATAGAAATAGGTCACTCCCACCCGGAAGTCCGGGTCGGCGTACGATGGCGTGGCCAGGCCCTGGGCAATGGTGACAAAGGGGCCGTACGGGCTTGTCGCCCTCTTGACTGAATAGGTGGTTTCCAAAGGTGCCGTTGTTTCCCAGGACAAGTTGATCTGGTTGTTTCCAAAGTCGACCGCAGCACCGGTAATCCAGGGAGTCGGAACCCAATCCCCGGACAGGCGGAACAGCCCGGCCCCGTGGGAATTCACCATTGCCGCAAAGGAACCGTTGAAGCTGCCCAGGTCGGCGTGGTCCCAGAGCGAACGGATGGCGACCGATCCCGTAAAGCCAAGGGCGGAAAGATCGGCCGGCACCTCGGCGCTGGCGGCTCCCGCATTGAACAGGGCCAGGTACTTGTCATTGGTATTCTCGTCGTCCGCAACCCAGGCGATAAAATCTCCCTCCCGGTAGAACTGGCGGTTGTTCTCGCTGTACTGGTTGACCGCAATCACCTCGTCGTTGGTCATCAGGGACAGGGTGAAGGCATCCATCTGGGTCATGTCGCCGCCATGAATCAGCGGTGAGCGGGCGATGGACCAGAGCGTCATCAGCGTGTACTGCTCGTCATCGGTAAATCCGGATTCGCGTCCCTGCAGATCATTGGAACCCGCACCGATTTTCCCAAGCGGCAGCATGTCCGCATCGGGGAAGTGTCCGGGGCCGCGGAAGGGGGTCCAGTCGTGCAAACGCTGGAACTGCGGGTAAAGGGCACCCCAGTTGTCCCAGAAGTCGTCGCTGATACGCCACTGGTTGGCGTGCACCATGATGTCGTCCCCTTTCTCAAGGGGCGTTTCACCGGGCGAGGTGCTCAAAATGATCTTGTGTCCGGTATCGGTGTAAACCTTGTCAATGGCGTTGCGGATCAGCCCCAGTTCACCCTCACGGGTGGCATCCTCGTAGCGGCTGATGTCGTCGACCTTGATAAAGTCGACGCCCCATCCGGCATACATGGAAATGATGGAGTCGTAATACTCCTGGGCACCGGGCTTGGTGCTGTCCACCCCCCAGTTATCGTGGATCTCCCACTGCCAGTAGCACTCACTGTTGGTGTCGGCGATGTCCCTGGCGGAATACGCCGTGCCGAGGATCGGCAGGTCGTCGTTGTAGGCCTGCTTGGGAATCCCCCGCATGATGTGGATGCCGAACTTGAGTCCCTTGTTGTGCACGTAGGCCGCCAGGTCGGTAAACCCATTGCCTCCGGCCGCGGATGGGAAGCGGGTCGATGCCGGCTGCAGGCGGCCGTAACCGTCCATCGCCAGTTGGCTGTTGGGGGTGAAGTAGACAAAGAAATTGCCACCGGCCGCTGTTGCCGGGTCGGGCGCGTACCACTGGATGTCGACGGTGATCAATTCCCAGCCATGGGCCAGGAGGTTGGCCGCCATGTAGTCGGCCTGGGCCTTGGTCTGGGCCTCGGTCACGGTCGTGCCGTAGAAGTCCCAGCTGTTCCAGCCCATGACCGGCCGCTCGGCAAAGGCCCAGTATTCCGGGTCCGTTCCCTGGCCATGGGCGACAGGGGAAATTAATGCGGCAAGGCCAATGCAAAGGGAGAATAACGATCTCTTGAAGTTCATAAGGAGAGGGTGTGAATAGTGTTGAGTAGTCCGGCCTGCACCCAGGGTTGAGGTTAGGTCTGGGTTTAGACCCTGAGCCGGTATCCTGATGCATAATAGCACCCCACTATGGGCCGGACAATCACCCGAAAGGGGGAATTAGCTCCAAGGAATAAAAAAATCCCGGACCGTTTGGTCCGGGATTGAAATGGATTCCATGTACCGGCTGATGACCCAAACCGGTTCTTCCGGAGAAGCACCCGGTCCGGTGGCACCCGTTGCTACCTGCGCCGACGGCGGATGAGGATCAGGCCGAGGGACAGCGCTCCCAGAACGAGGGCGATGGTGGCCGGTTCCGGTACGGCAACGACCTGAAGGCCGGTAACGCCGCCCCATTCATTGTTGTCGGTCAGGAGCTCGATATTGAAATAGTCCATCGAACCGTGGAAGACCGCGTAGTTCGCCTGCGTGGTAGCGGCATCATCAAGCATGTCCGTCGTGAGGGTCAGGACCGCATTATTCCCCACCCCGATGTTCGCGTCGGCGGCGTTCATGAACTGGAAGTAGTAGGTAGTCACGGCTCCCCAGGGATCAGTTTCCAGTGCTCTTTCCTTCCCCATCACCATCCCGGTGCGGGTGTTCACATCGGAGGCGAAATAGACGTAGACGTCGTACTCGGCGAACGGGATTTCCTTGAGGTCAATCCCGACGACACTGCCGTTGCCCGAATTCAGGTAACCGTGGAGCATTTCCATGTTCCATGATCCGTCCGCATCAGCGCCGACATGGCCAAGGCCGAAGTTGGATGAGTTCCAAGTGCCGCCGTTTGACCACCAGCCAATATCCATGGTAGTCGGGGCACCCGTGTTGTCGGAGAGGTCAGTATTGGGGTAGCTTGGCCAATCGTTGTACCAGTTGGTGGCGGATGCGATGCCGGCGGTAGCACCGGCAACCGGACCGGAGCCGGCCCCGTCGCCACCGACGGTTCCGGTGTTGTCAAAATTGTAGCTTACAATTGTCTGGGCTGAAACTGCGCAGGTAGCGAGAACCGCTGCAATAGCCAGGAGTGTGCGTTTACCAATCATCATGTTGTTGGGTGGGTTTTGGAGTTGTTGATGGTTGCAGGGGCCTGAAACAGATCCATAGGTCTATTTCCAAGCCGCCAGGCTCTCAAATCTATCAAATTTGAATGATTCGGGGTATCCCCCAATCGGGGGAATTTTTCTAAAGAGGAGTGGAAAGGCCCGGATTCGGGCTAATCTGCCTGGAGCATATCGATGATCCTCATCCGGTAGAATCGCGGGGCCGCGAGGCCATTTGCAATGAGCACCTGGCAACGCTCATAGCCATCCCCATCCGGGGAGACCTCCTCGGTCAGGATATCCCGCGGTACGGGCATCCAAGTCTTGAGGTCGGTCGTGTACTCAACCCGGTAGTCCAGGTCTGCCACGGCGACGGGCCGCCTGTAGGTCAACTCGAACAGGGTCGGATTACCCGGCAGGGAGTGAAATTGCGGCAGCCCGTCGCGGTCGGCGGGATCAAGCGTGAGCCCGAAAGCGTACAGGGTCCGGTTGTTGAGCCCGTCGGGGGCGACCACCGCGTCCGGATCCGTGTCCTGCCCGACCAGGCGCACGGCGGCCCAGTCGGCGTAATGCAGGGCACGGGCTTCAGCGGTCACGGTCCCGTCAAAATAGCGCGATGCGAGGGACCACGCGTCCTGCCCGATGGCGGAACCCATGATGCGGCCGTTGAAATCATCCGAACGGACGTGGATGCCCCCGTAAAGCCGGGAGATGCCGGCCTGGTCGGCTGCGTCGAAATAGGTGGCCCATTGGAGATCGAAGGTCTCGGTCGGGCCATTCTCAAAATCGAGCCACTCGTTGGCCTCGAAATGGTAGAATCCCAGGCCGCCGGGGAAATACGGGGTACCCGTGATCGCGGTGAGGACCTCAGCCCCGGCCCGGCTGAAGGTGGAGTGGCCGGAAACATAGCCGGCAAAGGGCGGCGTGACGAAGGTGGAGAGCTGGTAGGTGGACCATTGCAGGGCGGGCACCCATCCCACTCCGCCGATCTCGGTGCGGGGGTCGTCCGGCTCCCCCTGCCAGGTATAGAGGGCGATCTCCCCGATATGGTCTGCCAGGTGCTCGTGGCGTTGACCCGGTGCAGCGCTGGCCTCGGTGACCAACTCACTGAGGCCCGGTACCAGCGGCAGGCCGTCGGGATGGTAAGAGGGAAGTCCCGGATCAGTCGATTGCCCCAATCCGGCCATATAGCGGATCATGGAGATCGGCCGGACATAATCGTAGTAGGCCTTGAGTCCCCATGCCGCGATGGCCGCATCGGAGACGGCCCCGTTGAGAGCCAGATAGACCTTCACATCCCACTCCAGGGGATCGAGTTCCTCGCCGGAGCCGGCAAAGCGCCGCTCAAACTGGGGATAATCAGAGACATCATTGGCGACCGTGTTCCAGTGGCCCGGGGGCGTCTCAGAGGCCGGGCCGTCGGCCCAGAATTCTGCCAGGACACGCGCATAATCAGCCATCTTGACCATGTTCGGGGCATAGGGCTGGCCGGTCACGGGATTGCCGCCGACGGCGTTGTAGCCGGTCCCATCGTTGGTCCCGAGGGTATTGTTGAGCGAAGTGGCCGGCCCGATGTCCACATAATCCCCGCCCAGCCCCGGCATTGTCGGGTCGAGAAAACTGCTGAAGCGAACCACTTCCAGTGCGTCGGCCTTGAAGGCATCCTCGGTTTCAGTGCCAAAGAAAGGCGGCGGTCCCGGATCGTGATAGACCATTTCCCCGGGTGCCCGGGACATGGCGAAGGGCTTCACCTTGCCCCAGTTGGAACCGAGGAAGACCTGGGTATTGGCCCCGAGGGGAAGGCCATTCTGGGTCACGGCGTAGTCGAAGGAGATGGGCTGCCAGCGGTTGGGATCGACCATCACGGTGCCGGATTCGTTGATATTGAAAGGCTCGTTGACCGGCCAGTACCCGGTGTCGTCGACGTACCCATTCTCCTCGTTCGCCCCGTCGTACAGGCCATACAAAATTATGATCGCGGCGATGCGGTTACCGAGTGCGGCGGGGCTGTCCCCGTCGATGGTGGTGATCTCCGGTTCGTAGCCCAGGTCCGCCATCAGGGCATCGAAGAGGCTTTGCGAAACCACATGCCCGGGCGAATGCACGTAGCGATGGGTCAGGATACGGTAGGCCGCGTAGCTGATCGCTTCCTCCCGGGCGGCCTTCACATCCCCGGCAGTGTGTTTTTCCCGGTTATAGACGCCCACGGCGGTGTCATCATAGGCGGCCCAGGCATCCCACATCGCGGCCGAGACACTAAAAAGGTTCCGGGAGTGGACGGTGGGCGCCGGGTAGTCCTTGCGAATGGCGTCGAGCAGGGCCTCGTTCCAGCGCCGGGCCACGGATTGACCCTCTCCGGTGAGGCGGACCTCAAGCATGACCGGCGTGGTCTGGACCGCCCCCGCCAGGTTGTAGACCCGCACCTGGTAAAGGCCCGCATCGGAGGGTTGGGCACTGGACAGGAGCAGATCCGGAGAGGTTGCTCCGGGGATCAGCACGCCGTCGTGATACCATTGGAATTCCGGTTCCGGATAGCCTTCAGCCGTGACCTGCAGGACCACTTCCTGCCCGCGGAAGACAGCCTGATTCGACGGGACCATCCCCAATACTGGAATCTGGAGGCCAATGGGAAATGGCTCCTGAACGACCATGAGCTCATCCGGTCCGGTCGGGTCGACATTGTCCAGTGTAGTCTCAAGGCCACTACTCCACTGCACACGTACTGCATGCACCGGGCCGGCATGATCGCCGAGGCCGAAGTGGGCCACCTGTTCCGCGCTGGAAAGGTAGAGGCCCGTGGGATTGTATTCCCGGTACTGGACAGGTCCGCCTTCCTCAGCCTGGACCCAGATCTTGGTATTGAACCCGTCCCGGTTCGAAAGGAAACCTTCCGGCCGGATGCGAAGGACGTTGCCCGGTTCCCGGTCGTTGCGGTAGAGCAATAAACTCCCGTATGTCGTGGCCACCAGCAGGTCGAGATCACCATCCAGATCGTAGTCAAAAGCGACAAGTCCGCCGGCATGCGCCTTCTGGGCCAGTCCCTCGGCCACCGCCACATCGGTGAAGCGGCCGGTACCGTCGTTTTCCCAGAGCACCGGGCGGGCAACAAAGGCGGGATCGTCGACAAGGTCGGGATCGGGCGAGACCCCGTTTACCTGCACCAGGTCGAGGTCGCCGTCGTTGTCATAGTCGATGAGCTGGCCACCGCGGCTCCAACCGCCGCTGCGGATTCCGGAAGTGCCGGTAAAATTCAGAAAGGTCCTGTCACCATTATTCCGATACAAATGGTTGCCGGCCCGTGTGGCGGGCAGCTCCGGATCGAAGCTGGGGGCAATGGCGGTCACCACCCAGTCCGGCCATCCGTCGCCGTCGATATCCCCGATGTCTCCCCCCACCCCGCTGTCCTCGGCGCCAATCCCGGCCTTGAGCGAACCGTCGACAAAGCTGCCGTCCCCGCTGTTCCAGAACAGTCGGCTGCGGTAGAAGTCGGCGGTCACGAAGAGATCCGGCCAATGGTCCATGTCCCCGTCTGTGAAGGAGGGCGTAAAGCTGAACTGGTACTCGCCCCCGTCAAGGGCCGGCACGCGCTGCTCCACCCCGGCTGCGACGGTCGCGTTCTCGAAATAGGCCGGGGCCAAGGGTCCCCGATTGCGCAGGAGCGCCGAATGCAGGTGGACGGTATCGTCGGTCACCTCAACCGTCCAGTCGGCGAAGGCCAGGTCCAGCCAGCCGTCTCGGTCGTAATCCCCGATGGCGATGGAGCCGCCGTTGTGCAGGGTCGGGCTGGTCAGGTCCGCACCGCGCTGGACCGCCTCCTCGCGGAAGGTCCCGTTGCCCTGATTCATGTACAGGTAAAAGCGCGGGTGCTGGATCGTGGTAACGACCAGGTCCTGATCGCCGTCGTTGTCGAGGTCGGCAAAGGCGGCCCCCATGGAGTGGCAGGCAAAGGTAGTCGGAAGATTTGCCGAAGCAGTGGCATCACTGAAAGTGCCGTCCCCGTTATTGCGGTAGAGAATCCCGGGATAGAAATGCCGGGTCAGGAAAATGTCATCCCAGCCATCCCCGTCGTAGTC
>ENA-ORCW01000506-ORCW01000506.1-marine-metagenome-genome-assembly--contig:-NODE-506-length-21328-cov-3.625006_pt1 | contig 21328 bp, 18 predicted proteins | sample MGYA00237784_ERZ508517 | MGnify/ENA primary metagenome ERZ508517 (study PRJEB26187, sample SAMN06268979) | marine metagenome | isolation source: Tt ae E1 feedstock associated aerobic enrichment on... | reverse complement strand
CCCGCCGCACGGGCGGTCTGGGCGGCGCCCACGCCTTCCGTCAGTGTGGAGTTTCTGGAGGCCGACACCAGAGTGGGTGGGCGCGAAGTCTCGCTGTGCAAGGTCGAGGGACAGCCGGACATTCGCTGTGAATGTGGCTGGCTTGAATTGGAGCCTGCACTGCGTAGCGTGAACTATGAGGTGATCTCGTCGGGGGGCGTGACGCAGTCGGCAGCTCTGGTAACGGCCGATTTTTCAGGCACAGACGACCGTAGCCGATTGGTCTTGACCGTGCAGCTTTCGTCCTCACAGACCGAGAATATGGAAGCCGGTTACAGACAGGGCTTCGATGCAGGATTGGACAATCTCGCCGGAGTTGCCGGGAGGACCATGGTGCTGCAGCGGGTGATACAAGCTCCACGAACCATGGTCTGGCGCAACTGGATGAACGCCGAGACGCTACCGCAATGGTGGGGTCCGGATGGCTTTTCCTGCCGCACGAAGAGGATCGACCTGCAAACGGGTGGCGAATGGCTGTTCGATATGATTGCCCCTGACGGCACGGTCTTTCCAAACCATCATCTTTATACCGAGATCCAGCCCGAGGAGAGGATCGCTTATACCCTGCTTGGGGGAGAGAATGGGCCCAAGCATGCCGACGCCTGGGCCTCATTCGAGGATCAGGACGGAGCCACGAACGTGACGTTGGGCATGGTGTTCAGCACAGAGGCGGAGTTTCAGGAAGCGAAAGGTTTCGGTGCAATCGAGCTGGGTCTGCAAACTCTCGGCAAACTGGAACGTTTCGTCACATCCAGATAAGGTCCGGCAGGGCTCTACGCTGTTGCGCATTGTCTGGGATGGCGAGAGATGACGGGAGCACAAGGCGTGGCGGGGAGAAGCGGGAAAGCCCCCGCTTCTCTTCAAGCAAAGGCGCTAATATCATTCGAACAAGGAGCCCCTGATGCTTCTGCCTTCCGTCATTCGACTGTGGAGATATTCGTTCCAGTAAGGTGTCCAGGAAACGAGGGCCTTGCCGGTCCCTTCATAAACCCTGAAGCGCTGCTGGCCGGAGATGAAGTTCCTCGGAAATCGTGCAGACCTGATCGAATTGAACTTCAATCCGGATGTCCTGCCAAGGACCAGACGTCCCTGAACCTTGAGTTCGCCGTTCTCGACCCTTACTTCTTCGACCGGACCTGGCGCGTTGATGACGGCTTTTCCGACGCCGCTCAGTGTGGTCTTCCAGGAAAACAATCCGTCGCCGGCCCAGAGGCTGGCGAGGAGCGGGTCCCGGGTCAAACCGAGCTGGATCGAACCCTCGCTCGCCCAGTATTCGCCTGGCTCCAATATCCATCGGTCTTCGGGAAGCACATCGAATACGTGGAAGCCAGCCAAAGAGGGTTGCAGATGAATCGTTCCGGTTCCGGAGTAATAGGGTCGGATGCGCGACTCGCTCGTGAAGATGTTGCGAAAGACCTCGCGCGGCGGCGGCAGCCGCGGTGTGAAAGCGATTTTGCCGGAAAGATTCGACAGTGCTCCTTTCGCGGCGCGAATCGTCTCGTCACTGAGTTCGATGCATATCTGGCGCATGCCCTCGATGTTCCGCACTTCAAACCGCGCCATTTCAGAACCTCTCGCTGAGTGGTTCGTCCCACACCATCGATCTGCTCCAAAGGAGCACAAAAGGTTCCGGTTTCAGGGCCGCCTCGCCGCGCAGAGGCCGGTCGAGTATCGTAATCACGAAGAGGATCACTGCCAGGAACAAGGCGGTTACGCTTCCCAGCACAATGTGCTGCCGCACCCTGATGCGCAGTATCGTCATCAAAAGAGTGCTTGTCCCCGCGCCAATCAGCACTGCATCCCAAAGAATGTTCGGGATCGCCGTTACCACGCCAGCCAATCTCCTCTGCCGGGAATCCGAAAACTCCTGAAAGGATGAGATGACTTCCGTGTGGACAATCTCCTCGGGTCTGGTTTGGGGTTCGAATTCCGCCAAGTGCCTGCGAATAGCCTCCGCACGATTGTAACCGCCGTTAAGGATCCGGCCCTTTCTGTGTGCCGGCCACTCCTTGTGGACCGTGTAAAGAACATAATCCCGAATGCTCCATTTCGCGTCGCTGCGGAATGGCTCGGGATATATGTTGAGTTGGGAATACAGTGATCCCAATGAGGTGGCCTCGTTGAGGATGCTCTCTTTCACCCGTTCGGAATTCTCGTACGCTGCCACTGTAAGGAGACCGAGCAACAGCCCGTAGAACAAGCTGAAGCCAGAAGTGACATAGTCTATCGATTCATTGAAGTCGGGTCCGGAGCCGAGAAGCAAGCGTACAAGAGGTTTGCCGATGAATATTCCAACGCCGACTGCAGAAAGTGTCGATATGATAAATACTATAGCCAACGTCGCTGTTGGTATGTCATAAATAAAGTCAGGCATGGAGTATCCTCTCCTGAAATTGTGGAGACGATACAGTTGGTAGAGATGATGGCAAATCACTTCTTCAAGGATATTGCTTTTTTTGTATTCAAATTCCTTTTTTTCTTAACCCCGGTTTCTGCTGAAGAGGTTCGGCTGTTCAGTATCGGTTCCGGAGATATCTCGGGTAACTATTATTCGGTTGCCCGGGCGATCTGCGATGCGTTCAATGACTATGACGATACACGCCGAAGGTGCAGTCCCGAGCCGACCGCCGGGTCGATCTACAACCTGAAGATGCTGGAGAGCGGCGAGCTCGATTTCGTGCTGGTGCAATCCGACTGGCAAAAGGCCGCGTATGAGGGAAGCAAGCCCTTCACCGATGCGGCCGCGATGGACGATCTGAGAACGGTGATGTGGCTTTATCCGGAGACGGTCACGGTCATCGCGGCTCCCGCGTCCGGAATCCGAACGGGGTCCGACCTTGCCGGCAAGGTCGTGGATATCGGTCTTCCGGCATCGGGACGCAACGCGACGTTTCAATCCCTGATGGAACGGTTCGGCATAAATGAAGACGTTTTCGGCGAACTGAGACAATTGGAGCCGTCGGATTCGATCAAAGATCTCTGCTCTGGAAAGATCGACGCCGCGATCTTCGTGGTCGGGCACCCGAACCGGCTGGTAAGCCAGGCGCTGAATGCCTGCAATGCGAGTATCGCCGATTTTTCGGGACCGAGAATTCAACGGGTCCTCTCTCGCAGTGCCGACTACCAAAAGTCCATTATTGATCGGGACATCTACGGCCCCCTGAGTGAGAATGTCGAGACCGTCTCGGTGATGGCAACCCTTGTGACACGTGGCTCTATGGATTCAGCACTGGTGTCGGACTTGGTCGCAGCGATCAGAAAAGACGTCGGGAGACTTAAAGCCGCTCTGCCGGTGCTCGGAGCGCTCGATGAATATCTCGACAAACCAGCAGGCATGGTCGTTCCGATGCACCCTGGTGCTATTGCGGAAAGGCAACAGGAATAAGGACAGTCCGCACCATGCGTTAGCCCCGCCCGCGATAGGGCGGGACGCCCTGATCGGGGATCCACACGCCCTTTGGCGGCTCGCCGGTCTGGTAGAACACGTCGATGGGCATGCCGCCGCGCGGATACCAGTAGCCGCCGATGCGCAACCAGTGAGGCTCCAAAAGGTCGCAGAGGCGGCGGCCGATGGAGACGGTGCAGTCTTCGTGAAACGCGCCGTGATTGCGAAACGCGCCGAGATAGAGCTTTAGTGACTTGCTCTCCACCAGCCAGCCGGCCGGCACGTAGTCGATCACCAGATGGGCGAAATCCGGCTGGCCCGTGAGCGGGCAGAGCGACGTGAATTCCGGCGCGGTGAAGCGCACGGCGTAGAGCACATCCTCCTGCGGGTTGGGCACGCGTTCGAGCACGGCTTCTTCGGGCGATCCGGGCAATTCGGTCTTGCCGCCCAAAAGGGTCAGATTGTCGTAGATGGTCTTGTCGGTCATTGCGGTCTCTTCCTTTCAGACGCCGCGCCGGTTGCCCCACAGGAACACGTGGAGCTGCGGCAGGATGTGAGGGGAGAACCAGCGGTCGGCCACGGTGCGGTCCACCAGCCAGCGCATGCGCTCCAGAATGCCCTCCATGTCGATGGCGGCATCCTCGGCCTCGGGCGGCGGCGGGGTGTGGTTGCCCGGCTGGAGATAAAGGGGCAGGGCGGGATAGCGCTCAGCCGCATCCTTCGCCCAGCGATAATCGGTCTCGTCGAAGATGACGATCTTCAACGCCATGGGCGCATTGCCGGCGGCGGTGACGCAGGCGTCGAAACGCTCCCAGTCCACCGTCTCGCCGGAGGACGGCGGTTTGGGGCTCAAAACCAGCATGGCCAGCTTTGCGAACCAGTCGCGCGCGATGGAGCCCTGCGTTTCGAGCGCGAAGCGATAGCCCTCGGCGCGGCCCGTATCGATCAGCCGTTCGAAGGGCTGGATCGCCGGGTTGCCGCCCGACAGCGAGACCATGACGGGCGCGCCGCCGGAGAGCTCCCTTATGCGGTCCAGCACGTCGCGGCTCTGCATGGGCAGCCAGTCGTGACGATGGGCACTGTCGACGGCGTGGAGGCTGTCGCACCAGTGGCAGCGATAGTCGCAGCCACCGGCGCGCACGAACACGGTCGGCATGCCGATCAATGCGCCTTCGCCCTGGATGGTTGGGCCGAAAATCTCGGCGATGCGCAGCGTGCTCATGGCCGGTATTCCGCCCAGGTTTTTGGTGTCTCGCTCACGCGCACCGCCGACACCTCGCTCCAGCGTGTCCGGCACCAGTCGAAGAGCGTTTTGGCCAGAAACTCGGCGGTGACGCCATCATGGCCGAACACTTCGTTCAGATGCCGGTGGTCGAGCGTGTCGTCGATATGGTCTTTCAGAGGCTTGAGCTCGCGGTAGTCGCGGACGAAGCCGTGATTGTCGAGCCGCTCTCCGGCCAGTTCCACCACCACGATGTAATTGTGCCCGTGCAGCCGCGCGCAGGGGTGGTCGTCCGGCAGGTTCGCCAGGCGGTGGGAGGCGGAGAAGTGAAACTCCTTGCTGACCCTATACATGGTCTACCTCCCCGGTTGTCTGCCCGGTGGCAGCAAGCCAGAAATCCGGATCGTCATAGAGTGTGGGGTCTGGGACGCCGGCCTCGTGGAAGGCCTCGCGCCGCTCCACGCAGGTGCCGCAGCGCCCGCAATGGTTTTCGCCGCCCTTGTAGCAGGACCAGGTTTCGGCAAACGGCGCTTCGGCGCGCGCGCCTTCGCGCACGATGTCGCCCTTGGTGCCGTTCACGAAGGGCGTGTAAAGGCTGACCGCGCCCATGCCTTCGAGCGCGGCATCCTGCATGGCCTGAAACGCATCGATGAAGCCCGGCCGGCAATCGGGATAGATGAAGTGGTCGCCGCCATGAACGGCGGCGGCCACGGCATCGGCCCCGCGCGCTGCGGCGATGCCGAAGGCGATGGCGAGCATGATGGCGTTGCGGTTGGGCACCACCGTCACGCGCATGGTCTCCTCGGCATAGTGACCGTCCGGCACGTCGATGGCGTCGGTTAGAGCCGATCCGGAGAGATGCCGACCGATGGCGGAGATGTCGAGAAGGTCGTGAGGGACGCCGAGCCGGGCGGCGGCCTTCGCCGCAAAATCCAACTCCTTGCGATGTCTCTGGCCGTAATCGAAGGAGATCAGGCCAATAAGGGTTCGTTCCCGCGCCACCTTGTGGGCAAGGGAAACGGAATCGAGTCCGCCTGAGCAGACGACGAGCGTTTTCATGATCGGGTTCCTTGTTTTAATGACCGGGTAGGCTGCGACCGGTGCCGGAATTCTCCGGCGGCTGGAGGCGTATCAGACCTTCAGCTCAAAGAAAAGCGGCGATCGGTTTCCCGACCGCCGCCCGGTTTTGTGAGCCTTTATCCGCGCAGCTGCGCGGTGCGCGGCAGGTCGGAGAGGATCTCCGCACCGTCGGCGCGCATGATGACGATCTCTTCCAGCCTGAGGCCGAACTTGCCGGTCAGATAGATGCCGGGCTCGATGGAGAACACCATGCCTTCGTCCAGAACCGTCTCGGAGGTGGCGGTCATGTAGGGCGGCTCGTGAATGTCGATGCCGAGCCCGTGGCCGGTGCGGTGGGGGAAAAAGTCGCCATAACCGGCCTCGGTGATCACGTCGCGCGCGGCCTTGTCGATGGCCTTTGCGGTAGCGCCGGGCTTGGCTGCATTCAGCGCTGCGGTGACCGCCCGCTCCACGATGGCATGGACCTTTTCAAACTCCGCATCGGGCTTTCCGAAATAACCAACGCGCGTCATGTCGGATGGATAGCCGCCAAGACGCCCACCCGTGTCGATCAGCACCGCGTCGCCTTCCTTCAGCTTCGTGTCGCCGGTGTGGTGATGCGGAAAGGCGCCGTTGCCGGCAAAGCAGACGCTGGTGAACACCGGCACCGCACCTGCCGCCTTGTAGACGTCGCGGATGGCTGCGGCCACTTCCAACTCGGTGACACCAGATTTCAGCGCATCGAAACCGGCCATGGCGGCCCTGTCGTTGAGCACCGCGCTCGCTTTCAGGCGCTTGTATTCGTCTTCGTCCTTGCGGGCGCGCAGATGGCCGACCGTGTCGTCGGTGAAGCGGCGCTTCGCGCCCGGCAACGCGTCGAGCAGAAGAAGCGCGAAATCGGCACGCATTGTCTCGTCGATCACGACGCTGGGAGCATCCGGCAGGTTCGATGCCGTGAGGAGTTCCGCAAGGGCGGCGTCCGGGCCGTCATCGTCGCGCCAGGGGAAAAACGGCAGGTCGGTCTTCTGGCGCGAACTGTCGACATTGAGCGCCGGCATCAGGAAGCCGGCATGATCCTTCGAGACCAGCAACATGACGGGGCGTTCATCGCCATGCGGATCGAGGCCGGCCACGTAGATCATGTGGCTCGACGGGCCGATGGCCACCAGATCGGTGCCGGTTTCGCTCATGCGCTGGCGCAGGGCCTCAAGCCGCCGGGCGGAGGTGTTGGACATCAAGAAACTCCTGAAGGGAATGGCGCAATGGATATGGAAAGAGGCCGCCCCGGCTGGCGGGACGGCCTGAAACGGCAGGGCTGCGTCAGTCTTTCGTGACGAGCCGGTAGTAGACGAAGTCAGAGGTGGCGCCGTTGACGTAGCCATTCACCTTCTCGTCCATGGCGACCTGATAGGCGGCCTGGAACATGATAACGATCGGCGATTTGGCCTGCACGTCTTTCTGCAGATCGACATACATCCCGTTGCGCTTGTCGGCGTCGGATTCGGCGAGCGCCGCGGCCGTGCGATCGTTCATCTCCGCCGGCACGGCCCAGGCGTTCCGCCATGTGGTGGTGGCCTGGTAGTTGTCGTCGGAATTGTCGCGGTTATAGGCGAAGGCCTTCGCGTTGGAGTGCGGGTCCATGAAATCCGGACCCCAGTAGAGCAGCATCGCCTCGTGGCTGCGCTCGCGATACTTGGTGATCACCTGCGAGCCCGTGCCGGGGATGATGTCGAAATTGATGCCGGCTTCCGCGAAGCTCGCCTGCAGCGACTGCGCCATGTCGGTGAACGGCGTCGAGTTGATGACGTCGAGCGTCACGTTGATCGGCGTTTCCACACCGGCATCGGCAAGGATCTGCTTTGCCTTTTCCGGGTCGTAAGTGTAGGGCGTCTCGTCATAGGAGCCGGGGAAGCCCTTCGGCCAGAAGGCCTGATGGATCTCCATCTGTCCCTTGAGGAAACTCTCGGTCATGCCCTCATAATTGACGAGGTAGCGCGCGGCTTCCCAAAGCGCCTCCGGCTGCAGCGCTTCGGTCTTCTGGTTGAAGGAAACGAAATGCACGGCGGCCTGCGGGTAGGTCTCGACCTTGATGTTGTCGGCGCTGATGCCGTTGATCTGGTCCGGCGTCAGGTTGCGGGCCATGTCCACGTCGCCCGACTGCAGGAGAAGCTGCTGGGTCGCTGCTTCCGCGACATGACGGATGATGACGTTCTCGACCTTCGGCGCACCCTTGAAGTAGTCGGCATTGGCGCCCATGCGCACCAACTCGCCGGGGCGATAGGCGGTCAGCTGGAACGGGCCGGAACCGGCCGAGTTCGCGTTGAGCCATTTGTTGCCCATGTCGCCGTCTTCTTCATGCTCCATGACCGTCTTTTCATCGACGATGGAAGCCGGGCGGGCGGCCAGAACGTTGAGCACGAAGGCAGGCGAGAAGTCGCCCTCATATTTCACGACAACCTTGTTGCCGTCGACGGTGACCATCTGGTCCACATTCTCCGCCGTCCAGCCGAGCTGGGCGAGAATGAAGGCCGGCGTCAGGTTCAGCTTGATGACGCGGGCAAAGGAAAACGCCACGTCTTCTGCGCGCACCGGATTGCCCGAATGGAAGGTTGCGCCGTCGCGCATGGTGAAGGTGATGGTCTTCGCATCTGCGTCTGCTTCCCACTCGGCGGCAAGGCCGGGGGCAAGAACCGTCGGGTCCTCGGCATCGTACTGAACGAGACGGTCATAGATGTTGGTGACCAGTTCGCCCGACGAGAACTCGTAGGCCTGTGCCGGGTCGATGGCGACGATGTCGTCGATGTTCTGCGCGACGACCAGAACGTTGTCCGGCGTGGCTGCGAGCACATGCTGCGAAAGCGGCATGCTGAGAGCGGCGGCGAGAAGGGCTGCCTTGAAGAGTTTCATGTTGTTCTCCTCTGTTCTGGATCAGGAATTGTTTTTGGTCGTTCTTGTGGGTTTGCCGGAGGCCTTGTCCGGCGAAACCAGTTCGATGCGATTGTTGGCCTGGCCATTGGCGTCGAACACGGTCAGCGTGCCGGTCCACAAAAGGCGGGCCGGAGTCTCGGTGACGTTCTTCCAGGCATGCGGGGTGTTGCCGCGATAATGCAGGCTGTCGCCGGCCTTCATCACCATTTCCTCGCCGTCGAGATACTGGGTGATGGTGCCTTCGAGAATGTAGATCAGCTCTTCGCCCTCATGGCTCACTGTCTCCGAGGAATAGCCGGGGGGCACCGTCAACACGAAGGAGGAAAGCTGGCTGCCGGGAAACTCCGTCCCGAGCCGCTCATAGATGATAGAGGAGCCGGCAATTGAAAACTGCTGGCGGCTTTCGGCACGGGTCAGCCCGTCCTCGGCGCGGGGCTGGGCGACGAAATAATCGAGCCCGACACCCAGCGCGCGGGCAATACCGGCGAGCGAACCGAGCGTCGGCGTGGCGTTGTCGCGCTCCACCTGGCTCAGATAACCGACGGAGAGGCCGGCCGCCTTGCCGAGCTGTTGCAGGGTGAGGCCGAGCTGCCGGCGGCGGGCGCGGATCAGCACACCGATTCTGGTGTCGACATCGGGTGTGGCGCGGGCCGGCTGCGTGCTCAAAGATTTTTCCCCCACAAAAATTTTTTTGATGTAACCAGATTTTTTTGTATGATCCAAGCTCTTTTTTGAAGGTTTTGCAGGGCGCGAGACGGGCTTCTCCGCCGCAAAACTGCATGAAATCAGAGTGTTGGCTTCTTGGTGGTGCGCACGCCGGCTTGCAGGTCAGCCAGGGGAGAGGGCGCGCGTTTGGGGCATCCATCGACAATAGCAGCGGCCAGAGAGCGAACAAGCCATGGCGTTTGAACCATCCACCGGGGCCGCCAGTGCGCGTTTAAGCATGCTGGCCGGTCGTGCCTTCGAGGGCGTTGCGAGCGTTCTGCGCTTCGCCATCGTCGTCGCCGGCACATTTCTCGGCCTTCTGGCCATCACCTTCTTCATCGGTCGTGTCGTGCCGATCGATCCCGTGCTCTCGGTCGTCGGCGACCGGGCGACACAGGAGGTCTATGAGGCAGCACGTCAGGCCATGGGGCTCGACCGACCGCTCATCGTGCAGTTCTTCGCCTATGTGGGCGATGTTCTGACGGGCGATCTCGGCATGTCGATCTCCACCGGCCGCCCGGTGGTCGACGATCTGGCGCGCGTCTTTCCTGCAACGCTGGAAATGGCTACCATCGGCATCATCATCGGCGTGGTGCTGGGCGTGCCCATGGGCGTTGTCGCCGCCACGCATCAGGGCAGCTGGATCGACCAGGTGATCCGCGTGCTCGGTCTGCTTGGCTATTCGGTGCCTGCCTTCTGGCTTGGCCTTGTCGGTCTCGCGGTTTTCTATGCGGGGCTTGGCTGGGTTGCCGGTCCGGGCCGCGTCGATATCTTCTATGACGGCCTGCTCGATCCCGTGACCGGACTCTATCTCATCGACAGCGTGATCGCCGGCGAGTGGGACATCTTCTGGAACGCGCTCGACCATCTGATGCTGCCGGCGTCGATCCTCGGCTTCTTCTCGCTGGCCTATATCGCCCGCATGACGCGCTCTTTCATGCTCGACCAGCTCGGGCAGGAATATGTGACGACCGCGCGGGTTAAAGGCGTCTCCGAGCGCCGGGTCATTTGGCGGCATGCGTTCTATCCGATCCGCATCCAGCTCATCACCGTGATCGGCCTGTCCTATGCAGCGCTGCTGGAAGGTTCGGTGATGATCGAGACCGTGTTCTCGTGGCCGGGCATCGGCAATTATCTCACGACCGCGCTTCTGACCGCCGATATGAACGCCGTTCTCGGCGCGACGCTGGTGATTGGCGCCGTCTTCATCATGATCAACAAGATATCCGATGTGCTTTACCGCATTCTCGATCCGAGGGCCCGCCGATGATTGACTGGCTTCTCGACGATTCCCCCACCTCGCGCCTTCAGGCCAATCTGGGTCGCGCCTGGCGCGTCTGGACCGCGCTGTTACGCAATCCGCTTGCCGTTGTCGGCGCGCTGATCGTGCTGGTGCTGGTCGTCATGGCAATCTTCGCACCGCTGATCGCGCCCTACTCCCCCGTTGGACAGGATCTCGCAAACCGCCTCATGCCGCCATCCGCCGAACACTGGATGGGCACGGATGAACTCGGCCGCGATATCTATTCGCGCGTCGTCTACGGTGCGCGTATCACGCTTCTGATCGTCACCATGGTGGCCGTTATCGCCGCTCCCATCGGCCTCGTGGTCGGTGCGGTGTCCGGCTATTTCGGCGGCTGGGTCGACCGCGTCCTAATGGGCGTGACCGATATCTTCCTGTCGATGCCGAAGCTCATTCTGGCGCTTGCCTTCGTGGCAGCACTCGGGCCCGGCATCGAAAACGCCATCATCGCCATCGCCATCACCGCATGGCCGGTCTATGCGCGCATCGCTCGCGCCGAGACGATCACATTCCGGGATTCGGAATTCATCTCGGCGGTCAGGCTTCAAGGCGCTTCGGCGACGCGGGTCATCCTGCGTCACGTTCTGCCGCTCTGCGCGTCCTCGACCATCGTGCGCGTCACGCTCGACATGGCGGGCATCATCCTCACCGCCGCCGGCCTCGGCTTCCTCGGCCTCGGCGCGCAGCCGCCTTTGCCTGAATGGGGCGCGATGATCTCGCGCGGACGCAACTTCATCCTCGATCAGTGGTGGGTCGCCACCATGCCGGGCTTCGCGATCATTCTCGTCAGCCTCGGCTTCTGCTTCCTGGGTGACGGTCTGCGTGACGTGCTCGATCCCAAGCAGGGAGAAAAGCAATGAGCGCACCGCTGCTTGATATCGAGAACCTGACCGTCACCTTCCCGACGTCCAGGGGACCGGTCGACGTGGTGAAGGGCATTTCCTTCTCGCTCGGCCGCGAGCGCCTGGGCATCGTTGGCGAATCCGGTTCCGGAAAGTCGATGACGGGACGCTCCATTCTGCGACTCATCCGCAAGCCGGGCCGCGTGACGGCGGACCGCATGACCTTCGACGGCATCGACCTTCTGTCACAGAGCGAACGGCAGATGCGCGAGCTTCGCGGCGCGCGCATTTCCATGGTGATGCAAGACCCGAAATTTTCGCTCAACCCGGTGATGACCATCGGCGATCAAATCGGCGAAGCGCTGCTCACCCACGGCAAGCTGCCACGCCGCGAGCTGAAGGCGCGGGTGCTTTCCATGCTGGAAGCCGTGCGCATCAATGAGCCGGAGCGGGTGGCGAACCTCTATCCGCACGAGGTTTCGGGCGGCATGGGCCAGCGCGTCATGATCGCCATGATGCTCATCCCCGAGCCCGATCTTCTGATCGCCGACGAGCCGACTTCGGCGCTCGACGTTTCGGTGCAGGCGCAGGTGCTTGACATCATCGACGATCTCGTCACCGGCAAGGGCATGGGGCTGATCCTCATCAGCCACGATCTGAACCTCGTCTCGCGCTATTGCGACCGCATCCTCGTGATGAATAGCGGCGAGATCGTTGAATCGTGCAAGGCGGGCGATCTCAACAAGGCGACGCACGCTTATACCAAGGGGCTTCTTGCGGCCATGCCGCGCATGGACGAAGAGCGCGACGAACTGCCGGTGCTCGACCGCAGCACCTGGACCACGGGAGCGGGCACATGAAGAAGGCCGCCATTCATCTCGAAGACCTGTCGATCAGCTACGGCAAGACGCCGGTGGTGTTCGATGTCGAGTTTTCGGTCGCCGAGGGCGAGAGCTTCGCGCTGGTGGGCGAGTCGGGTTCCGGCAAGTCTACCATCCTGCGCGCGATCAGCGGCCTTGCGCCCGACTGGACCGGCAAGATCTCCGTGCTCGGAAAGCCGCGCGGCCATGCGCCGGATCGGGCGTTCGCAAAAACCTGCCAGATGGTGTTTCAGGATCCGTACGGATCGCTGCATCCGCGCAAGACGGTGGACGACTGCCTTGCCGAACCGCTTGCCGTGCATGGCATTGGTGGACGCGACACGCGCGTGAAGGACATGCTCGACGCGGTCGGTCTCGACCAGCGTTTCCGCTTCCGCTTTCCGCACCAGCTTTCGGGCGGCCAGCGGCAGCGCGTGGCGATTGCCCGTGCGCTGATGCTGGAGCCGCGCGTGATGCTGCTCGACGAGCCCACCTCGGCGCTTGACGTGTCGGTGCAGGCGGAAATCCTCAACCTGTTGAAGAAGCTTCGCCGCGAGCAGGGGCTCACCTATCTGATGGTAACCCACAATCTGCCCGTGGTCTCCTTCCTTTGCGATCGGATGGCGGTCATGCGCCACGGCCGCGTGGTCGAGATCGCCAAGGTCGATGCGCTGAAGACGGGCCGGCTTGCCAATCCCTATTCGCGCGAACTCTACGCCGCCAGTGGCGGCACGCTCCAACCCGCATAACAGAGACTGAAAATGACCGACTACACCGGCCCGCTGGCCGAATTCGACCGTGCGCTTTCGCTCGCCACGACCCCGAATGCTCCCTTCGATGCGCTTTTGGAGCTGACGCGTGCCGTGGTCGGCACGAAGCTGTTCACCTTCATGACCGCCGACATGAAGACGGAAACGGCAAGCCGTTCCTACACCTCGCATCCGGAAGAATATCCCGTCTCCGGCACCAAGCCGATCCACTATGACCGCTGGTTCGAGACCGTGCACAAGAAGCGCGAATGCTTCGTCGCCAACACGCTGGCCGACATCGACACGGTGTTCCCCGACGCCACGCTGATCGGCAAGCTCGGCTGCGGTTCGGTCATCAACCTGCCGGTGGTGCTGGGCGATACGCTGGTCGGCACCGTCAACATGCTCGATGTCGAGCACCACTACACGCCCGAGCGCGTGGCGCTGGCGAAAACGTGGCTTTCGGTGCCGGCAAAGGCCGCCTATCTTGCCAGCAGACAGTTGCAGAGCAGATAGGCGTCAGATCGCCGTGCGGTGTGAAACCGGCATCAGGTCTTGTATCGCCCGGAAACGGTCGAAGTCCTTGCGCCCGCTTGCCGACCATGCGGTCTCCGCCATGGCCGAAATGCGTGGATAGACCAGGTGAGCAAAGAGACCGGGCGTGGCCAAGTTCTCTGACCAGAGGCATGTCTGCACACCGGCCAGCTTGTCTCTGAATTCATCCGGCCAATCGCTGCCCGGCTCGTAATCATAAGTGTCGCGCAGCGTCACCGTCCCAGCCCAACTCGCGCCAGGTTCCCACCATTCGGTCGAGCGAGCCATGTCGAGGTAATAATGCTCGGCTGGCGCCAGAACGACTTGATAGCCCTGCTGGGCTAACGCGCGGCCGCTCTTCGATTCTTTCCATGCGACAAGCAGCGCGCCGTTCACTTCGAGTCCGCCGCCCAGTGCCGCCTCTTCCCACACGGCGATGTCGCGTCCGCGCTCGCGCAGCATCTCCTGCACGCGCTTGAGGAAATAGGATTGCAGCGAGAAGGTTTCGACCTTGCCGAACAGTTTCTCGCCAAGCGTCCGGGCGAGCGGCGATTCCAGCCAAGCACCCTCGGCCACTTCATCCGCACCGGCGTGGATGTAGCGTGCCGGGAAGATGTCCACGAGTGTGTCGAACACATCGCCGAGGAAGGTCCAGGTGGCGTCGACCGCCGGGTTGAGCGCATTGTTCGGGAAATACTGCACCGAGCGGTAGTAGATGCGGTTCTCACCCGGATCGCTGAGCTGGGGCAGCGCGCGCAGCACGCAGTAGCAATGACCGGGAATGTCGATTTCGGGTATGATCTCGATGCCGAGCCCAGTGCCATGGGCGACCAGCGCGCGCATGTCGCCGCCGGTGTAGAACCCGCCGGCGCGTTCGGCCGGTGAGCCCAGAAGCGGGGGGAGCAATTCACCATCGCCGCGGAATGCGGTCCGCTCGGTCAAGGCTGGCCAGCCGGGTATCTCCAAGCGCCAAGCCTCGTCATCGTTGAGGTGAATATGGAAACGGTTGAGTTTGTTCCAGGCGAGACAATCGAGAAAGTCCACCAGATCCTGCATGGAATAAAACTGTCGGGCGACATCGAGATGCGTGCCACGCCAGTCAAATCGGGGCTGATCGCGGATCATGCCCGTTGCAGGCACGATGAACTCGTCGGGGCGCAGACGCGCGCCGCGCAGCATCTGTCCAAGCGTGATAAAGCCATGGCGGAATCCATTCTCATCGCCGGCGCTGAGTGCGATGCCTTCCGCATCGAAAGCGATTTCGTAGGCGCCGCCGTGCAGGGCGGGATCGTCGGCCGTCGCGATCGTATGACCAGTGCCATGCCCAAAAAGCGGCTCTTCGTTGGCGAAGAGGCGGCACGCCAGCGCGCGAACTGCCGAGAACGCCTTTTGCGCGGCGAGCGAAGCTTCGGGGGAAAGCACCAGCGGCGGGGCGGTGTTTCGCCGCCCTGCCACCTCCGCGTCGAAGGGCGCGGGAATGACGGAGAGCGGAGCTGCTCCCTTGGGCAGAGCGGTTTGCTCCAACCTCTCCCAGTCGGGCTCGCCGGGAACACCGTTCCGCGTCATCGGTTCCACTGTCACGGGACAGGTGGTTCCATCCCTGAGGATCAGATGCGCGCTTTTTGGACCGTAGCTATAGTGGCGCAGCACATGGCTGAGCCGGTCGGCGCGAATGGTCCAGCATTCCCCGGCAAGGAGTTGCATGCCTTTTGGTTGCGCAAACACATGATAATTTGAGAGCTGGTCGGTCAGCGTCGCGCCCTCGATCCGGCATTCGGGATGAATACGGAAGAGCGAGGTGGTGGCAAGCTGTGCGCCGCTGATCGGCTCACCCTGATCCAGCTCAAGGGACAGCTCGATCACACCGCGATCCGCGTCCCAATTGGTCAGCAGGCGGCAGGCATGACTGTTCTGCATCGATGTTCCTTCCGAAATATGAATGCTTCGAATGACGGACTTCAAAGCTCGGTGGGGCTGGCGTGATCCTGACGCTGTCGAGGTGAGTTGGCGATCCTCAGATGTTCGCGCAGGCGTATGAGATCGGCGGCCAGCTTTTGTGTGTCGGCTTGTCGGCCGGCGGTTTCCGCCTGCGCGAGCACGAACTCCGCTGAACGGACCACATCGCGCCAGCGTGGATTGAGCGGCAGGGTCTCGATCAAGAGATACTTGTCGAGCGTTCGAGTCTGGAGCGATGTTTTGTCTAGGCTAACGCGCCAAATGCCGCTCTCTTCGGCAAACTCGATGCGCTCCCGGCCGGTCAGTTCCCGCCAGAGGGTGAGGCTGCCTGTCATTACTTGCACGATCAGACTACGGTAGGTTTCATCGGGTGCGGCAAGGGGCTCGACGTGCGTTTCGTTTGCCATCGCGGGCAGCGCGCTGTCGATCGCGCCGCGCACCGAGACGAGCAGATTCTCTGCCTCCAGCGATGCATCACTCAGCACCAGCGCCATGCCGGCTCCTGCCTCCGGCTCGAGTTCGAAGGCATTGATGGTGAACTCGCGGCCGGCAATATGAAGTGTCGCGCTGCTCTCGCCGTCCGTTCGGCACTGGCTGTCGAGCAGGGCTGCAATGTCGCTGGAAAGAAGCAGCGAAAGCGGCGTCGCACGGTCGAGCGGGCGGCCGAAAATCGTTCCGGCAGCACGGTTGGCGTAGGTCACAATCGCCTTGTCGTTGACGCAGATGAGGCCCGCTTCCAGCGCGTCGAGCAGGCGTGCCATGCGGCGTTGCGAAAGACGCAATGCATCTTCCACCTGAATGCGGCGGTCGACCTCGTCGCGCAGATCCCGGTTTTCTTCTGCTCGACTGCGCGCGCGCGAAGCATCGATCAGTGTCGAGATGCGGGTAAGAAGTTCGTCCTTTACAAAGGGCTTCACCACATAGTCATTCGCGCCGGCCTCGAAGCCGGAGATCATGTCACGCGTGCGGCTTCTCGCCGTCACCATGATGATCGGAAGGTCGATGAGTGAAAACTGGCGGCGAAGGGTGCGCGCCACATCCAACCCGGACAAATCATTCATCATCACGTCGAGAACAACCAGGTCCGGCTTATGCTCGCGCACCGCCTCGATGCCGGCACGGCCGTTATCTGCACATATTACGCGATACCCCTGCGGCAGGAGAACGTTACGCAGGACTTGCAGATTGATGGGCTCGTCGTCGACGACCACGATGGTGGGCGCCGTGGTGCCTTCATGCTCGGAGGCCGGAGCCTCGAAGGCGTCGAGCGCGTTGATGGTCTGGTGCAGGCCCCCGGGATATTTGCCGCGCGCCTGCTCCGCAGCATCCGCGCTGGCGGCAGGCAGTTGCAACACGAAGCGCGAACCGCGGCCCAATTCGCTGGTGGCCGTCAAGGTGCCACCGAGCAGAGCGGCGAGGTTGCGGGCAATGGCAAGGCCAAGGCCGGTCCCGCTTTTCTTTTGACTGGCGTCCTCACCATCGGCCTGTTCGAGCGGCTGGAAAATGCGCTCGAGATTCTCCGGCGAGATCCCGCGCCCCGTGTCTTCGACAGCAATCGACACGGTGGCGTTTTCGCCTTCGCCCTCATGCCAGGCCGTTACGTGAATATGCCCGTCGTCTACGTATTTGATGGCATTGCCGATCAGATTGTAGAGAATTTGCTCCAGACGTACCGGATCGGCGATCACGGGTGGTGTGATGTCGGGAATGTCGACCCGAAGGCTCACCGGTTCGCCCGACAGGAGCGGTTCTGACAGAAGCAGGACTTGGCGTACGCCGGTGGCTACGTCGACCGCCTGAATGTCGAGCCGCATGCGCCCTTGCCGGATCCGATAAAGATCGAGCAGGTCGTCGACAAGGCGAGACAGACGATGGGCGGAAAAGGTGATGAGCTGAAGCTGGTTGCGCTGGGCGGGGGCGATTTCGCCGGCGGCACCCGCGGCCAGTGTCTCGGAAATACCGATGATACCGTTGAGCGGCGTTCTGAGTTCATGCGAGGTGTTGGCCAAAAACTGGTCTTTCATGCGGTCGGCCTGTTCCAGCTCGGCATTCTTCTCGCCGATTTCGCGGTTATGGGCCTCCAGCTCCCGGTTTTTTTCGCTGATGAGCTGCAATTGCTCGCGTAAGGCGTCGCGCATACGGGCGACGGAGTGGGAGAGCCGGGCAAATTCTGTCGGCTGATCGAATTTCGGCAGTCGCATGTCCAGCGCGCCGTCAGCCACCGCTTCGGCGGCGCCGGTCACGGATTTCAATGGACGTGTTTGAGAGCGGGCGAGGTAGAAAGACAGAAGCAGGATCAGCGGCAGTGCAAGCGCAGCAAGCACCAGGATCAGATTGCGCAACCGTGTGCTGGCGGCGAAGGCCGAAGCTGCATCTGCATCGACGGTGAACAGCCAGGTTGCGTCCGGCAGGAGAAGATGGGTCCAGGCCGAAAGGGTCGGTGCGCCCAACAGGCCCTTTTCTAGCGTTGTCACGTTGCTCTGCCTGTCCATCGCCGAAGGCAGCGCGACGATGTCGCCGGCATTCAGCGCGGCCGCTGAAGATGCGATCACCGCGCCATGCGAGGATATGAGGTTCAATGTTCCGTTGCCGCCCTCGTGGCCGGCGAGCAGAGCCGCAAGCTTGCTGGCAGGCAGGCGCAGGATCGCGGCGCCGCTCGCCCGTTGATAGAGTTTGACCCTAACGGCGAAATAGGCAGCGAACTGACCGGTGCGTGGATCTTGCATGAAGTCATGGAACACGATCCCTCGATTCTCGGTCGCGCGCAGTGCCGCAAGCGCTTCCGAAAGAGGCGAGGTCTCCTGGGGTAGAAGCTGGCCCAGATAATCGTCCTTGAAGACGGAATAGACCACACGGCCGCGTGCGTTGACGAGATAGACATTGTCGAATTCCGAGCTTTCGACGAACGTCAGATACTCTTCGTGGAACTGACTGTGCGCATTGGCATAAGCCAAGGCCTCACGCAGCAGCCGGTCGAGATTCGGTGCATCCGGTCGTTCCGGCAGGCCTGCGCCAACCTCGAAGAGACCGCGTAATTGTTCGGCCGCTTTTTCTTCTTCGGGCGCCATCTGACCCATCGCATAGCTGAAACCGTAAAAGTCGCCGATGGAGTAACGGGCGATGTTGGTTTGCGCGAGGCTTTCGGCTTGCCGCTTGGCGAATGAGACATATTGTGTGAGCTCGCTCTTCTTCGCATCGCGGGCAAAAGCGAGTTTCTCGAAGGTCTCGCGCGCGATGTTTGCGTTCACCAGCGAGAAGAATGCGACGGCACTGATCGCCAGCGGCACGATCGACACCGCCAGCAAGACCAATAAAAGCCGGGCCTGGAAGCCGGCCGGCAAAATCCTGCGCCACTGCATGAAGTCCTCCCGATCGGCAAGAAGCCGATCAATTGCCGATACGCTAGCGAAACTGCTGAGCTTCGCCAAGTGCAGGCATTCCGCTTATCGGCGAATGCAACGAAACTGACGAAATTTACGAAATAGACGGTGGCATTAAATTGGTTTCATCCAGCAGAATGATTGAACTGTTCGTGCCGATGCGGAATCGCGTCAGGGTGGAGCCTGCGGTGGAACAGCGAGAAGGCGGACAGTCTGCCTGGACATTTGAGGGAGGAAAGCATGAAACGTTCATTGACGGTGAGTGTCGCCGCCGCCGCAGGTCTTCTGCAGATTCAAGCGGTCTCCGCCGAATCCGTTCTGACGGCCCTACCAGTCCAGCGCACCGCCTGGATCGAGAACTACAATCCCTTCAATCAGTCCTCGCGATTGCCTTCCGTCAACGATTTCATCTATGAACCGCTGATTGTCTTCAACACGCTGAAGGCCGGCGAGCCAAACTATCGACTGGCGACGGATTATGCGTATGGAGAAGATCTGAAGAGTCTGACCGTGACGCTGCGCGATGGTGTGACATGGTCCGACGGTGAGGCGTTCACCGCGCAGGACGTGGCTTTCAGCCTGGATCTGGTGAAACAGCACAAAGCACTCGACATCTACGGTCTCGACAAGATTGTCGCCTCCGCCGAGGCGGTGGACGATCAGACCGTTCGTTTTCAGCTCCACGAAGCCAACTCTGGCGCCATCTATTCCATCGTTCGCCTGGCCGTGGTCCCCGAGCATATCTGGAGCGGGATCGAGGATCCGGTGACTTTCACCAATCCAGACCCGGTTGGCACCGGCCCGTTAACGGAAATTCGCCGGTTCACACCGCAGGAATACATTCAGTGCCGCAATGAAAATTACTGGGATGCGGAGACGCTCAAGGTCGATTGCATGCGTTTTCCTCAGATCGCCACCAATGACCAGGCACTCGCTGCCGCCGCGCGCGGCGAACTCGACTGGATGGGGTCTTTCCTGCCCGACATCGAGAAGACTTTCGTCGGAAAAGATCCTGAAAATCACAAATACTGGTTCCCCGCCGGTTCCCTTGTGGCTTTCAACGTGAACATGGAATCCAAGAACGAGGGCAATCGCGAAGCTTTCACCGACGTTGAGTTTCGCCGCGCGATCTCCATGTCCTTCGATCGCGAGGCCATGGTCGATATCGCCGGCTACGGGTACCCGACCATCAACCAGTATCCGTCCGGTCTCGGCCAGGCCTATCATTCCTGGAATAATCCGGAGGTGGACGCGAAGTACGGCAAGTTCACCCGTTATGATGTCGAGGGCGCAAAGGCGCTGCTGGCGGAAGCGGGCTACACGGATACCGATGGCGACGGCAATCTGGAAACACCGAGCGGCAAGAACATCTCCTTCGATATCATGGTGCCGAATGGCTGGACCGATTGGATCAACACCGTGCAACTCGCGGTGGAAGGTCTGACCGCGGTCGGCATCGACGCGCAAGTGGCGACGCCGGAGCATGCCGTGTGGGCGGAAAACCTGATCACCGGCAATTTCGATATGGCGATGAACGCCTATTTCACGGGGGTCACGCCGCACTATCACTTCGATCTCGGCCTGCACTCGCGGCATCAGGGAAAGACCCGATTTGGCGCGACACGCTATTACAACGAGAAACTCGACGATCTTCTCGACGGATTCTTCAAGACCGTGGACGCCGAAAAACAACGCGCCATCATGAACGATGTTCAGATGGAGATCGGTCGCGACATGCCCTACATAGCGGTGTTCAACAATCCGCTCTGGTATCAATACAACACAAAACGCTTCACTGGCTTCTTCAGCGCTGAAAATCCCCAGGCCAAACCGGTCGTTCACGATGAAACGCCAGAGCGCCTCCTGCATCTGCTCTCCCTGCGGCCGATCGAAGATTGATCCGATCTTCGATCGGACTGCATCCTCCCGCCTCCTTCCCGTTCGCGGGAAGGAGGAGCGGGGCGCAAGGGGGCGCGCAGTTTCGCGGGCCTCCAGGCACAAGAAGGCGCCGACCGGCCCGAATGTCGGCGGAAGCGGCGCATAAAAAGGGGGCACTATGCGTTTCATTCTGCGCCGGCTGGCATTTTATCTCGTAGCCTTTCTGGTGGCGGCCACATTCAATTTCCTGATCCCGCGGCTGATGCCGGGGAACCCGGCCGATGTCATGTTGGCCCAGGCCCAGGGTACGATCCCGCCGGAGGCGCGAGAAGCGCTAATGGAGACGTTCGGCTTCATCAACGAGCCGCTCTATCTCCAGTATTTCAAGTATCTAGGCTCGATCTTCACCTGGGATTTCGGTCTTTCGGTCAAATATTACCCAACGCCGGTGTTCGATCTGCTCGCCCGTGCGTTGCCGTGGACGTTGT
>ENA-ORCW01000505-ORCW01000505.1-marine-metagenome-genome-assembly--contig:-NODE-505-length-21447-cov-3.801217_pt1 | contig 21447 bp, 14 predicted proteins | sample MGYA00237784_ERZ508517 | MGnify/ENA primary metagenome ERZ508517 (study PRJEB26187, sample SAMN06268979) | marine metagenome | isolation source: Tt ae E1 feedstock associated aerobic enrichment on... | reverse complement strand
GTCGCTTACAGGGGACACGGGCAAAGCCCGTGGCACACACGCACATGCTTGCCTTCAAGGGCAAGCATGCCACCCGGGTCGCCCCCATTTTCATCCTCCGGGGCGACGCACCGTCATGACAACTCCGTGGTTCCCCCTCCGTGGTTCCCCCTTACGTCTCCCCGGCCCTCACGCCTCAAGCCGCCCCGCAATCGCCCGCATCCATTCCCGATGCTCCGGCTTCATCGCACACGCCCGCAGGCAGACGACCGACTCGTCATCCCAGTCCCCGACCGCTCCCGCCGGCTCCACCATCCCCCGCGGAAACGACGCCAACGCCAGATACACATCCCGCCGCTCCGCCTCCGCAAAGAACGCCCGCGCCCGCCGCGACGACTCGCTCGCCGTCTCCGCCCACATCGCCCAGACGACGATATCCAGTTCCGGCTCCATCAGCGGCACAAACCGCGAATCCCCCGACAGCCACTCATGCAGCTCGAGAGCCGCCGCGCGTCCCTGTTCGAGGCCAGCCGCGAACTCACCACCCCGCACCGGGGGAAGCAACTGCTGCGTCGCCCACAGCGCGACCGCAGCGGCACCGGGACGCGAACACTCCAGCGAGATCTCTCCCAGGTGCAGCTCGTCCGACGTGAAGTACGTGTACGGCGAGTCGTGACGGTAGATCCGTCCCACCGACGGATCGCGGAACAGCACACACCCGCAACCGTACGGCTGCAGGCCATGCTTGTGCGGATCGATGACGACCGAGTCGGCCGCCGGCATCGCCGTGAACGCCCGGGCCGTCTCCTCCCGCAGGTCCTCCACCAGCCGGAAGTACCCGCCGTACGCCGCATCGACATGCAGACGGAAACCATACTTCTCCCTGAGAGGCAGGATCCGGTCCAGCGGATCGACCGTTCCCGCCGCAGTCGTCCCCAGCGTCACCACCACCGTGCCGATCGACTCCGACTGCAGCAGCTTCTCCAGAGCGTCGACGTCCATCCGCCCCCGCGCGTCGACCGGCACCGGATGAAACGGAACCTGCAGCACCGACGACAACCGCGAATGCGTGTAGTGAGCCTGTGACGACGCGGCAACCGCCTTGCCGGGCTGCAGCTCCCGCGCGACCCACAGCGCCTCGAAGTTCGCCATCGTCCCGCCGCTGCACAGATGACCGAGATGCTCCTCCCAGCCGACCATCCGCGCCAGACCGGCCACCGCCTCCTTCTCCATCCGTGAACTCGCCCGGCCACCATCCATCGCGTGGTTATTCGGGTTCACAAACATCGCCAGCGAATACGCCAGCCGGGCCACCGGATGCGGCGGCTTGAGCATCTGACCGATGTACTGCGGATGCTGGTACGGATAGTTGTCCCGCAGCCGCTCCGCCACCTCATTCAGCACGCGACGGATGCCCTCCACATCCACCCGCGGGGTGACCTCCGGCAGCCGATCGAACCCGGCATCCAGGTCCTTCAGGGCCTCAGCCAGCAGGGGAAGCGTTTCGTGATCAAACGTCATCGCAGCAGCGCCATTTCAGATTCCAAAGTCAGTCAGCAGGAACGGCAGTGTAGCGGTACATGTTCCGCACGCCACGATCGCACAGCCCGGCGATGTTGAACGGCTGGATCGCCCCGGCAACAAAGTCGAAGTACTCCGCCGCCTCCTCCGGCGTCACCGCCTCTGCGTCCAGCACCTCCCGCAGTCGGGCCCGACACCGCTCAATCGTCCCGACCAGCTCCGCATCGTCCGCACACAGAAACGCCGCACCGGACGCCAGCCGTCCGTTCAGTCGCCGGTCCTCGTACGTCGTGGCCGCGGCGAAGTACAGCATCGAATACGCCGTAAACAGCTCGAACTGACCGACCGTCCGTTCGCAGCCCCACACCAGCCGGTCAATCAGTTCCAGTTCCTGCTTCAGCGTCTGCTCATACCGCTGCAGTTCCCGGCACAGTGACCGCTTCCCCCAATGCTCGGCCAGCATCGGCACCAGCCGTTCGATGCCGCACAGCGTGTGACCGATTCCCGTACTGTGCATCGGGCTGACAAAGCCGGCCGTGTTCGGCAGCACCGCCCAGTTCTCTCCCGCAAACCGACCGGCCCGCCGCTGCATCCGCCCGGTCCGCACCAGCCCGCTCTCCGGAGCCACCAGCCGGGCCGAGGCGAACTGCTCCCGCAGCGACGGATACCGCCCCAGCAGCGACTCCCATTCCGCCTCCGCCGACAGCCCGCTCCCGCCGGCACGCTCCCCCGTCAGGACGAACCCGGCACTCGTGATTCCGTTGACGAACCGCAGCTGCCACATCCATCCCTCTTCGAGCAGGTGATGCACCGCCGCCGCATCACACCGGAACGGATGATCGCTCACGTCGCTCCCCGCGGCAGTCAGAATCTCATGCCACGCAGCCACGTTCTCGAAGTGACCGTAGATCGCCCGCGAACAGGTCGCCATTCCGTCCACACGCAACGGGATCCCCAGTCTCCGCAGCACGATCCCCGCGCTGCCGGTCGCATCGATCAGAAACCGTCCATCAACCCGCACCGGCTCGCCCCGGCGGTCCCCCTCCAGCCGCCAGCCGTCGCCGGCCGCTTCGATCCGCACGTCCGTCTGATCGAAGTACGGAATCCCCTCCGCCTGCACCTGACTGGCGAAGAACCGGTCCACATCCGCACGGAGCCAGTGCGTATCCGCCCGACAATCATCGAAGCTCGCCGCCACCAGCAGTTCGTTCGCATGCTGCGGGTCGGCCCGGAACGCTTCCCCCGGCTGATGCCGGAAGTAACTGAACCCCCGCTTCAGCCCGCACACCAGTTCCGGCCGCTCTGCCCGCCAGGTCCCGAACTTCGCCAGCGGCGCGAGCGCCGGCAGATCGTACCGTTCCGTCAGATCCTTCAGCAAAAAGTCCGCGATCGGCGTCGACGACTCACCGATCGCAAACCGCGGATGCCGGCCCCGGTCAATCAGCACCGCTCGCAGCCCCGACCGCTGCAGCAGCAGAGCGGTCACGCTGCCGCCAAACCCCGCTCCCAGCACAGCGACATCCGCCTGCAGCCGCGTCATCGTCCCCCTCCGCACTCACAGGCAACGCGGGGCAGGGGAGTCTGCGCAAGGTTCATCTGCCGGAGCCGTTCGGCCCGTGCCGGCCCGCAGACCGGACACTCAAAGAACTGCTCCACATCCCACAGGTCGACGAACACCCGGCCGCGGTTCATCGCCAGTCCTGCGTCCAGTACCGCTTCGAGTGATCCCAGTGCCGGTGCCGCATACGCACCCGCCGCCGCCAGCTGCTCCATGATTCCGTTGCCGCTCCGCGTCGGAATCACCGCACAGCAGTCCACGCCGATCGAAAACGCATGCTCGACCGACTTCAGTGCCCACTCGACGCCCGCCTCTTCCGACAACCCCGGCGGTCGCAGCAGAATGAACGTCCGCACGCGGATGCCGTCCGCCAGCAGCCGCTCCACCGCCCGGTCATAGTCGTCGAGCGTCATCTGCTTGTTGAGCGCCGGCAGCACCTCCGGGTGAATCGTCTCCAGGCCGATCGCCACTTCGAGCTGCGTGCCGATCCGCTCCTGAAACGCCCCGCACGCCTCCGAGCAGAACCGCGGATGGTTTTCGACAATCACCGTCTCGAAGCCGCGCACCCGCTCCGCGATCGCCGCATGATCCTCCCGCGGTATCGCCCGCGGATCGAAAAAGTTCCCGCTGTTGTACAGCTTGATGTGCCGCGACGGCCCGAGCCGCTCCAGGGCGTAGTCGATCTGCGCCGGGATCGCACCGACCGGCACCGTCCCGTCGGTCGTGTTCTTCCACAGGTCGCACATCAGACACCGGAAGGGACACTCCCGGTTCGTCAGAAACAGCGTCGCCACGTCCTCCACGCGTCCCGAAGCCGCACACTCCGGCTCGACCAGAAACGCATACGGACGGTACGGATCGAGCCGGTTCTTCGCGCCGCGGGCGGCAAGGATCTGTGCCGTCGAAATGCGGGGCAGGGGAGTGCTCATCCCCGACATCACTCGTACAGCGCCGCAAACGCCCGCCGGTACTCCCGTTCGTCCGTCGGGAACACATTCTCGAACGTCCGCCCGTCGACCGCCCCGTTCTGGAACCGCCGCTTCTCGAAGACCGGCATCGTGATCCCCGTCACCGCCTCGACACCCCGCCGCACGACTTCCCCCTTCAGCGAGTACAGCCGGTCGTGGTCCCAGTCGGTCAGCTCGATGAAGGGAATCCCCTCGGCCACCTCGATCACGTTCGGCAGCGCGTACGGGCTGAAGCCGCTGAACTCGAGCGTCCGGGCCGGTGCGAACGTCCGCACGTGCCCGCGACTCTGACCGCCGGAGTACGTCAGCGAGTGCTTGACGGCATCGACACCCCACCCCTCGTGGTACAGCATCAGATTGTTCAGCACGCTGCGGATCGTCAGCTCCGGATTCTCCTCGATCGGATAATCCTTGAGGTTCTCGTCCCCGCCGTCGCCGTCCACCAGGTACTTCCAGTCCGGATACCGCTCGCGGATCGCCCGGCACAGCGCCAGTGCGACCGTCGCCGACTGCACGTCGAGCGGCTTGTAGTCCTCGATGACGCGGATCGCCTCGCGGTAGTCCAGCGCACCAAGCGGCACGTCGACCGTCTCCAGAAACATCCCCAGATCCAGCTCGTCGAGAAACCGCCGCGCCTGCTCCGCATCGGCCGACTGACCATCCACCGTCAGGCAGAACGCCTTCAGCCGCGCCGGCGACTCACCCCGCTTGAGCAGACAGTGATACACCGTCAGAAACACGCCGCCGCTGTCGATCCCGCCGGAAAACAGCACCCCGATCGGCTCACTGGAATCGATCCGGTCCAGCCAGCGATCCACCTCATTCGCGACCGCGCCGATGTACGCCCGACCAATTTCATCCAGATCGGTCCCCAGCCGGTTCCGCTCCGGTTCGAAGAACCGCGTGTTCTGCGGGTTCGGGTCCGGACACCCGACCAGGTTCAGCTCGACGATGTGATGAGCCGGCACCATCCGCGTGTACGACGGATGAAACTGACCGTCCAGCCCTTCACTCCTGAGGAAGTCCCGGATCTCGTCAATCCGCTCCGCAATCACCAGGCACGGTCCCTCCGCCCGCTTGGCCAGGAAGTACCGCATCGGACGACCGATCGACCGTGCCATCCGGATGCGGATCCCCTCCTTGTGCATCAGCGCAAACTGACCGTCGATCTCCCGCACCCGCTCCGGATCACCCGAACCGACACGTTCGACCGCCTCCTCGACACTCATGTTCAGCAGCACATTGCCGGCAGGATCAAGCAGATTGACCACCCGCTCCACGGGCGCGACCTGATGCATCGGGACCTCCTCAGCCACTTCAGCAACGAAATGAGAACGGAAAACCCCGATTCTGACCTTCGCCCGACACTCCTGCAACAGGTCCGCTCACACGTGCATCACTCTTCCTCACCGATCGGCAGTCCCCGCGAGAACCACGGATAGATCGCAGGCACCACCAGCGACGTCAGCATCGTCGATGTGATCAGCCCGCCGATCACCACCGTCGCCAGTGGCCGCTGCATCTCGGCACCGTCACTGGTCGACATCGCCATCGGCAGAAAGCCCAGACTCGCCACCATCGCCGTCATCAGCACCGGTCGCAGCCGCGCATGTGCCGTCTGCCGCGTCGCCTCCGCCAGGTCCATCCCCGTTCGCCGCAGCCGCTCCGCCGCACTCACCCACACCAGTCCATTCAGCACCGCCACGCCGAACAGCGCGATGAAGCCCACGCCTGCCGAGATGCTGAACGGCATCCCCCGCAGATCGAGTGCGAAGATCCCTCCCGAGGCCGCCATCGGCACCGCCAGAAAGATCAGCAGCGCCAGCCGCACCGAACCGAAACTCGTGTGCAGCAGAATGAAGATCAGCAGCAGCACGATCGGCGTAATCAGCATCAGGCGACGACTCGCCGACTGCAGGTTCTCGAAGTCGCCGCCCCAGCGGATCTCGTACCCCGCCGGCAGCACGACCTTCTCCTCAACCGCCCGTTGAGCATCCGCCACGAACCGCGCCACATCACGCCCGCGGACATTCGCCGAGATGAACGTGCGTCGCCGGTTCGACTCGTGCTCCACCGTTGGAGGCGTCTCCTCAAAGACGATGTCCGCCAGCTCCCGCAAAGGAATCGGTGTCCCGTTTGCCGACGCCACCGGCAACTGCTCCAGCTGTTCCGGCTCACGTCGCCACTCCTCCGGAATCCGCACCATGATCGGAAACCGCGCCCGCCCCTCGAAGATCAGTCCCACCTCATGGCCCCCCATCGCCGAGACGACATCCATCACCCGCGTCGCGTCGATCCCGTACCGCGCCAGCGCGTCCCGTCGCGGCTCGATCCGCACGGTCGGCAGGTTCGCCTGGTAGTCCGCCTTCACGTCCACGGCACCGGGAATCTCACGCAGCACGCGTTCGATCTCCTTCGACGTCGACGCAAGCGTCTCCAGATCATCCCCGTACAGCAGCACCGCCACGTCCGCTTTCACGCCCGCCACCAGCTCGTCGACGCGCATCTCAATCGGCTGCGTGAATCCGAACGCCACGCCAGGTACGCTGGCGTTGAGCACCTCCGACAACTCTTCGATCAGCTCGTCCCGTGTCTTGTGCTCCGGCCATTCCTCCTGGGGTTTGAGAATCACCCACACGTCCGTCTGATGCACGCCCATCACGTCGTTGGCGATCTCCGGTCGTCCCGTCTTGCAGAAGACCGTCTTCACCTCCGGAAACTCCTTGACGATCTGTTCGATCTGCGTCGACATCGTCACCGAGCCTTCCAGCGATGCACTCGGCAGACGGACCGCCTCGATCAGCAGATCCCCTTCCTCCAGCCGCGGCATGAACTCCGCTCCCAGGTTCATCCCCACCGGAATGCTCACCGCAAACACCGTCACCGCCGTCGCCGTGGTGATGAACGGATGCGCAATCGCCCGGGCCACAACCGGCTCGTAGAACCACTTGATCACGCGGATCAGCCACACCTCTTTGTCCGTCATCTTGCGGGGCAGGGCGAGTGAGGCCATCGCCGGCATGAACGTCAGCGACAGCACCAGCGAGCCCGCCAGCGCGAACAGCACCGTCAGGGCCATCGGACGGAACAGTTTCCCTTCCGTCCCCTGCAGCATCAGAATCGGCAGGTACACGACCGAGATGATCAGCTCACCGAACATTGTCGGCTTACGAACCTCGATCGCCGCATCCCGGATCACGTCGATCCGCGAACGTCCCTCCCGGTTCTCCGAGAGCCGGTGAATGCAGTTCTCCACCATGATCACTGAACTGTCCACGATCAGCCCGAAGTCGATCGCCCCCAGGCTCATCAGACTCGCCGTGATGCCGGTCGCCATCATCAGATTCGTCGCGAACAGCATCGACAGCGGGATCGCCAGCGCCACGATCAGTCCCGCCCGGAAGCTCCCCAGCATCATCAGCAGCACGATGATGACCAGCGCCCCGCCCTCGATCAGGTTCTTCAGAACCGTATGCAGCGTCCGGCCGATCAGCGCCGCCCGGTCGTAGATGACTTCGATCTCGACGCCCGGGGGCAGTGTCGGCTCGATCTCCGTCAGTCGCTCCTTGACCGCCTCGACCACGATCCGGGAGTTCTCCCCCACCAGCATCATCACCAGACCGACCACCGCCTCGCCTCGTCCGTCGCGGGTGACGGCTCCCTGCCGGGTCATCGGCGCAATCTCGACCGAGGAAATGTCCCGCAGCAGAATCGGCGATCCGTCCTCTTCCCGTCGGATGACGATCTGCTCGATATCCTCGCGGCCGGTCAGCAGCGCCTGCCCCCGAATGAACCGCTGCTCGTCGTGATGCACGACGTATCCACCGCCGGCCGTCGCGTTGTTGGCGCCGATCCGCTCGAACAGCTCCTCCAGCGAAATCCCGTAACTGGTCAGCCGGTCCGGATCGGGACGCACTTCAAAGGTCTTGTAGTACCCGCCGTGCGTGTTGATCTCCGTCACCCCCTGGACCTCACGCAGCCGGGGAGCGATGTCCCACTCCAGCAGCGTCCGCAACTGCATTGGCGTGTAGTCTTCGCCACGCACCTCGAACTGCAGGATCTCCCCCAGCGCGGTCGTCAGCGGTCCCATCTCCGGTGTCCCGTACCCCGGCGGGATCAGCGAGGCCGCACTCGTCAGCCGCTCCGAGACCTGCTGCCGGGCCCAGTAGATGTCCGTCCCTTCCTCGAACACGATCGTCACCACCGAGATCCCGAACTTCGAGACACTCCGCAGTTCCTCAACCGCCGGCAGCCCCCCCATTGTCGACTCGACCGGATACGTCACGTACCGCTCGACCTCAACCGGCGACAGCGATCCCGCATCCGTCACCACCTGCACCTGGACGTTCGTCATGTCCGGCACCGCATCGATCGGCAGGTTGATCGCCGCGTTGAAGCCGGCCACGGCGACGAGCAGTGTCCCCACCAGAACCAGAAACCGGTTCGCCAGCGAAAACTCAATCAGTTTGGAAAGCATGATGACCAGCCTGTCTCAGCGTGATGTGGAGCGTCGTGTTGCAGAACGGCCGCCGCGTCCTACTCCTCTTCACCTTCCAGCAGCAGTTCCGACTTCAGGTAGAACGCCCCGGACGTCACCACCCGCGCGCCCGGCTCCAGGCCGCTGACGATCTCCAGCCACTCCCCGTCCTGATCCCCCGTCTCGACATCCACACGCCGGAACGTCCGTTCCCCCGCTTCCACAAACACGAACGCCGCCCCCTCGTGATCCACCACCGCAGCTGCAGGCACCGTCAGCACCTCACGCGGCTCACCCACCGGCAGGACGACCCGCGCAAACAGCCCCGGCCGGAGCTGTCCGTCGCCGTTGCCCAGAGCGGCAATCAGGCCGACCGCATTCGTTTCCGGATCGACCTCGCGTCCGACGTAGTACACCGTCCCCGTGAAGCGGGCTCCCGGAATCGCCGGCGTCTCGACGATCACCTCGTCGGACTCCTCGAGATTCAGCGCGTCCCAGTCCTGCTCGCGGATATCCGCACGCACCCACAGACGGCTCGTATCCGCCAGGACAAACAGACTCTCTCCCTGAGCCACCCGCTCGGTCGCCGAGAACATCCGCTGCTCGATCGTCCCCCCGAACGGTGCCTGCACCTCCACCAGAGAGAGCGGACGGACCGTCGTATCCGAATCGGCCGGCCGCTTCGGCTCGACCTCCTCGTACCCCAGCAGGGCCGTCACGTGATGCCGGGCAATCTCCAGCCGTCTCCGGGCGTCCTCCGCGGCCATCTCGGCCTGATCCCGTTGCTGACGGGCGTCGAACAGCGCCTGTTCACACGCGGCCTTCAGCGACGCCTCGGCAGACTGACGCTCACTCGCCCGTTCACTCAGCATCCGCTGCGAGACCGAACCGGTCCGGGCCACCGACTCGACACCGGCCGCCAGCGACTCGGCCAGCAGGAACCGCGAGTACGCCGCGACCAGTTCTTCCCGGTAGTCGCCGAACGTCCGGTTCTCGAAGTCCCGTTCGATCTCCCCCATCGGCCGCCGATGCCGCAGCGCATCCACCAGTCCCTGCACGTTGCTCCAGATCTCACCGGCCCATTCAAGCCGGCGCGACGCCAGGGCGTACTCGGACTCACGCAGCTTCACGTCCGCCCGTGCCGAGCCGACCTCCGGACTGCTCAGCGTCGCCAGCACATCTCCTGTCTGGACCCGGTCGCCCGGTTTGACGCGGACGTCACTCAGAATCCCCGCCGTCGCCGCCTTCACCTCGACATGCCGGCGATCGTCATACGCCAGACGCCCCGGCACGACGTGATGATGCTGCAGCATCCGCCGGGTCGCCTCGACCAGCTCGATCCCCGCCGCCCGGAACTTCCCCTCGGGCAACGTCACCGTCTCCGCCGCAGACGTAGTCTCCTCCGCGGTTACTACCGACTCGGCCCGGCCGGCAGCGTCGCTTTCCGGCGACCACCGCGACCAGACCAGGTATCCCCCTCCGGCCACGACGGCCAGAAACACGATTGCAGGCAGAATGCGCTTCTTCATCCGGATGTCTCTCCCGGGAACACAGCAGAAGCCCGGCCTTCCAAATTGCCTGCACACGGGGCGCACAGCAGCAGAGGAAGACCGATGGAAAGCACCTGACGTCCGCGCAGATCCGCAACGGTGGCGACACCGGCGGCGCAGTCAGAACGTCACAGGACCTCGTCGCAAGCAGGCGACGACGCAGGCAGCCCTTAACAGAGTACCACGCCCGTCAGAATGCAGAGCGGAGCGTCGGGAGAGTATGACCTCAGAAATCCGCCCCCCTCGCGACGCCGAAGCACCTCGCAGAGGGAATCACGTCCCGAATCGATCACGATCGACTCGGGCGACGGTGGCAGGTCGGAAAGGGTTCCGGCAGGCAGCTCGCCGGCGGACGTCACCGAGAAGGCCGCAGCATCCGACTCCTGCGGCGCCGGAATCGGGCTCGAGTCCGGACAGCAGCCGCTCCCCGCGAATGTCCACGGGAAGCTGAAGTGGACGTGCCAGTCGTCAGCGGGAGCATCCGAGGCGTCGCCGCTGTGGAATGCAGTCCAATGCCCCCAGAACGCCTGCCAGCTCACGTCGGCCGACTCCGCCTCGACATGACGGTGGACAACCGGGATCGGCCCCCGCCACAACGACAGACACAACAACAGCACAACCACGCGGACTTTCCAGTCGCGTGTCTCAGCTGTTGCAGTGCTGTGCGGGTCGGCACACATGAGCGTTTGCCTGTGCTTCCGGTCAGGAGCTCCAGAGAACCATGAATCCCGCAGGATTCCGCTGTGCGGGACGTCTGACGGCAGGTATCCGGAGCCCAGGTGTACCACGTCAACACGCCCGCCCGGGGAAGGAACGCAAGTCCGGTGCCGGCCGTCCGGATTTTCCGGTATCTCACCCCGATCCGGTCACCGGATTCGCACGTCCGACCGTCAGACCGACGGACGCGACACTCGGCAAAACCTGCCGCGTTCACCCCCGGACCGTCACATATTGGCTCCGCAACACTTCTTGTACTTCTTCCCGGATCCGCACGGACAGGGATCGTTCCGTCCCACCTTCTCCTCGCGGTTGCGGATCGGCTCGACAGCCCGCGGCTCCTGCCCCGGCTCGAGCTGGTTCGTCTCCTGCCGCTGTTCCTGCGGAGGTTGCTGATACTCCTCGGCAGCGGGGGCCGCTTCCTCGTGCGTGGTCGAGGTGATCTGCCAGAGCGAACCGACGAACTGCGGGCTTTCCTTCTCCAGGCGGAAGATGGCGCTGGTCACCTGCTCGCCGATGCGATCCCACATCGTGTCGAACGCCTTCATCCCCTCCCGCTTGTACTCGACCTTCGGATCCTTCTGGGCATAGCCGACCAGGCCGATCCCCTGCCGCAGATGATCCATGTAGTACAGATGCTCTTTCCACGCCGAATCGAGCACTTCCAGCAGCAGGGCCCGCTCCGCCTGCCCCAGCTCCGGGCGATACCGCCGGTCGAAGCACTGCAGCACCGTCTGACGGGCATTCTCGCGATCGAGCGGCTTCAGATCATCGACGTCGAGGCTGGCCGAGAACTCCCGGTTCGCAAAGTCGATCAGCTCCCGCAACGCTTCGTTGTCGTCGATCCCGTGACCGTTCGCTTCGGCCCCCGGGTACGCACGACTCAGATACTGGTCCACCTGATCGACCACCCGCTCCTCGTCCGGCAGATACGTCCGGCTCCGGGTCAGCAGCAGGTCTTCGATCTGCGGCCGTTCCTTCTCCTTGAAGTCCTCTTCGGTCAGCTGAGTATGGAACCGGTCCGAGGCCCAGCGGATCAGGCCATCCCGGTCAGACTGCTGTCCCTGGCCCCCCATGAACCGGGTCATGCCCACTGCAACGGGGAACTTGATCTCCTGCTCGCGGTACTGCGTTCGCACCCGCTCGCGAAGCAGTTCAATCGGCTCCTCGATCTCTTCGTACGTCCCGATCTCTTCCGGAGTGATCTCCAGACCGTACTGATGCCGGGCCCACCCGCACAGCGTCCGCACGTTGAAGTCATCGTCCAGCAGCGTGTCGAGCGGAGCGAAGTCGGTCCGGTCAATCGCTTCCCGAGCCCGCTCGCTCAGGTACCGGAGGATTTCGTCCCGGTCATACTCGTCGGCACCGTCCGGGCGACCGATCTTCTTCAGTTCCCGATCGTTGACGTTCAGCCCGAAGTGACGGTTCGCCCAGCCGGCCAGTGTCTGCCAGTTCCAGTCCCGCTGTTCCGCATCTTCCGGCAGATTCTCGTCGAGCTGTTCGGCAACGAGATCCTCGGCCTGCCGATGCGCCTCGTCGGTAAGGAACTCGACCATCTGTTCCTTGTCCATGTCGCGGATGTCCTGCCAGTCGGCATGGATCCCCATCTGCTGGCTGGCCCAGCTCGCGCACGCATCCCAGCGGTACCGCGGAGCCAGAAAGTGACGCGTCCAACGTTCGACCTGCCGGTCGATCATTTCGAGAATCAGCTCGCGGCAGTTGGCTCCATCCAGGATCTGCTGACGATAGCTGTAGACCTCCTTCCGCTGGTGGTCCATCACTTCGTCGTATTCGAGCAGGTTCTTCCGGGCCTCGAAGTGACGCTCTTCCACCCGCCGCTGAGCCTTCTCGATCTGACGGGTCACCATCCCGCTCTCGATCGCTTCCCCTTCCTGCATCCCCAGGCGGGTCAGAATGTTCTTCACCGTCTCGCCGGCGAAGATCCGCATCAGGTCGTCTTCCAGCGACAGGAAGAACCGGCTCGACCCCGGATCCCCCTGACGGCCGGCACGACCGCGAAGCTGCAGGTCGATTCGGCGGGCATCGTGACGTTCCGTGCCGATCACGTGCAGACCACCCACCTCGGCCACCTTGCGGCCTTCAACCTTCATCCCTTCGCGTTCGGCAATCTCATCCGAAACCCGGTCCCATTCCGACTTCGGAACTTCCAGCCGGGACTCGTACGTCTTGTGCAGCTCCTCCCAGGCCATGTGCTCGGGATTACCGCCCAGAATGATGTCCGTACCACGACCTGCCATGTTGGTCGCGATCGTGACCGCCCCCAGACGCCCCGCCTGTGCGACGATCTCCGCCTCACGCTCGTGGAACTTCGCGTTCAGCACGGCATGCTTGATGCCGTACTTGTTGAGCATGTTGGAAATCCGCTCGCTCTTCTCGATCGAGACCGTACCGACGAGAATCGGCCGTCCCGTCTCGTGGACCTCGCGGATCTCGTCGACCACCGCCTGCCACTTCTCCTTCTCCGTCCGGAAAATGACGTCCGGATGGTTGATCCGCTGCATCGGACGGTTGGTGGGAACGGCAACCACGTCGAGGCCGTAGATCTTGTAGAACTCGTTCGCCTCGGTCATGGCCGTACCGGTCATGCCGCCCAGCTTCTTGTACAGCTTGAAGTAGTTCTGCAGCGTGATCGTCGCCAGCGTCTGCGAGACCTCCTTGATGCGAACCCCTTCCTTCGCCTCGACCGCCTGGTGCAGGCCGTCGCTCCACTGCCGGCCCGGCATCTTCCGGCCGGTGTGTTCGTCGACGATCACCACCTCGCCGTTCTCGACGACGTAGTTCACGTCCCGCTTGTACAGATGGTGCGCCTTCAGGGAGTTGTCGAGCAGGTGCGGCCACTCCATGTTGCCCGCAGTGTAGAAGCTCTCGACCCCTGCCAGCTCTTCCGCCTTCCGGATGCCATCATCCGTCATATGGCAGGTGTGTTCCTTCTCCTTCACCTCGAAGTGCTCACCCCGCACCAGCTGTCGGGCAATCCGGTCCGCCTTCGGATACTTCGTGATGTCGTCGTACGCCGGCCCCGAAATGATCAGCGGCGTCCGTGCTTCGTCGATCAGAATGTTGTCGATTTCGTCGACGATCGCGAAGTCGAGCGGCCCCTGCACCTGATCTTCGCGACGCACCTTCATGTTGTCACGCAGATAGTCGAAGCCGAACTCGTTGTTCGTGCCGTACGTGATGTCCTTTTCGTACGAAGGCCGCCGCTCCCACGGCTTCATCTGCGACTGGATCGCATCGACCGTCAGTCCCAGCCCCATGTAGATCGGAGCCATCCACTCCATGTCACGACGGGCCAGGTAGTCGTTGACCGTCACGACATGCACGTGCCCCGCCATCGCGTTCAGCGCACAGGGCAGGGTGGCCACCAGCGTCTTGCCTTCACCGGTCACCATCTCCGCAATTCGACCGGTGTGCAGGATGTAACCACCCACCATCTGCACGTCGTAGTGACGCATCTGCAGGTAGCGACGGCCCGCCTCCCGCGTCGCGGCAAACGCCTCCGGCAATATGTCGTCCAGCGTCTTCCCGTCCGCCAGCTTCGCACGCATCCGGCTGGCGGTCTCTTTCAGCTCCGCATCCGACTGCCGCTCGAACTCCGGCTCCAGCTCCCGAATGCGGTCCAGCGTCGAACCGGGAATGACCGTGGTCGAACCGTCCTTCTCGCGGACAAATCCGATCCGGCGGATCTCACGTTCGTTCGAAGACCCGAAGAAGCGGCGAATCAGTCCCTCAACGAACGCAGTGATCGCGTTGAAGTAATCGCCGAGACGATCGAAGAAATCCATGGTCAGTTCTAACCGTATCTGAATCGAGAATCGGGCCCGGAGCCGGGTGGCGACCCGAAAGCGTCAACGACAGTCGTTCGCCCCAAGACAGGCAATCCGGAGCGCGCATCCATGCGGAATTCGCTGTACGTACGCTCCACCGACAGAGAGGCACCCTCTCCGCTACGGACACGGAACTTCGCTTGCCGTGCGCCGCAAGTTTATTTCCTGCAGCAAATAGGGTCAATGGGCGTCAAGATCGCTACAATCGCCGCAAATGCGGCCGGCTCCCCCGCTGCAGCAGCTCCCCCGACCCGATCAGCCAATCGTCACCGAACGGAGCATCTCATGTCCACAGAACAGGATCCGAAGTACCAGCCCGGGGACCCGCCTCAACACGACGCACTCCCCGAGGACGTCATCATCAGTCCCCACACGCGTCGACCGGAGCGAATCCCTCCTGGACAGTCCCGCACCCGCAAATGGCCCGTCCTCCACTACGGACACGTCCCCTTCATCAGCCACGACAAGTGGCAGCTCGAAGTCACCGGCCTGGTCGAACGCACCCTCCAGTTCAACTGGAACCAGTTCCAGCAGCTCCCCCGCGTCAGGGTCTTCTCCGACTTCCACTGCGTCACCCGCTGGTCACGCCTGGGCAACCTCTGGGAAGGGGTCTCCACCCGACACCTGATGGACCTGGCCGGCATCCGCCCCCAGGCCACCCACGTTATCGCTCACGGATATGACTCCGGCTGGACCACCAACATCCCGCTCGACCGATTCCTCGCCGAAGACGCCCTCCTCGTCGACCTCCACGACGGCGAGCCACTCGACGCCGACCACGGCGGCCCCGTCCGGCTCCTCATCCCCCAGCTCTACGCCTGGAAGAGCGCCAAGTGGCTCAGAAAGATCGAACTGGTCGACAGCAACCAGCCCGGCTACTGGGAACAGCTCGGCTACCACGATCACGGCGATCCCTGGACCGAACAGCGCTTCCGCGACGAACTCGGCCGACGCCCCGACCCGACCTGAACCAACCCGACTTGCGTTCGCATCAGCAACGACCGATATTAGTGGAACCGCGCTCACCCACCGCTCACTCCACGACACCGGTCTGCACGATGCCCGATCCTGCCCCCCGCCACGATCTCTCCCGTCGGGAATGGCTTCGCGTCGGTGGCATCGGCCTGGGAGGACTGACCCTCCCCGATCTGCTCGCCGCCCCGACCAACGCCGCCACCGGATCACCCGGCCGGGCGAAGTCGGTCATCATGATCTGCCTGCTCGGCGGCCCCGGCCAGCACGAATCCTGGGATCCCAAACCGCACGCCCCCGAGGAAGTCCGCGGCGAGTTCGGCACCATCCCCTCGGCGGTCCCCGGCATCAACGTCGGCGAACTCATGCCCCTCACCGCCGCACACACCGACAAGACCGCCGTCCTCCGCGCCGTCGCCACCGACGACAACGCCCACTCCTCCAGCGGCTACCAGATGCTCACCGGCGTCCCGCACATCCCCATGAACCGGGAAAACTCCACCCCGAAGTTCCCCAACCGGCACCCGAACATCGGTGGCGTCGTCCGGCACCTGCAGCCAACCGTCAATGGCATCCCCACTTCCGTCCAGCTGCCCCTGCACATCTTCAACGACGGCATGATCACCTGGCCGGGACAGGACGCCGGCTGGCTCGGACGCAAAGCCGATCCCTGGCTGCTCACCTGCGATCCCTCCGCCGACGACTTCCACATCCCCGACCTGCAGCTCCAGGAGGGAATCGCCACCGACCGCCTGCAGAAACGCCGCTCCCTCCGGTCACAACTCAACGCGACCTTCGAAAACGTCAACGCCTCCAGCCGCCTGGACGACTTCGACGACCAGACGCAGCTCGCCTGGGGATTGCTCACGTCTCCGCAGTCACAGCAGGCCTTCTCCCTCGCCGACGAACCCGACTCACGCCGCGACCGCTACGGACGCACCCGCTTCGGCCAGAGCCTGCTCCTCGCCCGCCGACTCGTCGAAGCCGGCGTCCGGCTCGTCCAGGTCAACTGGACGCGACTGCCCGGCAAACCGAACAACGGCACGTGGGATACGCACGGCGTCCACGCGAAGTCCATGAAAGAGTGGCTCATGCCCATCATGGACCAGGCGTACTCAGCCCTGCTCGAAGACCTCAGCCAGCGGGGCCTGCTCGACGAAACCCTGGTCTTCTGGATGGGAGAATTCGGACGCACCCCACGCGTCAACGGACGAGCCGGACGCGATCACTGGGGACGATGCTTCTCCGTCGCCCTGGCCGGTGGCGGCGTGAAGGGTGGACAGGTCATCGGCGCCTCCGACGCGCACGCCGCCTGGCCGGAGTCCGGTATGGTCCGCCCGCACGATCTGACGGCGACTCTGTTCCACGCGCTCGGATTCGCCCCGGAGACCGAAATCCACGACACGCTCGGTCGCCCGCTGCCGATCAGTCGCGGACACGTCATCAGCGAACTGTTCTGAATCAGCGCGCGGTTCAGAGCCGCGCGAACCTCCGGACAGTGCCGCCCGGGTCAGCTCTGAGCCGCCGCTCCGAACTTCTCTTCGTACAGCCGGGCCACGTCGTCAGCGGTCACCGTAATGATCCGCGTGAAGCCGGTGTGGGCCCGCTCGTACTGGATCTGACCGGCCAGGTGCGGATTCTCGTGAATGGCATGCGCCAGCCACGTCCGGTCGTCGTCGGACAGATCGCCGACGTCATCCCCCCACAGCGTCTTCGTCTCGACGACGAGCGATTCCAGTCGCGGATCGTACTTGTTGTATGCAGCCATGGTGTTGCAGAGTTGCTCAACAGAGGAGTCGCGTCCGAGGGAGCCGGCCGATCGCCGCTCCGGTTCGGACTATAGTGCCGCGTCCCCCCTCCGGACGCAAGTCGGCAACCGTCGGCCACGGGGCCGGCGGGTTCAGTCGTCGTTGCCCGCTTCGAGAACCGACAGGAACGCCTTCTGCGGAATCTCCACCTGCCCGAACTGCTTCATCCGCTTCTTGCCCTCTTTCTGCTTCTCGAGCAGCTTCCGCTTCCGCGTGATGTCACCACCGTAGCACTTCGCCGTCACGTTCTTCCGCAAAGCCGAAATCGTCTCGCGGGCAATCACCCGCGTCCCGATCGCCGCCTGCAGCGCCACCTCGAACTGGTGCTTCGGAATCTCCTGCTTCAGCTTCTTCACCAACGCCCGGCCGCGTCGCTCGGCAAAGTCACGGTGCACGATCATCGACAGGGCCTCGACCAGCTGCCCCTTCACAAGGATGTCCATTTTGACCAGATCGGCGGCACGGAACCCGATCACCTCGTAGTCCATCGTGCCGTAGCCCCGGGTCGCACTCTTCAGCTTGTCGTGCATGTCATAGATGATCTCCGCCAGCGGCAGCTCGTACGTGAGCTGCGCCCGGTCGGGACCGAGATACTCGGTATTCTTGTACGTCCCCCGGCGGTCTTCGCACAGTTGCATGATCGTGCCGATGTTCGACGACGGCAGGATGAACGTCACCCGGGCGATCGGCTCGCGAAACTCCTCGATCTGCCCGGAATCGGGAACGTCCACCGGATTGTCGATCAGCAGGATCTCGCCCGAACCACGCAGCTCGATCTCGTACGTCACGTTCGGAGCGGTCTGAATCAGCCCGACATCCGCTTCCCGCTCGAGCCGCTGCTGGATGATCTCCATGTGCAGCATGCCGAGAAATCCGCAGCGGAATCCGAACCCGAGTGCATCGCTCGTCTCCGGGCTGAACGAAAAACTGGCATCGTTGAGACTCAGCTTCTCCAGCTCTTCGCGGAGCTTCTCGAAGTCCGTCGCGTCGATCGGATACATGCCGCAGAACACCATCTGCTGCGGCTCCTTGTAGCCGGGCAGGGCGGTCTCCGCCCGATTCCCCGCCAGCGTGATCGTGTCTCCGACGTGGATGTTGCCGAGCACCTTCACGCCCGTCACGATGTACCCCACCTGACCGACGCCGAGTTCGTCGCAGGCCTTCATGTTCGGGCGGAACTGTCCGAGTTCGATCACGTCGTGGACCGTCTCTCCTTTCATGAAGCGGATCTTGTCCCCCTTGCGGAGCGTTCCGTCCACGATTCGGAAGTAGGTGATCACGCCTCGATACGGGTCGTACTTGCTGTCGAACACAAGGGCCCGCAACGGTGCGTCCGGCGAACCGCTCGGAGCCGGAATCCGGTCGACGATCGCCCGAAAGACCGACTCGATCCCGGTCCCCTGTTTCGCACTCACCTTCAGAGCCTCGTCCGGATCGAGCCCAAGAATCGTCTCGACCTCGTCCAGCACCTCGTCGATCCGCGTCACCGGCAGATCGATCTTGTTGACGACCGGAATGACCTCCAGATCGGACTCGATCGCCGAGTAGGCGTTCGCCACCGTCTGCGCCTGCACCCCCTGAAACGCATCAACCAGCAGCAACGCCCCCTCACACGCGGCCAGACTCCGCGAGACTTCGTAGTGGAAGTCGACGTGGCCGGGCGTATCGATCAGATTCAGTTCGTACGTCTGCCCGTCAATATCGTAGTGCAGCGCCACCGCACGCGCCTTGACGGTAATTCCCCGGTCCCGCTCGATGTCCAGATCGTCAAGCAGCTGCTCCTTGAACTCGCGCTCGGTGATCGCCCCCGATTTGAGCAGCAGCTGGTCTGCCAGGGTGCTCTTGCCGTGGTCAATGTGCGCAACGATCGAAAAGTTACGGATGAATTCCGGTTTCATGGGTGGGGGACTGCGTCGGGCGGGATCGAGCCAGACGGAAAGACGCTCTGACCGGCGCAGACAATCCTCGCAAGGTCTCGTTCTGCGGCCGCAAACAGAGTCCGCCATACGTGGCGGTTGGCTCAGGTCGGCGAATTATAGGAGAGGGGGGCGCGCGTCCGCAATTGGGACTCGCCCCACCCGCACTGGCCCGCATCGAGACGGCTGCTCCAGCGGGAAACGACAGCATTCCCCCGGCCGGCCGACGCTCAGTCCCCGCAACCAACTTCGAGATTCGCCGCCGTCTGCACCAGCCGACGCTCCTCCCGATGCCGGTTGACGAATGCCTCCATCCACGTCTCCAGATCGACGCGAACCTGCTCCATCAGATTGTTCATCGCCTGGTGATTCCGGATCCGGTCCCGCAGTTCCACCAGCCGGCGATGCAGCCGCACATGTTCCTCCTGCAGCTGCTGGACGTGGTTTTCCCAGTTCGGAAACTCGTCCAGCACATCGGCCAGATAGCCCGACTCCGACTTCAGCTCCAGTTCCCGGGGAAGCGTCTCGACAAGTGCGTCCAGAACCGCCACCAGCCACAACCGGGTCTCGAAGCCGTCCGGCTCTTCGAGAAGATCCCGCAAATCCCCGATCAGGATGTACTCGAACTCCGTACACTGGCGAAGATCCGAATTCGGTAGGTCGACATCGTGCGCCATCTCACACCTCCTGATTGACGATTCCGTTGTGATGACGGCCGGCAGAGTGACCGGGATCCCAGTGCTGCGCCGAATGCAGTGTGTCGAGCCGAAGAGGTGATCAGCAGGGCATCAGAAAGGGCCGTCCGTATGCTGTGACATGCTCCCTCCACGCTAATCGGCCCGAATCAGCTTGTCAAAGACTTTTCGGCCGGATCACAACCGCACTCAACACCCGTACAGATCATGCGTCCGGACGTATTCTTCCACCGCTCGCGGCGTCATGTACCGAATGCTCCGCCCACTCCCCACACGGGCCCGCAGATCACTCGCCGACAGGTCCACCGCCGGCATCTCCACCACTGTCACCCGCGACGCCAGATCCACGCCAATCGCCTCGCCCACCGGCCCGGGATCCGGCACACTCCGCCCCCGGTTGGCGACCGCGATGTGAGCCAGTTCCACGATCCGGGCCGGTTCCCGCCACGTCGGAAACTCCGCCAGCGAATCGGCCCCCATCAGAAAGTACAGCTCCGCATCCGGCTGCTCCCGCCGAAGCTGCCCCAGCGTATCCAGCGTGAAGCTCGGCTCATCCCGGTCCAGCTCGATCGTGCTCACCCCAAACCGCGGATCGCCCGCCACCGCCAGCTTGAGCATCTCAACCCGCTGCTTGCCCGCGGTGATCTCCCGCGTCTGCTTGTGAGGCGGCTTCCCCGCCGGCACAAACAGCACCTGGTCCAGCTCGCACTGTTCCCGAAACTGGTCCGCCGCAATCAGGTGACCGTAATGCACCGGATCGAACGTCCCGCCATAGATTCCCAGTCGCATGGTCTCGCTTCCGCAATGCTGAAAAAGTCCGGGGCGAGCCGCTCGTCCCCCCGGAAGGTGCGTCATGCTATTGAAGTCCACCCGCCGCCGCGACAACGCCGATGCCCCGATTTCCCATCGACACGCAAATCGCCCCGCCATGTCAGCCCCGTCACTCTGTCCAGCTGTGAAACGCAACCTCTCCACGTCCGTGCCACGGCTCTGTGAGCCGTGCCCAGCCAAAATACGCTGGGACTGGTCCCAGCATCCCACGGCCGGCAGCGAGGCACGCCCTGGAACGGAGCAAAGCGACGTGAAGGGCGTGGTCTCGATTGCTTGAAACGTGATGATTCCCCCCTGAACGGCGGGTCGGCATGCCGTTCGCCCCGGCAGCCGCAGCAGCCAGGCAGGGTAGCCCCGGTTGCTCGTCAACCGGGGCCGGCGCAGCCGGCAAGAGGCCCACACACATTCGCCGGTGCCTCCGGCGGCTTGCCCGCCAGTACGAGCGCCACCACGTCCGTGCCACGGCTCTGTGAGCCGTGCCCAGCCACAGTAGGCTGGGACTGGTCCCAGCATCCCACGGCCGGCAGCGTGGCACGCCCTGGAACGGAGCAAAGCGACGTGAAGGGCGTGGTCTCGATTGCTTGAAACGTGATGATTCCCCCCTGAA
>ENA-ORCW01000503-ORCW01000503.1-marine-metagenome-genome-assembly--contig:-NODE-503-length-21565-cov-4.046351_pt1 | contig 21565 bp, 19 predicted proteins | sample MGYA00237784_ERZ508517 | MGnify/ENA primary metagenome ERZ508517 (study PRJEB26187, sample SAMN06268979) | marine metagenome | isolation source: Tt ae E1 feedstock associated aerobic enrichment on... | reverse complement strand
CCCACTACCCACTACCCACTACCCACTACCCACTACCCACTACCCACTACCCACTACCCACTACCCACTACCCACTACCCACTTGCGCTTGCATCCCGGCATCGGCTCCGACGATTATTCACCGCAGCAGAAATCCACTCCGTCAACCGTCATCGTTCAGCGAGCCGCTCCGTGACATTGCCTCACGAAAACGTCCAGTTGCCGCCACTGCTGCAACGGTTTTACCACCGTCGCTTCACCGGCATGCTGGCCAGTCTGATCCTGCTGCTGACGATGGCCCCTGTCGTGATGACGGTTGCCTCGCGAACCGGACGGGCCTTCAGCAGTTTTCTGCTCGGCGTGGCGTTCGTGATCGTCTACCTGTCGGCGGTGTACACCGTCAGCAAGAAGCGGCAGCAACTGAAAATTGCCTCCGGCCTCTCGCTGGTCACGATCGGCGCGATGGCGGCCGCTCTGGCAACCGACACCGTGCTGGTCTGGGAACTGGCCAACCTCGTGTCGATGATCCTGCTCGCGTACGTCATTGTGCTGACGCTCGAGTACCTGTTCCGTGTTGACCAGGTGACGATCGACACGATTGCCGCGGCAATCTGCGTCTACCTGCTGATGGGAATCCTGTGGGCGTTCGTGTATTCGCTGACCAGCCAGCTCAACCCCGACGCCTTCTCGCAGGACCATGTGCCGTCCGAACTGGCCATGCTCGTGACGACCGACAGTTCGGGCCGGCAGCCGATCCGGTTTGCCGGCCTTGATACCGGAACCGGGCTGTACTTCAGCTTCGTGACTCTGACGACACTGGGGTACGGCGACATCACACCACAATCGACGCCGGCCCGTATGCTGACCGCTGCCGAAGCGATCGTCGGGCAGATTTACCTGACCGTGCTGGTGGCGCGACTCGTTGGTCTGCACATCTCGCAGCGGGGAGGGGTGAGCAGTGAGTCGTGAGGGGTGAGCACCGGGTGGCTGGCCGAAAGCCCACCGGCGACGTTCGGCTGGAGGGAGCGACATTGCAGGCCGGACACGTCAGACGGAAACTCTCTCAGCACCGATGCTTCCTCCTGCCACCGCGAGAGAACGGGCAACTCAATGAATGACTGGCAACAACTGACTCCAGCCGACTTCGAAATCCAGAACCCCGACTGGATCCCGTCTCTGGAAGCGACCGTCCGGTTCGAAGGGACCGAACTGACGTTGACAATCGATGAGATGCAGTCGGCAAATCCGGCCTTCGTGGATTGCTTTCTCGCACTGCTCAACAGCTGGCAGCAACGGTCATCCGAGATTGCGGCACAGACAGAAGTGTATCTGCAACATTTCTTGCCCGGACGAAAGGTTCAACCGTCCGAACTGGCGGTCTGGGGTGTCACGGTCTACACGAACGACGGCAACCCGACGGGTGGGGCGTTCTACTACCGGGTCACGGGAAACTACGACGATCCGGCATACGATCTCGACCAGTTCGATCACCGCAGCGTTGTCGAGCTTCAATACCCGATCCGGGGCGGGGATGTCTGCTGGACGGACGCGGACATCGCCGCGACCAACGACTTCGACTGACCGGATGGCTCCACGGCGAAGCCAGCGAAAGAAGTCCGTAAACGCCGCAAGCGTCGGGGGACAGCCTTCTCGATCCCGGCTGCCGGGCCCAGCCCGCGGCCCCCGCCGCCTGCTCTCCTCTCTCCTGCTCTACTTTTCCCCGTCGACCTGGTCGCGCCAGAGCCACCGCATCGTATCGGGGAAGATCGCCCCGCCATGCTTGCGGTTGTGACCGCCGTCGCCGTAAACGAACTGGTAGTCGTACCCGGAAAACCGCAATGCCGCGGCCATCTGCTGATTGGCCAGCGGCCAGTTGCCGTGCAGGTTGTCGAGGTCGTTTGAGCCGTCCTGCAGCGCGACGCGGATCGGTTTGCGTTCGGTCTTGCGAATGATCGCCGGATAGACGTGTCCGCCCCGGATGTTCGTGAAGCTGCCGATCTGGCTGACGACCTTGCGGAAGGCGTCCGGCCGTTCCCACGCGACGGTGAAGGCACAGATTCCGCCCGAGCTGGCGCCGCAGATCGCACGACACTCCGGATCGTCGCTCAGGTTGTACTCCTTGCCGACAGCCGGCAGGATCTCCTCGATGAGGAACCGTGCGTACTGATCGCTGAGGGTGTCGTACTCGAAACTGCGGTTCCGGCGGGGCCGCTGCCCCTCCTTCGCCGGCGGAATCACCCCGGGATTGAGGAAAATCCCGATCGTCACCGGCATGTCGCCGGCGTGAATCAGATTGTCAAACATGACCGGGACCGGGCACTGCCCCTTCGGATTCACGTACGCCCCGCCGTCCTGAAAGACCATCACGCAGGCCGGCTTCGACGCGTCGTACTGGGCCGGCACGTACACCCAGTAGTCACGCACCGTACCGGGGTAGACCTCGCTGTTGTCCCAGACGTGCTTCGTCACCGTCCCTTCCGGAACCCCGTCGTGGCGTTTCGCTTCGGGGCCGAGAACGTAGTCGTCCGCGGCCTGCAGACCGGCAGACATTGCAAGAGGGGCAACCAGGGCAGCAACGGCGAGGAGGGGGCGCACTGAGGGCATCGGGAATCTCCTGTGGTGGGATCGTCAGTGAGATACTGAAAACCGTATCCGACAGGGACCTCCGACGGAAGCAATCGCCGCGTCAGTTCCACTCGGGGTTTTCGGTGACGTGCGGCAGCAGGCGGTGGGTCGCGTGGACACGGGCCAGCAGCTGATCCCAGACCTGGTAGGGATCGTTGCAGAAGATGGCGTCCTCGGTCGCCTTGAGCGTCATCCAGTCACCGCGGGCCAGCTCCCCCTCGAGCTGCCCCGGTCCCCAGCCGGCACATCCGGAGTAGATCCGGAAGCGGATGTCCGAGTCGGTAATGGCGCTGCGAACAACTTCTTCGAAGATGTCCGCACTGCTGCCGACGTAAATGCTCGACAGCACCGCCGCTTCCCCCGGATCGACATTTGCGGCATTGTGGAGGATGAACAGGGCAGCCGGTTCGACGGGCCCCCCGACATAGACAAGTTCCTCGGTATCGGGCAGATCCAGGTGTCCGGAAAGCGCATTGGCAACACTGACGGACGACGGGCGGTTGATCACCAGGCCCATCGCCCCTTCGGGGCTGTGTTCCACGATGAGAACGGCCGTCTTGAAGAAGTTGCGGTCCTTCAGACGGCAGCCGGCAATCAGGAAGTGTCCGCGCAACGATTCGCACATCAGGAAAGGAACCACTTGATCAGAAATGGGATGCCCAGTCCGAGCCGATTATACGGGTGTGGGTGAGGCAAAGACAGTGAGGTTACGGTATCCCGCGCGTCCGGATCGCCCGCCTCACCCTCCGGTCGTGACGCCGATCCGGATTCCCGGGACGAAACATGCACATACAATTTCATCATGAGCCAGGGTGATCGTTCCTCCAGCATCGACTTTGACACGCTCGTCGACCACATCGCCGATGAGTGTCTCGCCGTCCGCGTCCGCGTCCTCAGCCGCATCGTCACCAACATCTACGACGAGGCCCTGCGGCCCCTTGGACTGCGGATCACACAACTGAACATTCTGGTCGCCACGGGGAAACTCGGCACGGCCCGCCCGGCCGAACTGTGCCAGCGGCTCGCCATGGATGCCTCCAGCCTCAGTCGCACACTCGACCGGCTGGCGAGCCATGGCTGGATCGAGTTCGTCCCGGACACCGACCGGCGGGCCCGACCGTTCCGGCTGACATCGGCCGGCCGCGACATCCTCACCAGGGCCCGACCGGCCTGGGAGGAAGCCCAGCGGCAGGCCCGCGAACAACTGGGAGCCCCGCTGGCATCTCAGCTGTCCAGCACGTTCTCCGTCGCCGACCGCCCCGCGTCCTGAGACTGCGTCCACCGGTCCGACCGCATCGCCTTACTCCCATCCTTGCATATACACGGCCTCAATTCGTCCGCGCCAGGGGTGATCCCCGCCGGCTCAATGCGTTTGAACGCTGCTTCCCGCAGGACGGTGACAGCTTCCTGAGGCGGCAGGGTTTCGCGAATCGGCACGCGCGCACCGTCGGTCTGCCCGCAGGGTTTTCGCAGCAGGCACCACGCGACCGCGGCCGGCGCATTGCGTCGCCACGACAGCAATCGGGCCACAGTTCAGCCATGACCGCGTGATAGAGTTGTTCTGACGCCGCCAGATGCCCGCGACGTTCAACCCTGGTCACGCCATGAACCCGATCCGTCAGATCGTTCACCTGCTGATGCTCGCGCTGCTCGTGTGCAGTGCGGGCTGCGCCTGGGGACGCCGCGGCCAGACCGCATGGCGACTGACCGATCCACCGGCCCTCTCGCCCTACGGCCGCTCGCTGAACGCCCCGGAATACGGTGCGGCCCGTCCCGCTCCCGACGCGACCGGCCAGCCGGACGACGTCACGACGAACCGTCCCGTCCCGACCGAACCAACCCCCGCCATCACGCCCGAGACTGCCGGCGAGGACGACGAGCGGCTCGAACTGGTGGTCGTCGCGATGGAGGAGGCAACGGTCGGCGATGACGTCACGTTCGAGATTGAGATCCGCAATCTGACGGACGGACCGCTCGAAGGGCTGGTCATCTCCTGCCGGTTCGACGAAGCGTTCGAGTTTGCCGGCCGGATCGAACACCGTGTCATGCAGCCCCTGCCGGCGATTGAGGCGAACGCCACGCGCGAACTGGCCCTCTCGCTGCGGGCGACACAGGCGGGCCGGGCCTGCACCGAGTTCACCATCCTCGAGAACGACCTTCCGCTCGAAGAGACGTCCCACTGCGTCGAGATCGCCCCCGGGCCGGTCTCGCTCGAGATTGTCGGACCATCCCGCCGCGCCATCGGAGACCGTGCCGAGTTTATCGTGACCCTCTCCAACATGAGCGGCCGGGAACTGGACGGCATCGTCGCCGAACTGACCTACGACGAAGCGCTCGATCCGCAGGAAGCCTCCGCCGGTGCGGAGCGTCTGGACGGTCGTCTCGTCTGGACGCTGGGAAAGCTGCTCGTGAACGAGCGGGTCCAGATTCAGGTGGAGTTCGATGTCCTCGCTGAAGCAGACAGCAGCTGTGTGAAGGCGGCAGTCCGCCAGAACGACGGGACCATTGCACTCGATCAGCAGTGCCTGCGGACCAATCGCTCCGGCGGCCCGTTGCGGGTGCAGCTGCGGGACCAGCAGGATCCGATTGCACGGGGGGAAACGGGCGTCTTCGATGTCGCCCTGCACAACCGGGGGGCCCGACCACTGTCGACGCTCACCTGCACGACGCTGCTCTCCGGCGGACTCCAGTTCCGGAAAGCCGAGCTCGTTGATGGCGACTCAACGACCGGAATCGCTCCCAGACGGACGAACGGACGGCTGATCTTCGCGGATCTTCCGCCAATCCCGCCCGGGGCCGAGCAGATCCTGCGAATTCACGTCGAAACCACGGCGGCCGGCACCGCCGAGCTGGGCGTCATCGTCGGCGGCCTGACCAGCATGGTCCCGGTCGAAGTCCGCGAGCCGCTGGTGGTGAATCCGTAGCGACGCCCGGCGGGTGGCCACGGCAGCAACGCGTCTCCCAATACCGGTACGCAGCGCAAGCGAGTGCACCGGGAATACGACGCACCATTCCGGCGGTGCTCACAGGCCGAACGCCCTGCCAGCTTCTCCCTGTCCCTGCGCGCCGGACAGGCACATTGTGTCCGGCCCCCCGAAGCCGCCGGTCGGCTTTCGATTCGCGCGTCGAACAACGCACTGCTCACCGCAGCTTCTCTTCGAGCCACGCGTCGACCTGGTCTTCCAGTACGCCGAGTGTGACAGCACCGTTTCTCAGCACGATGTCGTGAAACTCGCGGATGTCGAACGCCTCGCCCAGCTCCTGCTCTGCCCGCATCCGCAGCTCCTGAATCCGCAGCTGGCCGATCTTGTAGGCGAGCGCCTGCCCCGGCCAGGCAATGTAGCGATCGATCTCGTTCTCGATGTCGTGCAGCGTCTTGGCCGTATTCTCCGCGAAGAAGTCGATCGCCTGCTGCCGGGTCCACCGCGACTCATGAATTCCGGTATCGACGACGAGCCGGACCGCACGCCACATCTCGTAGGTCAACTGTCCGAATCGCGAATACGGATCCCTGTACAGGCCCAGTTCCCCGCCGAGCCCTTCGGAATAGAGGGCCCAGCCCTCGATGAACGCCGTGTAGCCACCATACCTGCGGAACTCCGGCAGGTCGTCCAGTTCCATTGCCAGGGCGATCTGGAGATGGTGGCCGGGAACCGCCTCATGCACCGACAGCACTTCGATCTCGTACTTTGGACGGACCTCCGGTCGGAACAGATTAACGAAGTATGTGCCGGCCCGCGTGCCATCGGCCGCTGGTGGCCGATAGTAAGCCGTTGTCGTATCGGGAGCGATGTGCTGCGGGATTGCTTCGACGCCGTAGGGAATCCGCGGCAGCTTGCGGAACAGTTTCACCAGTTGCGGATCGATTTTCTTGCAGACCGCCTGATACGCTTCGAGCAGTTCATTCGGATCGTCGTAGTAGAACTTCGGATCGGTCCGCAGCATGTCCAGGAACTCGGCGAACGTCCCCTCGAAGCCAACCTCCTCAACGATCTTCTCCATCTCCGCCCGGATGCGGGCCACCTCGCTCAGGCCGATCTCGTGGATCTCCTGCGGCGTCAGATCGGTCGTGGTGAACTGCCGACAGCGAAGCCGGTACAGCTCATCGCCCCGCGGCAACTGCCAGACACCGACCTGTTCGAGCCCCGCCGGCTGATATTCGTCTTCGAAGAATGTCAGCATCTTCCGGTACGCGGGAACGATCTGTTCGGCGATCACCTGCCGGGCTGCGTTTCGCAGTCGCTGACGGTCCTTGTCGGCGATGTCGTCCGGAAAACTGCGAAACGGCTTGTAGAACAGATGCTGTTCGGGGTCGTCGACAATCTGCCGGCGAATCTGGGCCGGAATTCGCGCAAGAATGATCTGCGGATGCATGATGCCCGCCTCCGCCCCTTCGCGCATCAGCGCCAGCGTCTGGTCCATGTAGACGGGAAACGCACGCATTCGGGCGAGCCAGTCTTCGTAGTGCCGGACCCGATCAAAGCGGAGCGAGTCGGCAGTCGAACCGGCGTCCTGAATGCCGCCCCGCTGATTCAGCGGGATCAGCCACCAGCGAAAGGGAAACGCTTCGACCTTCAGCTCGTATTCCCGCTCGAACAGCCGGTAGTTGATCCGGTCCGTCGGCGAGAGTTCATCGATCGGGATTGCGTGCAGTCTGTCGAGAGCCCGACGATCGGCCGCGTGCGAGGCTTCGAGTGCCTCCCCGCTCATGTCGGGCCAGCGGTCGTTAAAACGCAGATCTCCCAGGGCCGAGGCCCAGGTCGGCGACTCTCGCATCGTCCGGTCCCACTCGTCATCGAGCAGAGTGTGGAACCGTTCGGCGGCGGTCTCCTGCGCCCAGGCTCGGCCGGACGTTGAGCAGATCATGACCAGAACGGGAAGCAGCAGGATCGATCGGAACATGACGCCTCTCACCCGGAACTGTGTGAACGACAGACCTCCGGATGGTAGCAGGCGCACGGCTTCGCCGACGAGTCCCCGGGAACGGCCCGAGCGCGGACGTTGGAGCACTGTTTGGCACCGGGGCCGTGACGCACCATTCAGGCCAGACTCACTCGCCGAATGCCGAAAGCACCGTGCAGCAGCGTAGGGTGTGTCACGGCAAGAGAGACGGATCTTTCCCACCGCGAGCGACGTGCCCCAACCGACAGCCCGTGACGCACCTTCGAAATCAGTCGGCAGCGTCAAAGCCAGATGACTGGTGCGTCGCCTCCGGCGACAGCACCCTGCGGGGCAACCCAATACCAGCACCAAGCGCCTACGAGTGCGCGCACATCCGAACCGGGGCCGTGACGATTTTCATCCGACGCAATCGCCGCGATTGCATGGAAGCCGACACCGACGCGCCACGTACCTCCTGCGCCCCGGCCACCCGGCCCCTCAAGACTCACCCCTCAAGACTCACCCCTCCTACAGCCCATAGCTCGCCCGGCCCTGCTTCGACTTCTTGCTCAGCTTGTTGTGAGCATACAGGCCGTCCAGCAGCAGTTCGCCAACCGCTGCCTGCACGCCGGGAGCCGTTGAACCCTCCGCCAGTTGCGGTTCGATCCGACCGGCGACTTCGAGGATCATCTTGCGGAAGCCCGGGATGGAATCGAATGCGTCCAGCAGTTCCTGTGTTGTGGAGACATCCGAGACTTCCAGCCGCACGCCCCGCTCGAAGTGTTCCACCAGGGCACGGAACTGCTTGACCGACAGGTGCTGGTCGAAGATGTTCTTGACCGCTTCCTCGACCAGCCGGGTAATGAGGTGATCTTCTTCGCCCGGCTCTTCGGTCATCGACAGTTCGAGCTTGCCTCGCGAACTGGCCGACAGGTGTGCCAGATCGCTGACGCGGGCGACGACATCCGTTTCGCCATGCAGGATGCCCCGCCGCTCGGCATTGGAGACGACGTTCTCGTAGTTGGCGACCGACATTCGCACACTCACTCCGGACGCCTGATTGACGTGCGGACTGGTTCGCGCCAGACGGGAGGTCTCTTCGATGACCTCCTTGATGAAGTTGGGTACCTCGACGCGAACATCCCCATCCCGGTCCTGCCAGGCGTTCTCTTCGGTGATCCGCACCCCCAGTTCGCGGGTGAGCGGATAGTGCGTACGGACGACCGAGCCGATGCGGTCCTTCAACGGGGTGACGATCCGGCCACGATTCGTGTAGTCCTCCGGATTGGCGCTGAAGACCATGCAGAGGTCGAGCGGCAGCCGCACCGTGAAGCCACGAATCTGCACATCCCGTTCTTCGAGGACGTTAAACAGTCCGACCTGGATTTTCGGCGAAAGGTCCGGCAGCTCGTTCATGCAGAAGATGCCGCGATGACTGCGGGGAATGAGCCCGAAGTGCATGACGTCTTCGCTGGAGAGGTGTCGCCCCTCGGCATGCTTGACCAGGTCGACCTCACCGATGAGGTCCGCGATGGTGACATCGGGAGTTGCGAGTTTTTCGTGGTACCGCTGATCCCGGCCGATCCACTCGATCGGGGTCGCGTCCCCCTTGTCGGCGATGAGATCGCGGGCATAGCGCGAAATCGGGGCGAGCGGGTCGTCGTTGATCTCGGAGCCTTCGACGATCGGCATCCGCTCGTCGAGAAGTCCGGTCAGCATCCGCAGCATTCGCGTTTTGCCCTGCCCCCGCAGGCCAAGAAACAGCATGTCGTGCCGGGAAAGGACGGCGTTGACGATCTCGGGTATGACCGTTTCGTCGTAGCCGAGGATGCCGGGAAAGAGCGGGTCCCCGGCCCGCAGGCGGGCGATCAGATTCCGCCGCATCTCCTGTTTGACGCTGAGGCTGCGCCAGCCGGATTCGCGGAGTTCGCCGAGGGTACGCGGAAGGTCACTCATGAAGGCTCACCGGGGTCAGTCGTCGTCGGGACGTGCGGATCGTTCGCGCCGTGTGGATTATAGGAGTGCCCCATCCCCGATCAACAAGTCCGCTGCTGCAACGGCCTTCCAAAGCGGCGATCGAGTTTGCCGCGATCGACGGGCGTGACGTAGGATAGGATGGGCCCCCAGGAGTGTGCCCGCTGGCCCCCGACCTGTCACCACGGAAACCGCGATGCCGGACAAGCCCCCGATCTCTGGCTCCGATGCTGGCGAACAGACGACGCCGATGCCACCGGCCGGATCTGTCGCCGCTCCGACGGACGACGCCTCCAGTGCGGACGAGCCGCAACGCTCGACCGGCGAAATGCTGGGCGAATTCAAGCTCTTGCGTCGCCTCGGCAAGGGGGGGATGGCCGAGGTCTGGCTGGCCGAGCAGACCTCGCTGCATCGGAATGTCGCGCTCAAGCTGCTCCGTCACGAACTGACGGTCGACGAGACGTACATCAAGCGGTTCGAGACCGAAGCCAAGGCGGCTGCCGGCCTGAACCATCCGAACATCGTCCAGGTCTACGTGGTCGGGGCCGATCGCGGGCAGCACTTCATTGCCCAGGAGTACGTCCAGGGGCAGACACTGCGGACGCTGCTTCGCAAGAAGGGGCCACTTGAAGTCCCGCTGGCCCTGCACCTGATCCGTCAGGTCGCCGCCGCCCTGCAGGCCGCCTCCGAACGGGGCATCGTGCATCGGGACATCAAGCCCGAGAACATCATGATCACCAAGAAGGGTGAGGCGAAGGTTGCCGACTTCGGCCTCGCCCAGCTCACGCTCAGCAACGAGCCGCTCCATCTGACCCAGGAAGGGACCACGATGGGGACGCCGCTGTACATGAGTCCCGAGCAGGTCAACGGCAAGCCGCTCGACTCCCGCAGCGACCTCTATTCATTTGGCGTCACGTGTTACCACATGCTGACCGGGCGTCCGCCGTACCAGGGAGAAACGGCCGTCAGCGTGGCGGTCCAGCACCTGCAGGGGGACGCTGAACCACTCAACACGGTGCGTCCCGACCTGCCTCCGCCGCTCTGCCAGCTGGTCGAACGGATGATGCAGCGTGATCCAGACGAGCGGTACCAGACACCGGCGGCCGTCCTCGAAGACGTCCGCACCCTCATCAAGGCTCTGAAAAACCAGCAGCCCCTCGACGAGATCAATCTGACGGGAGAGTCGCGGGTCCGCCGAGCAAAGGTCACGCGAAGCACCGGACTCGCCTGGTGGATGGTCGCCCTGGCCGTCGTCACGATCGTCGCCGCCAGCACTGCACTGGGATGGCTGCAGCGGCCCGGGATTCCCGATCAGTCACAGGTTTCGTCGACGCCGGCCGTCAATCAGCTTCTGTCGGCTCGCGAACAGTACCTGCAGGCGATGTTCCTGGGGGACGACGAAGAGGCATGGCTCGCCGTCCAGGCCTACTTCCCCGACGAGAAACTGTGGGTCGACCGGGCCCAGGAACAGCTCGCCCTGCTGTATCTGAAAGATCCCCGGCGATACGACGACGCGCGTCAGATCCTCGAACAGATGGAATCCCGCCGGCGGGAAGACGAAAGCTACTACGCCAAGGCGCGGGCCGGCATGGCCGCCCTGCTCGCCTATCAGGGGAATCTGACGCAGGCCCGCACGATCCTCTCCGCATCACAGGTCACGTTCAACAAACACCTGACCGGAAGCTGGCGTGACCTGGTCGCCGAAACGCGGCGAATGATCGACGAGTCTGCCGACGGCTGATCGGCCCGCCCCAGTCTCCTCTGCCCTGCTGCAGCCAGGAATCCCCCATGCGATCCCGTGCCTTCGTCGCTCTGTCCCTCTGTCTGCTGCTGGCCGGCAACGGGCTGTCCCGAGCAGAACCGCCACCTCTCCCGGACGCGGAACGGGCGCAGCTTGAGGAGCGGCTACAGACACAACTGGCCGCTGCATCCCGCGTGATCGAAGCCGAACCGGAACAGCTCGCCGGCTGGTCCAGCCGTGGGGACGCCCGGTTCTTTCTGGGTGACTTTGACGGCGCCGTTGCCGACTACAGCCGAATGGTCGAGCTGACTCCTTCCGTCGACGCGTCGCACTGGCGGCGGGGGATCGCGTACTTCTACGCAGATCAGTTCGAGAAGGCGGCCGGCCAGTTCGAGCGGTATCACTCCTTCGACAACGTCGATCGCGAAAACGGCATCTGGCGGTACCTGTCCCAGCACAAGGCGTACGGTCGCGAAAAGGCCCGCGAAGGCCTGCTCAAGTACGAGAAGGACGACCGCCAGCCGTTCCCCGACGTTTACCGCCTGTTCGCCGGCAAGATCACGCCGGAAGAGATTCTCGCCAACATCGCGGCAGCAGACGTTTCCGACAACGAGCGGGACAAGCGGCTGTTCTACGCCCACCTGTATATCGGGCTCAATCATGCCGTCGAAGGAGACAAGACAGCGGCCCGCACACACCTGGCCAAAGCGGTTTCAAACACCTGGCCCCGCCGGGCCGGCTACGGTCCGAACTACATGTGGCACGTCGCCCGGCTGCATTACGATCAGCTTGCGACACCGGCCGGTCGGCGCTCACAGCCCGGCGAACCCGATGCGTGAGCACCGTAGGGTGTGTCACGGCAAGTGAGACGGGACTTTCCGACCGCGAGCGGCGTACCCGAATGGAAAGCCCGTGACGCACCATTCAAAGCAGACTCACACGCCGAATGCCGACAGTCGGTGCGTCGCCTCCGGCGACACACCCTACAGCGCTGCCGGTAGGCGCTCACAGCCCGGCGAACCCGATGCGTGAGCACCGCGATGATCACGTTGCCATAACAGCGAATACCCCCGAGCTGACGCTCGGGGCTCGCCATTAGACTTTCCTCGCTCACCTCTCAAGACTCACGGCTCACCTCTCGCCAGTCTGCACCCGGATCATCCAGTCCCCCGCGAAATCGACATCCCTCGATCGCAGACCGGGCAGTCCCGACCGGGAATGACCTCCCCCGCCGGACGTGTCATAGCCAACGTATACCCCCTTCCGCGCATGGGCTCGAAAGTCGACAACGACCCACACCTCGCCGGAAACCTCGACCGGCTGCTCGAATTCCGCCTGCACCCACTTCTCGTCCCCCCGTTCGAACAGGCTGTAGGGAGCCATTCGCGTCGCCAGCACCGTGCGTTCGTCAGGGCTGAGGAAGTAGACGAGAAAGTCTTCATCGGGCGGCTGGGGATAGCCGTAGCGCGAACCGAAGATGCTCACGCCGGTGACCGCCACGGGATCGCTCCCGAAGTCGTAGCGGATCATCTCGCCCGATCCGCCCAGACTCTTCTTCCCGTCGGCGGTTCCATCGTCGTACTTCAGTTCGCCGGCAACCACGGTCCCGGCAAGCAGAAGAACCAGACCGGCGACGCCGAAGCAACGTCCTCTTACCCCGTACCGACTCATTGCGTTTCCTCCGTTGAGTTCGTATGGCGCCCGGCTCTCCGAGCGCACTGACCCGCAGGCTTCGCCCATGGACGAAGCGCCACATACCGCGAATCTACGTGGACACTTTCACTGACTCAAGAACTTTCCGGACGCCCCGCACCGCTCCCCAGGGTTGCCTCGCTTCTGACGCGCTGACATGATGCGGAAGCGTAATCTGACGTGGCGGTCCTCTGTTCCATTTGAGCTCGCACCGGGTCATCTGCCCTCGCACCGGCCCGCAACCGCCTGTCCGCTTCTCTGCAGGATCCGGAGCCCATGAAGTATCTGAAAGTGTGGCTGTACGCGGGCATTGCCTGCGGCCTTCTGATGACCACCGTTGCCGCGGCCGACGAAACGGACCAGCTGATCGCCACGATCCAGCAGGTCGGTCAGCAGGGCGAAGGACACGAACAGGCGACCGCTGCCGTCCGCGAACTGAGCCAGGCCGACCCGGCGGCCCTGGCGGACATTCTCGTCGCCCTCGACACCGCCGGGCCGCTGTCCGCCAACTGGCTGCGGGGCGCGTTCGAAGCCGTTGCCCAGCGGGCTCTCGAGAACGACGCCCTGCCGGCCGAGACGCTGGAAACGTTTGTCCTCGACCGCTCCCACGAGCCGCGTGCCCGACGCATGGCGTACGAATGGCTGCTGAAAGCGGATCCGTCCGCCGAAGACCGGTTGATCCCGGAGATGATCGAAGATCCGAGCGGCGAAATGCGCCGCGACGCCGTCGCCCGATTGGTCGCCGCCGCCAACCAGTTTCTCGAAGACGGCGAAGAGGCCAAGGCAACGACCACGTTTCGCCAGGCCCTCAAGGGGGCCGTCGACGACGACCAGGTCAAGGCGATCGTCAAACCGCTCAAGAAACTCGGCGAGACGGTCGACCTGCAGCGGCACTTCGGCTTCGTCACCAACTGGCATGTGATCGGTCCCTTCGACAACACCGACATGAAGGGATTCGACGTCACGTATCCGCCCGAACAGGAACTCGACCTCTCCGCCGAGTACGACGGCAAGGAAGGGACCGTTCGCTGGGAAGAGTTCAGTACCGACGACGAATACGGCACGTTTGACATCGCCGAGCTGACCTCTCCATACAAGGGAGCGATCAGCTACGCCGCAACGGAATTCGTCAGTCCCGACGGTCGCGACGTCGAGTTCCGCCTGGGAACGGCCAATGCCTGGAAGCTGTGGCTGAACGGCGAACTGCTGTTCGCCCGCGAGGAGTACCACCGTGGCATGCAGCTGGATCAGTACCGGGTGCGGGGTCGGCTCAAGCCCGGCCGCAACGTCCTGCTGCTGAAGGTCTGCCAGAACGAACAGACTCAGGACTGGGCCCAGAAGTGGAGTTTTCAGTTCCGCGTCTGCGACTTTTCCGGCAAGGCGATTCTGCCTGTCCGCAGCGAGTCCGCCGCCCGCGAGTCGTCTACGGACGGCAAACCGAAGTCGTAGTCCGTTGACCCGCGCCGCTCGCTCGAAGTGAGTCCTCCCCCGTTCGACTCCCAGCCGTCCCGACGGCCCTCGCAGACAAGGAATCCGTTCCGATGCGTTTCCTGTTTCTGATGACACTCTGCATTGCCGGCATGTCGGCAACCGCCCGCGCGGACTGGCGGCAGTTTCGCGGCAACGACACCAACGGCATCGCCGACTCGACCGCACCCACCAGCTGGACTGACGAAGACAACATCGCCTGGAAAGCCGACCTGACCGGTCGTGGACTCTCCAGCCCGATCGTCGTCGGCGACCGCGTCGTCGTCACCTGCAGCTCCGGATATCGGCAGGAGCGGCTGCATGTCGTCTGCTTCTCGACCGAGGACGGCAGCAAGCTGTGGGAGCGGCAGTTCTGGGCGACCGGACGGACCGGTACGCACACCAAGACCTGTGTTGCTGCTCCGACACCGGTCAGCGACGGTGAGCGGATCTTTGCCACCTACTCGAGCAACGACGTCGTCTGCCTCGACCTGGACGGAAACCTCCTGTGGTACCGGGGCCTGGGGTATGACTTCCCCAACGCCAGCAACAGCCTCGGCATGTCCTCATCGCCGGTCATGGCGGGCGATACTCTGGTCGTGATGGTCGAAAACGATGCCGAGTCCTTCACCACCGGAATCGATCCCGCGACCGGACAGAGCCGCTGGAAGATCGATCGCCCCCGCCGGGCCAACTGGACCTCCCCGGCCCTGTGGCCCGGAGAGACGCCGGCAGACGATCGCGTCCTCGTCCAGTCGTCCGCGGGCGTGGTTGCGGTCGTCCCGGAGACCGGCGAGGTCGAGTGGACCTATGCCGACGGTGCCTCGACGATCCCGTCGCTGACCGTCTCGGGCAACATCGCGTTTGTCCCCTCGCACGGCATCACGGCTCTGCGGCCCGGCCAGAGCAATCCGGAAGTCCCGGAGATCGTCTGGCAGGAAGGTTCTCTCTCGCCCGGCACCGCCAGCCCACTGGTCCACGACGAGTCGGTCTATGTGTTCAACCGCGCGGGAGTCCTGACAGCCGCCGACGTCGAGGACGGCAGCCGCCAGTGGCAACTGCGTCTCAAGGGGCCGTTCAGCGGCAGTCCGGTCCTTGCCGGCGGTCACCTGTATGCGTTCAACGAAGACGGGCTGGGGCAGGTCGTGCGACTCGGCGACGGGAAGGGCGAAATCGTCTCGTCGCACAGCTTCGATGAAACCATCCTGTGCACTCCTGCAGTCTCCGACGGAGCCATCTACATCCGCAGTGACGGACACCTGTGGAAGATTGCAGAGGAGTAGACCGTCGCCCCGGACGGCCCTGTGGTGAATGACATAAGACGATCCGACGGATGGCTCGCCACATGACTGGCATGGACCCCTGGCAACTGGCGGCGGTCGCTCTGGGAGGGAGCGCCGGTGCGGTCACCCGCTCGGTCGTCTCCGGCTGGGCGGTGAAGCGGTTTCCCGAATTCGCGCCGGCCGGCACGCTGCTGGTGAACGTCGCCGGCTGTCTGCTGATCGGGCTGCTGATGACGCTCGTCCACGATCGGCCCGTCCTGTCCCCCCGCTGGCAGGGCGTGCTGATCACCGGGTTTCTCGGCTCGCTGACGACGTTCTCGACGTTCGGCTACCAGACGGTCGAACTGATGCACGAGCAGCAGTGGCGACCGGCGGCCTTCAACCTGTTTGCAAATCTGCTCCTGGGAGGGCTCGCCGTCCTCCTCGGAGCCGGGCTCGGCCGCTGGATGTTTGCTGCTCCCCGATGATCGGTCTTGTCGTCCGGGCGCATGCGGCCTAACCTGAAGGATGGCGGCGAGCTGCGCCGCACCAGACAATCGCACGGCTTCACGCGAGCATTCAGCATGCGCTACGGTACGAAATGGATTCGAACGGCCCGATGGCTCGCCATTGTCGCCACGCTGGCATGCCTGACGCCGCAACCCACGGTGGCGGCCAAGCGGGATCCCAAGGTCCAGTCCTCCGTCACCCGGGCGCTCGACTATCTCGCCCGCGAACAGCGCCGGCAGGGGTACTGGGAGGCCAACGGCGGGCAGTACCGTGTCGCGATGACGGCACTGTCCGGCATTGCCCTGCTCTGCGAGGGATCGACCACCACCCGCGGTCGCTATGCGAAAAACGTCAACCGGGCGGTCGATTATCTCCTCCAGCAGGCCCAGCCGTCCGGACTGATCGGCTTTCCGGACGATTTCCACTACACCTACGGCCACGGCTTCTCGATGCTGTTCCTCTCTCAGGTGTTCGGGGAGGAAGAAGACGCCGAACGCCGAACGCACATCAAGAACGTCCTCGAAAGAGCGGTCCGCTTCTGTGCCGAAGCCCAGACCTCCCGCGGTGGCTGGGGTTACGTCTCCGCCAAGGACGGCAACGACTTCGACGAGGGGTCAACCTGTATCACGCAGGTGCAGGGGCTGCGTGCCTGCCGGAACGCCGGCATCGCCGTCCCCAGGGAAATCATCGATCGGGCCAAGACCTACATCGAAGACTGCACGACCGATGAAGGGGGCGTGCAGTACTCGATCCGTGGTGGTGGGGCCCGTCCTCCGATCACCGCGGCCGCTGTCGCCGCCATGTTCAACGCCGGCGACTACGAGTCCGGCAACGTGAAGAAAATGCTGGAATTCTGCCGCGAGAACGTCTGGCCGGGCAGCGGCATCAGCCAGGGGCAGCACTTCGGACACTGGCACTACATGCACTTCTACTACTCGCAGGTGATGTACCGCGAAGGGAAGGACTGGGACAAGTACTTTAAGGAGATCAGTGCCGAGCTGATGCGGACGCAGACCGCCTCCGGATCGTGGACCGAAGGACATGTCGGTCCGGTCTACGTCACGGCCATCAATGCCACCATTCTGCAGCTCGACAAGGGATTTCTGCCGATCTACCAGCGCTGATGCCGCCGGCACCGCTTCTCTCTCCGCAGTTTCCCGGCAGAATTCTTCAGCCCCGCCCCCCGGTTGCCGAATACGGTTATCCGCGGGGGTTCGCCTCCGCACCCGGCCGCGGCGAACACCGGCCGTTCCGGTTGTAGCGACCACGCCGGTCGCAGCGAACGTGCCGGCCACCGCTCTCCCACCGCAAGTCCCGCCGGCTGACCGACGATATCCCGTCTGGTTCGCCCCGGCGGCACGTGTCCGCTCGCGGGGCCGGGTTCCCACGAATTCGACCTGGACCAGTTGCTCATGATGGACTGCCCGGATTCCGTCCGCACTGTCGACGACCTGCGAACGTACATCCACGAAACACTTTGCGCCAAAGAGAACCTGCTGACGGACCAGTTCCGGATGCGGGAAACCGAACTGATGCGGGGAGGCCGCCCCTGCGGACTGCAGTTCTGCCTGCACGGGCCGCGCAGTGTCCGCCTGGGGGCCATCTGGGCCAGCGACCAGAATGTCGTCTATTTCTACGACACCCGCGGCGAACGGTATCTCAAGGTCCGGCTCAAGCACCGCATCTTCGCGGACGCGGCATAAGCCTGCGGGCACGTCGCACAGCCCCTGAAAGGCGTCTCGCACGCGACCGCCTTCCGACGGCCCGAAGCGCCCCCGGTTCACTCCCTCCACCCCGGCGCGTATCGTTCAGCAGGTTGCGGCCGGTGCCGCACCGCATGTGATGTCCCGCGGGCTGCCGGGAGTCCTTTCGTGATCGCGATGCGTGAGTTCCGCCCCGACGACTGGGGAGCGGTCTGGCAGATGCTCGAGCCGGTCTTCAGAGCCGGCGAAACCTACGTCTACTCGCCCGACATCACTGAGGACGAGGCCCGCCGCGTCTGGATCGACGCTCCCGCAGCCACGTTTGTCGCCACGATCGATGGCGACATCGTCGGCACGTACTACCTCAAGCCGAACCAGCCGGGCCTGGGGAACCACATCTGCAACTGCGGATACGTCGTTTCGCCTGTCGCTCGCGGCAAGGGCGTGGCGACGGCGATGTGCGAGCACTCGCAGCAGACCGCCGTGCAGATGGGCTTTCGAGCCATGCAGTACAACCTCGTCGTCTCGACAAACGAGGGGGCGGTGCGGCTGTGGCAGAAACTCGGCTTCGAGATCGTCGGCCGGATTCCGGAAGCGTTCCGTCACCCGCAGCAGTCGTTCGTCGATGCCCTGGTGATGTACAGGAAGCTCGTCAGCGACTGAGCCCGCCCCGTCACGGCTACCGGCCCGCCGCATCATGGCTTCCGGCCCGACACAGCGCCGCCCTGCGCAAGGTGGTCCGCCGCTTCGCTGCTGCCGTACCGGGCCGCCATCCGGTAGAACATCTCTGCCACCGATGTCTTGCCCTGTTCCTCGCAGTGCCGCGCCTTCGCCAGGTAGAACCCCGCCCGGTCATCGGCCACGGAAACGGCACGGGTGGGCTGGCGGGGGGCGCGATCGGTCGGCGTCGATCGGACGTCGAACAACCGGCGATGTCGGTCAAGCAGTTGCCGGTACGCAATATCGGCCGGGCCGCGCGAAGAGGGCGACGCAGCGGACGTCCCCTGCCCCAGCAGTGCCCGGTCCATCGCCTCGAAGTCGTGGATCGTCGCATGGACCGAGATCGCGCTCCCTGCGGTCCGCGAGCCGTATGTCGACCCCGGCCCGAAGATCGCCGACCTCCGGCTGCCCGACGCGGCACTTCCGACGCCTCCGAGCATCAGGCTTCCCCGGTCCGGCACGCTGACGACCGTACTGACGCCGAACTGCTGCACAACCGGCTGCTGCACCGTGATTCTCTGTCCCCACACGGAACCACTGCAGGTCAGCAGCGTGACCACCATGGTGATGATTGCCTGACGCGTCATCATGTGGACTCCTCCCGCGACGATCGCCGCTCCCGGGGCAAACCGGCCGTTCCTTGATTCCCCTTTCAGGTTGCCTAGACTGCAGAAGGGAGTCCAGTGAAATCCCGCAGCATGGACGCGGTTTCGGACCTTGCCCACGTTCGCGGTCCGCCCGGCAGTTTCAGGATGTTCAGCCTGCCGGGTCTTCTGCGTTGCCTCGCGCCAGCGGAACCATCCCATGACCGCCTCTTCCGACGACTACCCGGCCGACGATCCACAGCAAACCGAAGCCCCGCTCCCGGAAGCAGCCGAGCACGACCTGCCACCGGTTGAGCCCCCCTCGGCTGGCTTCATCGTGCAGCTGTTTGTTGTCCCGGCGATCATCGTGACCGTCGTCATCGGCGTGTACCTGCTGTTCGGACGGCTGGCATCCTCCGAAGTCGACTGGCGGCAACTGGTCACCGACGTCCGCAGCGACAACCCGCACGTCAAATGGCGCGGTGCCCTCAACCTCGCGCAGGTGCTCGACGCCGACGAACTGCGTGGCGAGACGAGCCAGCGGCTGGCCGCCAACCGCGAAATCGCCACCGCCCTGACCGATCTCTATACCGAGACGCTCAACACATCGGGTCGCAATGAGGAGCAGTCCCGCCAGCTCGAGTTTCTCTCCAAGGCGATCGGGCGACTCGATGCACACGACGTCGTCCTGCCGGTCCTGCAGGAAAGCCTGGACGAGTCCCGCGAGCGCGATGTCCGCAAGAACGCCATGATCGCGATCGCCATGGTCGCCGGTCGTGCGGCCGAACAGGGACGACCACTCCACGAACCGGCGCTCGTCGACGACCTGGTGGCGCTGTCGCACGAAACCGATCCGATCTTCCGGCATCAGGCGGCGTTCACGCTGGGACTGCTTCCGGGAGACGACGCCCGACAACGACTGACGGAACTTCTGGACGACTCGGACGAGATGACGTCACTGAATGCCGCGATCGCCCTGGCCCGCGACGGCTCGACCGCAGGCGTACCGGTGTTTGAAGAAGTCTTCCGCAACGCCGCGGATGAATCGCTGGATCCTGCGACGGTTGCGACCGATGACGAAGCCAACCATCACTTCGAAACCGTCCTGATGCTTACGAACTCGTTCCGGGCCGTCGACCAGCTGCGGGATGAACTGAGCGACGAACAGCGTGCCAGCCTGCTCTCCGCGATCCGGCCGATCGCCGGGAACGCCGGCGATGCGACCGTTCGCGTGGATGCGAAGAACCTGGTGCTCGAACTCGAAGCGGACGGCGCCCCCGCTGCGGAATAGCCTCCTCACGTTGCATGACGTTGCCAGCAGCGGTCCGACTCGTTGAAATGCACGTGACGCAGCGCGTCCGTTGATTCAATGAGTGACCGGTAATCTGACATGTCTCCCCGATCGCGTCGCGTCCGTGGACTGGCCACCTGGCTCACCCAGGCCCGGGAACCGATCTTTGTTCTCGACAACCGCCGGGCCGTCCTGTTCTTCAACCATGGCTGCGAAGAGCTGACCGGCTGGACCGCCGGCGACGTCATCGGGCAGATCTGCGACTACGTCAGCGAACCGGACCCGCAGCAGATTGAACACCTGACCGGTGGCCTCTGCCCCCCGCCGGAGGTGCTCGATGGCGTGCCGCAGTCCGTCCCCGCCCGGTTCGTCCATCGCGAAACCGGTGACATTCACGAACGACAGGTCCACTTTGTTCCGCTGAACGACTCGCAGACCGAATCGACGCGGATCCTCGGCCTGATCACGCTGCCCCGTCACCCCATGGCCGTCAGCGAACCCTCGCCGCAACAGCAGTTGCACGCCGACGTCGCCGCCCTCCGCAGCCGACTCCAGCAACGGTACTCCATCGAGACGGTCATCGCCGGCACCCCCGCCATGCAGCGCGTCCTCGCTCAGCTCGATGTCGCCAGGCACGCATCCTGTCCGGTCCTGTTCGTCGGCGAGCCGGGCACGGGGCGCGAACATCTCGCCCGGGTCATTCACTACCAGGGACCGCAACGCCTCAAAGCGTTCGTCCCGCTCGACTGCCGGCAGTCGACCACCTTCGAACTGAAGCGGACGCTCAAACGGCTGCTCCCACCCGCCCCCGCTGACGAGCCGACCGCCCTGCCGCTGCAGCCCGGCACGCTCTACCTGAAGGACGTCGACCACCTTCCCCGTGAGCTGCAGGAGATGCTCGTCGAGTACCGTGACCGGTTCGACGCGGGTGAGGAGTCGATCCGGCTGATGGCCGCCGCATCGGCCCCACTCGAAGCCGCCGTCGCCGATGACCGTCTGCTCGAGGACCTGCACTATCTCATCACGCCGCTCACGATTGCCGTCCCCCCGCTGCGGACACGGACCGAGGACATCCCGCTGCTCGCCCAGCACGTGCTCGAACAGCTCAACCGGGACCAGGAGCGGCAGGGGGGCGG
>ENA-ORCW01000501-ORCW01000501.1-marine-metagenome-genome-assembly--contig:-NODE-501-length-21631-cov-3.154403_pt1 | contig 21631 bp, 21 predicted proteins | sample MGYA00237784_ERZ508517 | MGnify/ENA primary metagenome ERZ508517 (study PRJEB26187, sample SAMN06268979) | marine metagenome | isolation source: Tt ae E1 feedstock associated aerobic enrichment on... | reverse complement strand
ATGCCGGCCTGGCGCACCATGGGCTCGACCACCGCCATGGTCAGCACCACCGCGGAGATGCCGTCCAGGAAGCAGCCGAGGACGATGTAGAACAGGGTCAGCGCGGCGATCAGCGCCAGGGGCGAGAGCTCCAGCGAGCCGATCCAGGCTGCCAGCTCGCGCGGCAGGCCGGTGAAGCCCATGGCCAGCGTCAGGAACTTCGCGCCGGCGAGGATGAGGGCGATCATGCAGGAGGTGCGCGTCGCGCCCATCAGGCTCTCGACGAAGCTCTCCCTGGTGAGCGAGCCCTGCACGGCCGACATGACCAGCGCGCCGACGACGCCCAGCACCGCGGCCTCGGTCGCCGTGGCGATGCCGGCGTAGATCGAACCCAGCACCGCGAGGATCAGCAGGACCACCGGCAGCAGCGAGAAGGAATCGCGCACCGTCCTGAAGAAGCCCTCGGCCGTGCCGCGCGCCGGCATGCTCTGCGGCTGCAGCACCGCGCGCAGGAAGATGTAGCCCATGAAGAGCAGCGCCAGCATGACGCCGGGGAAGACCCCGGCCATGAAGAGGCCGGCGATGGACTCGTTCACAGTGACGCCGTAGACGATGAGGATGATCGAGGGCGGGATCAGCAGGCCCAGCGTGCCGGCCCCGGCCAGGGTGCCGATGATCATGTTTTCCGGATAGCCGCGGCGGCGCAGCTCGGGGATCGACATCTTGCCGACGGTGGCCACGGTCGCCGCGGACGACCCGGAGATCGCGGCGAAGAGCGCGCAGCCGGCGACGTTCACATGCAAGAGGCGGCCCGGCAGGAACCCGAGCCAGGGCGACAGCCCCTTGAAGAGGTCCTCGGAGAGGCGCGTGCGGAACAGGATCTCGCCCATCCAGATGAACAGCGGCAGGGCGGTCAGCGTCCAGGAGGACGACGCGCTCCAGATCGTCGTCGCCATGGCGTCGCCGGCCGGACGGCTGGTGAAGAGCTCCATGCCGACCAGCGCCACGCCCAGCAGCGAGAGGCCGACCCAGACGCCGCTGCCCAAGAGGAAGAACAGCACGCCGAGAAAGATGAAGGTGAGCAGCAGGTTTTCCATGGCCGGCCTAGCCCACCTCGTCTTCCGGCGGCGCCTCGACGGGCGCGGATTTCTTGTGGTCCAGCGGCGCACCGAGCGCCACCGAAACCAGGCGGTCGGCCAGCGCCAGGGCCAGGGCCGCGGCCAGCAGCCAGGGTTTCAGGTCCTGCTCGGGGCTGGCGTGGTAGAGGCTGGTGGTGACGCCGCCGGGCAGCTGGCGGAGCGGCGCCAGGTCGGTGACGAAGCGGCTGAGGTTGTGGGCCTGGCGCAGGCTGTCGTTGCCGTAGTAGCCGGGCGGGTGGCGCGGGCCGACGGTGCTCTCCGCGCCTTCGCCGGCCTCCCCCCCGGTTTCCAGCGCCAGGACGGTGGCCGGCGGCGTGCCCAGGCTGCCGAAGCCGTCCATCACCTCGATGGGCGGCAGGGCGGCCCCGGCGCCGCCGCCGCCGACGCCCTGGCTCACCGCCATGACCCGGCGCAGCATTTCGACGAAGCTGCCGGAAATAGGCAGGTTCGACCACGTGGCTTCGGGCGTGACGTGGAAGAGCACGATCTGACCTTCACCCCGCGCAACGCCCGTCACCAGTGGCGTGCCGTCGGCGAGATTGGCCCAGCTCCGCTCCACGATGTCCGGCGAGGGCTCTGCCAGCACCTGCCGGTTCACGGTGACGTCTCGCGGAGGGGCGAGATCGGAAAACGGGCCGTTGGGCGGAAATTCCGCCACCGGTTGCGGTTCCGTCCAGGAAAGCGCGCCGCCGAGCGAGCGTTCGCCCAGCCTTAGCCGCACCGGCAGCAGATCCTCGTCATTGTCGGCGGCGGCCAGCCGCGGGCCGGCGAAGCGCACCAGCGTGCCGCCACCGTTCACCCATTCGATCAGCGCCTGACGCGGGGCAGCAGGCAACGTGCCCACATCGGCCATGACGATTACCGCCGGTTTTTGCTCCAGAAGCTCCGGCAGCGCTTCCGTCAGCTCCGCGCTTGAGGGCTGCATCAGGTCGGCGAAAGGGGAGAGCGCCCGTTCGATGTAGTAGAGCGGCGAAAGCAGCGGCTGCGCCTGATCCGCCTCGCTCTGCGAGATCAGGCCGATGCGCCGGCGCTTGCTGTTTTCGTCGAGCACGCGCAGTCCGGCGGCCTGATTCTGGCCTTCAATGCCCACTGACACGAAGTCGTTGCGCAGTTCGAAAGGCAGGCGCATCGCGCCGCTCGCTTTGGTTTCGCCGGCGCCGAAGGTGATTGTGGTCTCGGCGATGCGGCGGCCCTTGTCGTCGCTTGCGTAGGCGACGGCCTGGCGCGGACCGGCGTCGGTCGCCGAGCGCGTTGCCGTTACCTCGAAGGCGTCCGCCGTGTTCTGTGCATCCGTCGCTGCCAGAAGGGACAGCCGCTCGGGTTCCGCCCACAGCACCTCGCCCGGCGCGCCGGAGAAAAGCGCCGAGAAGGCCGCCTCGTCGCCGGTCGCCGCCAGCCCGTCGGAGAGCACGGCAATGGCCGCTCCGGGAAAATCCTCCAATGTGCCTGCCACCCGGCCATAGGCTGCCGGACGGTTGCCGGGCACGGGACGCGGTTGCGCCGCATTCAGCCGTTCGAGTGCAGCGTCGGCGTCGAACGGGCCGACCTCCTGGTTCTGCGCTTCTGCGGTCAGCGCCAGCACCACCGGTTGCGCGTTGGCGCGTGCATCTTCGATCAGGCGCTCCGCCGTGGCCACGCGCTCGTCCCAGTCGGGCGCGGCGGCCCAGCCATTGTCCAGAACGATGGCAAGCGCCGCGCCATCGCCGGCTGCTTTTTCGCGCGGATTCAGGACCGGGTCGGTCAGCGCCAGGATTACCAGCGCGGCAAGCAGAAGCCTGAGCAATGTCAGCCACCAGGGGCTTTTGTGCGGCGTCTCCTCGCGCTTGACGACGCGTGCCAGGATTTTAAGCGGTGGGAAAGTTTCCGCCTGCGGTCGTGGTGGGGTCAGGCGCAGAAGCCACCAGATCACCGGCAGCGCGATCAGGCCCCAAAGCAGGAAAGGTTGGGCGAAGGAGAGGGAAAGCCAGCTCAAAGACCGCCCTCCGCGCCAAAGCCGGCGTCGACGCTCATGGCGTTATGCACTGCGACCAGCGCCTGCGCCGCAGGCCGGTCCGTATGATGTACGGTATAGCTCCAGCCGAGCCGTTTGCACCAGCCCGCGAGTTCTTCGCGGCGGGCGAGATAGAGGCGGCGATAATCGTCGGCCAGCGTTTCCGCGCGCCCAGCGGTCAGTTTTTCGCCCGTTTCCGGATCGGCGAATTCGGTGCGGCCGGAATAGGGAAAGCTTTCTTCAGCCGGATCGGCGATCTCGATCAGATGCGCCCGCGCGCCGCGGCTTGCCAATTGGTCGAGCCAGGCAATCGTTTCTTCCACCGGGTCGAGGAAGTCGCTTGCCAGGACGATGTCGGAGAAGCGTCGCACTTGCAACAGGTCGGGCCGCGCTGGCAGGCTGGGGGTATGCATGATCTGGGCAGCGAGGCGCTCTGCGCCGTTGCGCGCCGAAAACGGATCGGTGACGCCCGGCCATGCGATCCGCTCGCCGCTGCGCGACAGAAGTTCCGCCAGCGCAAACGTCAAGACGAGGGCGCGCGCTTCCTTTGCGGTCGGGGCAAGCGAGGATTTGTAGAGCATCGAGGGCGATGGGTCTGCCCAGAGCCAGACCGTGTGAGCGGCCTCCCATTCGCGATCGCGCACATAAAGATGATCGTCGCGCGCCGAGCGCCGCCAGTCGATCCTGGAAACCGCTTCGCCCTCCACATAGGGTCGGAACTGCCAGAAATTTTCGCCGATGCCGCGCTTGCGCCGGCCGTGCCAGCCGGCGATCACATTGTTGGCCACGCGCCGCGCATCCACCAGAAGGTCGGGCATAAGCGCCGCCCGTGCACGAGCGCGGACCAGCGCATCGCTCGATGCGACCGGTGTGGAAACTTCGCCGATCTTCGCCATTAAGGTCCTATCTGGCGCGCGCCGCCCATTAGTCGAGCGCTTTCACGAGACGTCGGATCACGTCACGCACGGTCATGCCTTCCGCACGTGCGGCGAAAGTCAGCGCCATGCGATGTTGCAGAACGGGCTCGGCCAGCGCTCGCACATCGTCCACCGAAGGCGCCAGCCGCCCATCATACAGTGCGCGGGCGCGGGCGCACAGCGTCAGCGCCTGGCTGGCACGCGGGCCGGGGCCCCAGGCGACGTGACGGTCGGTGTCGGGATTGCCCACGCCCGGTCTCGCCGTGCGCACGAGCTGCAGGATTGCGTCGACCACGCTTTCGGGCACGGGCATGCGGCGGATCAGCATCTGGATCTCCTTCAGCCGCTCCGGCGTAAGGGCGTTCTCCGCTTCCGCTTCGTCGATGCCGGTGGTCTCCAGCAGGATGCGCCGTTCCGCATCGAGTTCGGGATAGAGGATGTCCACCTGCATCAGAAAACGGTCAAGCTGGGCTTCGGGCAGCGGATAGGTGCCTTCCTGTTCCAGCGGGTTTTGCGTGGCGAGCACGTGAAAAGGCGAGGGCAGGTCGTGCCGGTGACCGGCCACCGTCACGTGATATTCCTGCATCGATTGCAAGAGCGCGGACTGGGTGCGCGGGCTGGCCCGGTTGATTTCGTCGGCCATCAGAAGCTGCGAGAAGATCGGCCCGGGCAGAAAGCGGAAGGAGCGTTTGCCCTTTTCATTCTGCTCCATCACCTCCGACCCCAATATGTCGGAAGGCATCAAATCGGGTGTGAACTGGATTCGCCGAGCGTCGAGGCCGAGCACCGTGCCCAGCGTTTCCACAAGCTTGGTCTTTGCCAGGCCCGGCACGCCGACGAGAAGCGCATGGCCGCCGGCGAGGATCGCCACGAGGGTGCGTTCCACCACCGCCTCCTGGCCGAAAATCACCTTTCCGACACCCTCGCGCACACCGGCGATGTCGGTCAGGGCGCGTTCGGCCTCGGCAACCATCTCCTTGTCGCTCAAAGGCTTTTCGCCGGGCATCTGGTTCTTGGAAACAATGCTCATGCCGTCTCGATCCTCATTGGCGGCCCCGGGGGCGGTAGGAACGGACCACACCGGCACGTGTTCGAAGCGATTCGTACCGTCACGTCCCTTTGGCAAATTTAAAACACTGATCAAGGCTGACAAGCGAAACAACAGTGACTATTTCGTGACCATGGATGAGAAAAAGACACCGAACCCATCAAGTCTTGCTTCGGTCGGAGACGCGGCCGGCCTCGAAGCGATGATTGCGCGTGCGGCGCGCGCCGGGCAGGGCGCGCCGCCCGTGGAACGCTGGAACCCCGACTTTTGCGGCGATCTCGATATGGAGATCAAGACGGACGGAACCTGGTTCTATCTCGGCACACCGATCGGGCGTCCGGCCCTGGTGCGGCTTTTCTCCTCGGTTCTGCGCAAGGACGAGGACGGGAAAACCTATCTTGTAACTCCAGTGGAAAAAGTCGGCATTCGGGTCGAGGACGCGCCTTTCCTCGCCGTCGAGATGGCTGTGACGGGAAACGGTGACGATCGGGCCCTTACCTTCCGTACCAATGTCGGCGATGTAATCGAGGCGGGGCCCGAGCATGAATTGCGTTTCGTCGATCAGCCGGAGACCGGCGGGCTGAAACCCTATTTGCATGTACGCGGGCGTCTTGAGGCGCTCGTCGCCCGCTCCGTCATGTACGATCTCGTGGAGGCGGGCGAGGAGATGGAGATCGACGGTCGGTTGATGTTCGCGATCCGCTCGCGCGGGTCGGTTTTTCCGGTGATGCCGGTCGCCGAATTGCACAGGCTTTCGCAATGACCTTGGCCACCGCCCCCAGGAGCGTTTTCTCGGCGGATGAGTTCCGCCGCCGCGCTGCCCGTCAGCAGGGGCCGGCGGGCCGGGAGGATTATGGCGATCACGCTTTGAACCCGGATCTGCGCGAAATGATCGTGCGCCCGGGGCTGCGCGACGCGGCGGTGCTTGTCCCGGTTGTCGACCACGCCGACGGGGCGTCTGTTATCCTCACCCAGCGTACCCTGACATTGCGAAATCATTCCGGCCAGATCGCCTTTCCCGGTGGGCGCATCGATCCCGAGGACGCGTCGCCCGAGGCCGCGGCTCTGCGCGAGGCGGACGAGGAAATCGGCCTTGTTCCGAATGCGGTCGAGGTGGTCGGCCGCATGCCCGATTATTCGACGGGTAGCGGTTATCGCATCGCGCCCGTGCTCGGTATTGTGCAACCGGGTTTTGGGCTGCGCATCAATCCCGATGAGGTCGACGCTGCCTTCGAGGTGCCGCTCGCCTTCCTCATGAACCCGGCCAACCATCGGCGTGAAAGCCGGTTGTGGCAGGACCATGAACGCTTCTATTACACCATGCCGTTCGGCGAACGCTTCATATGGGGTGTCACCGCCGGCATTATTCGAACGCTTTACGAAAGACTTTATGCTTGATGGACAAGCGCTTGATTTCAGATTCGGAATGGCTGGCCGACAAACGGCTTCAGACACTGCTTGCGGCCCTGTCCGCGGAGGGGGAGGAGGCGCGCATCGTCGGCGGCGCCGTGCGCAACACGCTGCTTGGTCAGTGCGTCACCGACATCGATCTGGCCACCACCACGGAACCGCGTGAGACGGTGCGGCGGGCGAACAAGGCGGGCTTCCGTACCGCCCCCACCGGCATCGATCATGGCACCGTCACGGTGATTGCCGAGGGCCGTGCCTATGAGGTCACCACGTTGCGCGCCGACGTGGAAACCGACGGTCGCCGCGCCAGCGTCACCTTCGGACGCGACTGGCGCAGCGATGCCGAACGGCGCGACTTCACCATCAACGCGCTTTACGCGAAAGCCGATGGCGAAATTGTCGATCTGGTGGGCGGCCTCGAGGATCTCGACAGCCGCACCCTGCGCTTCATCGGCGATGCGGACACCCGCATTACCGAGGATTATCTACGCATCCTGCGCTTCTTCCGTTTCTTCGCTTGGTATGGCGCCGGTCGCCCTGATGCGGCGGGTCTGAAAGCCTGCACGCGCCACCGCGACGGCCTGCAACGCCTGTCTGCGGAACGCGTATGGGCCGAGCTCAAGAAGTTGCTGACGGCACCCGATCCCTCGCGTGCGCTTCTTTGGATGCGCCAGACCGGTGTTTTGACCAGGATCCTGCCGGAATCCGAGAAATGGGGCATCGATACCATTGCCCCTCTCATAGAGACCGAGCGGACACTGGGCTGGCAGCCCGATCCACTTTTGCGTCTGGCGGCGATTGTTCCGCCCTATGAGCCTCGCATCGACGAACTGGGCAAGCGTCTGCGCCTTTCCAATGCCGAGAAGGCCGCGCTGAGAGGTTGGATAGACGCGCCGGTTCCGCCAGCGGATATGGATGAAAGCGGATTCAGGAAACTTGCTTACAAGGCTGATCCAAAAGGCTTTTCATGGCGTTTGAAGCTGGCGCTCGTAAGCGCGCGTTCGCGCGCGTCACAGGATGACAAGGCGCTTATGGAAGCAGCCGGATTTACGCGTCTTCTGAAGCTTGCAGCGACTTGGCGCAAGCCTGTTTTCCCGGTCAGCGGAAACGATCTGGCGAAGCTCGGTATGGAAAACGGTCCGGCGATGGGGAAGCTTCTGTCCCGGTTGGAAGAGGAATGGATTGCTTCGGATTTTTCGTTGAAGCGCGACGCGCTGCTTGAGCGCGCCGCAGCGATGATCTCGGCCACCGGCTGATCCCGTTTCGAACTGCGGTGGCCGTTAAACCGGTCAGGCCGCGTTCTTGGATTCGCCGATGCGCGAGCGGATGGCTTCCACCATGCTTTCTCGGATCACGGTTTCGCCGTGGGCTTCGCGCATGTGCTCGGCTGCACGGCGGATCACCTCCGCCTCTTCCTCATGGCGCGTATGCCAGTCGCAGCCTGGAACGAGCGAGCCGCAATGAAATTCTTTCATGAGACTGTCCTCCTGTTCTCAGTTGATGCGTTCCATAGACTATAACACGGATTGCGGCGAGAGGTTGCCGGTGAGAAGAATCGTGATCGGAATTTCGAGGGATTCCACGGGCGAGCGACGATTATCGAGCGACGGTTATTCCGCCAGCATTTGTGCGATTTCATCCCGCAGCCAGGCCTTGAAATCGCGCACTTTGGTGGGTTCCGGACGGTTTTGCGAGGTGACCAGCCAATAGCTGAAACGTGTCGTCGCACGCTCGCGGAACGGCGCAATGAGCTGACCGCCTCTGAGCGCGTCATGGGCGAGCGTATGCCAGGCGAGCATCACGCCCTGGCCGGCGATCGCCGCATCGAGGCAAAGCGCTGCGTCGGTGAAACTGTCGCCCTCCGCCAGATCACGCTCGTCGAGTCCGAGCGGTTTCAACCAAACGTCCCACTCCACATTGGAGTTGGCGTCGCGGATGATCGGCGCCGTGAGCACGTCTTCCGGAGTTTTCAGCGCGTTCGCGATCGCCGGCGCGCAGACGGGAAACACTTCTTGCGGCAAAAGATGCTCCGCTTTCACGCCGGGCCAGTTTCCCTCTCCGACGCGGATCGCCAGGTCTATGTCCGTGCTATCGGGATTTATCAGACCGATGGAGGCTTCCAGTCGCAGTTTGGTTTCCGGGTGCGCCTTCGTGTAGCGGGCCAGTCTGGGCACCAGCCATTTCGAGGCGAAAACCGGTGCCACCGAGATTGTCAGGACCGAATCCGTGTCGTGTCGCGTCATCGCAACCGCCGTATCCAATGTCTGAAAACCGATGCCAAGCCGGTCGATGAACTGCCGTCCAAGCGCCGTTGGCCGGATGCCGCGCCCGGTACGCTCGAAGATCGCCACGCCAAGCTGGGCCTCGGTCTTGATGATTTGTTGGCTGACGGCGCCGACGGACACGCCCAGTTCGCCGGCCGCCGCACTCAGGGAGCCGTGCCGGCCGACTGCTTCCACGGCGCGCAATCCGTTTAGATGAACCCTGGGCAGATATTTCATGTAGTTTTTCTATAGAATTCCTCAGGCATTCTCCATTGAAAATCGTCATGAATGAATAAACTCTGGGTCATGAAGATTTCTATCCTCAATGGAGGAACAGTGATGATACAGTTTTTCTGGATAAAATTTCAGGCTTTCAGGATCCGTTACCGGCAGGCCCGCGATGCGATGCTCGAAGCCGAGTGGCAGCGCGATCCGCTGACACATCCCGCCCTTCGTGGCATGTCGACGCGGGAGCTTGCCGATCTGCCCATGCGTAATCTCGACGGGATGGTTCACGCTAGGAAAAGCGCGGCCGCGCAGGTCTCGCAGCCGCCCGTTTTCGTCAGAAAGGCTATTCGGCAGCCAGCCGGCCGCCCAAAAAGCCGCCCGATTGCCGCTTCCAGAGCTGCGCGTAAAGCCCGTCCCGTTCCACCAGCGCCTCGTGTGAGCCTTCCTCCACGATGCGGCCCTGGTCCAGCACGATGATCCGGTCGAGCGCGGCGATGGTGGAAAGCCTGTGCGCCACGGCGATGACCGTCTTGTTTTCCATCAACCGTTCCAGGTTTTCCTGAATCACCGCCTCGATCTCCGAATCCAGCGCCGATGTTGCCTCATCGAGAATCAGGATTGGCGCGTTTTTGAGCATCATGCGCGCGATGGCGATGCGCTGGCGCTGTCCGCCGGAGAGTTTTACGCCTCGTTCGCCCACCACGGCGTCATAACCGGTGCGGCCCTTCGGGTCCGATACGTCCAGGATGAAGTCGTGCGCCGAGGCCCGCTTCGCCGCGGCGACGATTTCCTCGTCTGTGACCTTGCCCCGACCGTAGGCGATGTTGTCGCGGATCGAACGGTGCATGAGCATCGGCTCCTGGCTCACCACGCCGAATTGGGCGCGCAGTGAGGCCTGCGTCACTTTTGTGATGTCCTGCCCGTCGAGCCGTATCTTTCCATGCTCGGCTTCGAAAAGGCGCAGCATCAGGTTCACGATGGTGGTTTTGCCGGCGCCTGATGGCCCGACCAGCGCCACCCGCTCGCCCGGTTTGATGTGCAGGTCGAGCCCCTCGATGATGCCGCTTGCCTTGCCGTAATTGAATGTCACGTTCTCGAAGCGGATGTCGCCCTTTGCCCGTTTCATATTCTCGGCGCGCTCGGCATCGCGGATCGCCGGTTCCACCGAAACCACCGTGGTGGAGTCCTGCACCGTCGCATAATTGCGGATAAGCCCGTTGATGTTGAACATCATCCAGCCCGACATCTGATTGAGACGGAAGACGAGCCCCATGGCCGCCGCGATCTCTCCGGTGGTGATGGCGCTGTCCAGCCAGCGCGAGACGGCGAGCACGAAGATCGCCGTCATCATGAAGCCGTTGACGATGGCCACGGTCACGCGCACGCGGGTGATGGCGCGCGTCAGCGTCTGCACGGCGCTCAGAAAATGCGCCATGCCTTCGCGCACATAGGAATGCTCGCGCTGGCCGCTGTCGAACAGCTTGACGGCCAGAATGTTGGTAAAGGCGTCGACCATGCGTCCATTGAGGATCGAGCGCTGGTCGGCGGTGCGGCGTCCGGCGCGGCGCAGGGGCGGCAGGAGAAAACGCGCGATGGCCACATAGGTGATCAGCCACAGGAAAACCACCAGGCCCATCAGCGGATCGAGCACGGTCAGGATAGACGCTGCCAGCACCACGAAAGTGAGAAAACTCCACATGGTCTGCAGCACGTTGATGATGAAGTCGCCCGTCGCTTCGCCGCCCTGCAGGATTTTGGTGGCGATGCGGCCGGCAAAATCGTTCTGGTAGAATTCGTAGGGCTGCTCGATCACGCGGCGGAACGCCTGCCAGCGCACACGCTGGTAGAAGGCCGGCGCGATCACCTGCTCCTCAAGCACCGTGTTGCCGATGATGACCACCGCGCGGATCACCAGGAGAAGCACCAGGAATGCGGCAAGCTTCTCCCAGTGGTCGGCGATAAGCGTTTGCGGCGAGGAGGAATCCAGAAGGTCGATGAGCCAGCCGAGCGCCCAGTAGAGCCCCGCATCGACGGCCCCCATCAGCCCACCGGCGATCAGCAGCAGGATGAAGGGCCATTTGGCCTGCCTGGCAAAGAACAGGATAAATTCATGCGCTTTGACCGGCAGCACGGCCCGTGGCGTGTCGCCGAAGGGGTCTATGACCTCTTCGACGCTGCGCCACAGGCCGTCGCTTCTGGGCGGTTCCGGTTTTTCGCTGTCTTCCTTCATTCCGCAGCCTCGTTCAGTTCGAGATCGAGGAACCCGCCCGACTGGCGTTGCCAGAGGCTCGCATAAAGTCCGCCGGCGGCCACAAGCTCGTCATGTGTGCCTTCCTCGACGATCCGGCCCTTGTCCATGACCACCAGGCGGTCCATGGCGGCGATGGTGGAAAGCCGGTGTGCGATCGCGATCACCGTCTTGCCCTCCATCAGGCGGTAGAGGTTTTCCTGGATCGCCGCCTCGACTTCCGAATCGAGCGCCGAGGTCGCCTCGTCGAGAATGAGGATTGGCGCATCCTTCAGCATCACGCGGGCGATGGCAATGCGCTGGCGCTGGCCTCCTGACAGCTTCACGCCCCGCTCGCCCACATGGGCGTCGAAGCCCGTGCGGCCCTTCGGGTCGGTCAGCCCGTCGATGAAGCCCATTGCCTCTGCGCGTTTGGCCGCTTCCAGCATCATCTCTTCGGTCGCGTCGGGTCGGCCGTAGAGGATGTTGTCGCGCACCGACCGGTGGAGCAGGGATGTGTCCTGCGTCACCATGCCGATCTCGGCCCTCAGCGTATCCTGGGTCACGTCGGCAATATCCTGTCCGTCGATGACGATGCGGCCGCGCTCCAGGTCGTAGAAGCGCAGGAGCAGGTTGACGAGCGTCGACTTGCCGGCGCCCGAACGACCCACGAGGCCGACTTTCTCGCCGGGTTTGACGGTGAGCGAAAGCTCTTCGATCACGCCACCCTTCTTGCCGTAGTGAAAGCCGATCCCGTCGAAGTCGATCCGACCTTCCGGCACCGCAAGGGCTGTGGCGCCGGGTCTGTCGTCCACCAGCCGGGGCATCGAGATCGAACTGATGCCGTCCTGCACGGTGCCGACATTCTCGAACAGCGCCGTCAGTTCCCACATGATCCACTGCGACATGCCCCAGAGCCGAAGCACGAGGCCGAGCACGACGGCGACCGCACCGACGCTAACCGCGCCCGCGACCCAAAGTGTGACGGAGAGATAACCCACCACCACGAGACACAGCGCATTGAGCAGGTAGAGCAGGCCGTAAAGGCCGGTGATCATGCGGAACTGGTCGTGGACCGTGCCGAGAAAACCACCCATGCCTTCGCGTGCGTAGGACGCTTCACGGCGCGCATGCGAGAACAGCTTCACCGTCTGGATGTTGGTGTAGCTGTCCACAACGCGCCCGGTCATCACCGAACGCGCATCCGCCTGCCGCTTGGCGATCTTGGCAAGCCGCGGCACGAAGTAGCGCATCAGAAAAATGTAGCCGACGAGCCAGCCGAGGATCGGCGCGGCCAGTTTCCAGTCGGCCGAGGCGGCCAGGAAAAGCATGCCGGTGAAATAGACCGCCACATAGTTCATCACGTCGGTCATCTTGATCACGCATTCGCGCACGGCGAGCGCGGTCTGCATCAGCTTGGTGGCGATGCGGCCGGCGAATTCGTCCTGATAAAAGCTCATCGACTGCTTGAGCAGGTACCGATGCACCTGCCAGCGGATGCGCATGGGGTAGTTGCCCATCAGCACCTGGTGCGTAACAAGGCCGTAAAGGAACACCACCGCCGGCAAAGCGACGCCGACGATCAGGCCCATGCCGATCAGCTTGGCGCCTTCCTCGTCGAGAAATGTGGCGCGGTCCTTCTCGGCCAGCCAGTCGACGATGTTGCCGAGAAACGAGAACATCCAGACTTCGGCAATGGCGATGATCATCATCAACACCGCCGAGACTGCGATGAAGGGCCAGGCGCCCTTGGTAAAATGAAGGCAGAAGGCGAAGAACGTGCGGGGCGGCTCCTGCGGCTCCTCTGCGGGGAAGGGCTCAAGTTTTCGTTCGAACCATTGAAACATTGTCTCGGGCGTCTTTCATTCTCGCTCCCGCAAACACGATGTGTCGAATCATGTTTGCGGGATAATCATCTGTTTTTCATATGCTTTCCCGGCGATGGCGATGCCGGAAAAGCCATCTCGATCGGCTATCGATGGCCTTTGCGCGGCACGGATGCCGAAGGGCCGTTCGTTCGTGTTTTCCCCGGCCCTTTCAGCGGGCCGGCGTTCATCGGGGGTAAATGCCCGGAGCCGTTTTTTGGGAGCGCTGCCTTGTGCGGCGGTTCCGCGGGCTTTCCGAGAGCGGCCTTGAACGCTCCCGAGAGAGACGTTGCAAGAGCGGTGTCCTGCCCACGCTCAAGCGCGGAGGCGGCCGGATCGGTGTTCAGTTCTTTGTTCTTGCGGAGCGCGGTGCGCCCCTGGGGCAAACGTGCAGTCATGATGCGAATCCAATGTTTCAACCGGAAGAATCGGTCGGCGGATTCGCTCGTGAATTGCTTTGTTGGTCTTGAAAAAGCTGAAGAACGAAATCCGCCGTCAGGCCTGATACGGCGCCGTGATCCACGGGCGCAGGCAGGCGAAGGAGGTAAGCATCTTGATATCCATTGCCGCCTCCAGCGGTTTTCGTTGATGGGACGTGTCTTATACCGGCAGCGATCTGATTTGACCAGACCGTTTGTGCGTGCCGCGACCATCGGAAGTTGTAACGGCGCGTGCGGAATCTGTCCCGTCCCGCACGGATGCGGGACGGTTTCAGGCCAATGTCGAATCACGGAAACTTCCGTCATTGGAACAGTTTCCTGAGCATGGTCCACAGCGCCGGACGCACCGGTGTGGCGTGTCTCATATCCACGTCCGGAAGCTGGCCGCGTTGGGGCCGGTGTCGTTGGGGCTCACGATCCGATACGGTTATCGCCCGGATCGTCAGCGCCCATGCCTCGAGCCTGCGATCCTGCAGGGTGGGGCGGGTCGGGTCGAGTTGTGGAACGACATAGTCGTTGTTGCGACCGAAGGGCCGCCGGGGGAAACGGTTGTGCATCGCAAACGTCCTTGGAAAGCGGGAGACGATCCCGACGGACTGCGATACGAAGCTACCTGAAAGTGTAGGGAAGCCGTGCCGAACCGAGTCCGCCGTCAGCCCTTCGGGCTGTAGGCGTGGAGCCAAGTCATGCAATGTCGAAGCGTATTCATGTCTTTCTCCTCTGGTTCGCGTTGACAATGATGGCCTTATACCCACAGTTGCAGTGACCCGCCACCTTCTTTTTCGCCTTCCGGTTCTCCGGCGATGGAGTGTAACCGGAAAGCCACACTCAGCCATGTCGAGAGACACAGCCAGATGCGTATCGCGCTTTATCAGCCAGACATCCCAGGAAACACCGGAGCCGTTCTGCGTCTCGCCGCCTGTCTCGGTTTCACGGTTGATCTGATCGAGCCGGCGGGGTTCGATCTGTCTGATCGGAATCTGAAGCGGGCAGGCATGGATTATCTCGAGCGCGCCGCGCTTGCCCGCCATACCTCCTGGGAGGCTTTTGAGGCGTGGCGTCGGCGCGAGGGGCGTCGTCTTCTTCTTTTCACCACCAGGGCCGACGCACGCTATACCGACTTTTCCTACGTCGATGGCGATGTTCTTCTGTTTGGCCGGGAAACGGTGGGAGCGCCGGAAGTCGTTCACAAAACCGCCGATGTTCGGCTCACCATTCCGATGCAGGAGGGTGCGCGCAGCCTCAATCTTGCCATGAGCGCGGCAATGGCCGCGGGCGAAGCGCTTCGGCAATTGCGCTGAGCGGTGCTTGTCGTCGGCTTGCAGCCACATAGGTCTCTTTCCTTTGTCATGGAAAGGGATGCCTACGAGTTCAAGTGAACTTTAAGTCAAGCGCCCGTCGGATCGATCTTGGCCGGCTGCTGCTCAATCGGCACTGGGTAATCGGCGCATGGTGAATTCGATCATGTCGCCGGGGCGCTCGCACCAGCTTTCGATTTCCGTCCAGTAGGCTTGCTTGGGCCAGCGTTCGAGCCATTCTCGTGCTTTTTCGCGGGCCTGCGCGCGCGGCAACGCGAAACTTTCCCGTAAAAACCCGTCGCGTGGCAGGCGGCTCGCCTTTGCGCGGTGCTTGTCGAGGCTGCGTTTCAGCCCCTCCAGCGGTGGTTTTGCGGGCACACGCACGAAAGAACTCCTTGACCCGATGGATAAGAAGCTTAGGCAACGCGGTTGAAAATTGCGAGTCATTTGTAGGACTGTCCGCCTGCCGCGCCGTCGCGTAGGATCGGGTTAGAGGAACGATAATGGAACGACCTGAACTCCCTGCCGGATTGCCGGATGAAATCGAAGATAAAAAGGTTCTCGCGCGGGCCTGGTTCGAGGAATTGCGCGACAAGCTCTGCGCCGCATTCGAGGAACTCGAGGATGCTCTGGCCGGTCCCCTGTCCTCGCGCACACCTGGTCGCTTCGAGCGCACCCCCTGGGAGCGCGATGGCGGTGAGGGCGGCGGCGGCGTGATGTCGGTCATGCACGGCCGTGTCTTCGAAAAGGTCGGCATTCACGTTTCCACGGTCCATGGCGAGTTCTCGCCGGAGTTCCGCAAACAGATACCGGGCGCGGACAGGGATCCGAGTTTCTGGGCGTCTGGCATTTCGCTCATCGCCCACCCGCAAAACCCGCACGTGCCCGCCGTGCACATGAACACCCGCATGGTCGTAACCACCAGCCAGTGGTTCGGCGGCGGAGCGGACCTGACCCCCGTTCTCGACCGCCGTCGCACGCAGGAAGACCCCGACACGGAAGCCTTTCACAGAGCTATGCGCTTCGTCTGCGAGCGTCATCAGGCGATTGTCGACTACGACAAATACAAGGCCTGGTGCGACGAGTATTTTTATCTTCCGCATCGCAAAGAGCCGCGCGGCATTGGCGGCATCTTTTACGATTGGTTGCGTTCGCCGGAGGAGAAGGGCGGTTGGCAGGCCGATTTCGACTTCACGCGCGATATAGGCCGGGCCTTCGCGGTCGTCTATCCGCATCTGGTGCGCAAGAATTTCAACACCAACTGGACCGAGGCCGACCGCGAGGAACAGCTTGTGCGGCGCGGGCGCTACGTGGAATTCAACCTGCTCTACGACCGGGGCACGATTTTCGGATTGAAAACCGGCGGCAATGTCAATTCTATTCTCTCCAGTCTGCCGCCCGAGGTGAAATGGCCGTGACGCCGGCGCGTCCGATCAATTTTGCTGATGGATTGCCGTTGGTCTTTTTGATTTGAAAATACCGGTGGAGTGGGGTCTTTGGTTTCTGGCCCCGCTCACCGTCTCCAAGGATATTCCTATGAAATTGCCCCACATCCTGCTGGCGCTTCTCGTAGCCGCCGTCTGGGGCTTCAATTTCGTGGTCATCAAGGTGGGGATCGACAATTTTCCGCCGATTCTCTTTTCCGCGCTGCGCTTCACAGCGGCGGCGTTGCCGCTTGCCTTCTTCGTGCCCAGGCCGTCTATCGCATGGCGATATGTCGTCGCCATTGCGGTCGTGCTGGGCATCGTCAAGTTCACGCTTTTGTTCTGGAGCATGGATGTCGGGCTTTCGGCGGGGCTCTCCTCCCTCGTGCTGCAGTCGCAGGCGTTCTTCACGATCATGCTCGCCGCGCTTGTGCTGCGCGAGCGTCCCACGCGCATGCAGCTTGTCGGCATTTTCGTCGCCTTCTGCGGCATTGGTCTGATCGCGTTCACGGTGGATGGCAGCGTCACGATCACCGGGCTGGCCCTGGCCATTTCCGCCGCCTTCATGTGGGCGATCTCCAACCTTCTGATGAAGCAGGCGGGGCAAGTCGACATGTTCCGTTTGATGGTGCATGTGAGCCTTATTCCGCCGATTCCGCTGTTCGCCCTTTCTCTGCTTGTCGAAGGGTGGGAGGCCGATATGGCGGCGCTCGCAAACATCACCTGGGAAGGGTTCGGTGCGGTTCTCTACATCGCCTACGGCGCGACCATTTTCGGCTTTGCGGTCTGGGGAATGCTGATCCGAACCTACGGGGCGGGACGCATTGCGCCGTTTTCGCTGCTCGTGCCGATCTTTGGAATGAGTTCGTCGGCGCTGTTCCTGGGCGAATCCTTCGGCCCCTTGCGTATGCTGGCTGCGGCGCTCGTTCTCGCAGGCCTCATGCTGACCCTCGTCAGGAAGCGCGCGCCGGTGGCCGAGATGCGCGCCGCCTGAGACTTTTCAAGGACGCATGGTCGCAAGCTTCAGCCCGAAGCCTATGAACACCGTGCCGGTCACCGCCTTCAGCCAGCGTTGCATTCGGACACTGCCGCCCAGCGACTTCATGGAAGAAAACAGCAGCACCAGAGCCGAAAACCACACCACGTTCAAAAGCGAATGGATCACCACCATTGCAAACGCCCAGGGCGTGGCATCGGCGCTGGCGGGAATGAACTGCGGGAACGCCGCCAGGTAGAACATCGAGACCTTGGGATTGAGAGCGTTGGTGAGGAAGCCTTCGAGCGCGGCGCGCTCGAGCGTGCGCCGTCGCTTGGCGGGGGTGACGGCAATTGGCGCCGAAAGTCCGTGCCATGCCTGCCACAATGCCTTCAGGCCGATATAGCACAGATAGGCGGCTCCCAGCATTTTCACGATGAAGAAAAGCTGTGCCGACTGCACCAGGATGATCGATATGCCGAGGATGGACAGCGCGCCGTGCACGTAAAACGCGGCGAAGAAGCCCACAATATTGGCGAAGCCCGCGGCCTTGCCGGATGTCGGCACCGTTTTGGCGATGAGAACGCCGTTGGGGCCGGGCGACATGACAAGGAGTGCGGCGACCAGTGTGAAGGTTCCAAGCTCGATCGGCGTCATTGTTGTGCCTGCCCGTTGAAGATGGCTGCGATGCGCGCCAAGATACATGGCGAACGTTCTGATTGTCGAGCATCGGAAGGCCGGATTAACGCTTATGCTGAGACTGCCCAACTCCGTCACGGGTCTCATGTCGCATCCCGTCAGCGGCGACACGGTTCTGCAGCACGAGATCGTCGCCGAGCAGGCCTCGTCGCTTGGTCACGCCGGCCGGCGCGCCGAGAAAGCGCTTGGCCGGCTTGCCGCGGTCGATTCGGATGACGGGCAAGAACTGCAGCGTTGTCTTTATGCCGCCGCCGATGCGGTGCATTGCTATTTCATCCAGCGCGAGCTTTGCGGCCTGCGCAAGCATGACGACGTCATTTCGGACCTCTCCATTCCTGGCAACGTCCTGGCTCGCCTCGGCGCGCGTTGACGCGCGTGCCCACGGTTCGGCTGGCCCGAGAAAACCTGCGTGCTGGCTGGCTTGCGGCTCCCGGCTGATCGTGGCACCCGCCTGACAGCAAACGCGGATATGAAAGACGGCACCATGGAAAATCGTTATGGCACCTTGGCCTCCTGGGTCTACCACCTCGACAAGCCCATCGGCCGCTCATTTGGTGACATCGAGTTTTACCGCGACCGCCTTTCGGATTGTAAGGGCCCGATTCTCGAACCCGCCGCCGGCAATGGACGCGTCTTGATCCCGCTCCTTGAAGCCGGATTCGACATGCGCGGCTTCGACGCCTCGGCGGACATGGTGGCGCATTGCCGCAGCGCATGCGAGGCGCGCGGCCTGTCTTCGCCGCTCGATATCGCGCGCTTCGAAAGCTTCGACTATGATACTTGCTTCGACGCCATCGTCATTCCGGCCGGTTCCTTTCAGTTGATCACGGATCCGCAACATGCGCTTTCGGTGCTCGGCCGTTTCCGCGACGCGCTCGCGCCCGGCGGCCGGCTGATCCTCGATCTGGACGCTCTTTCATGCCTTGCCGAGACCGCGCCTGTGGCGCGGCACTGGCAGTCCGGAGACGATCTCCTCACGCTGGTCGAACGGCGCGCGTCGACCTGCTTTCAGCGTCAGACGACCCTCTCGCAGTTGCGGTATGAGCATTGGCGGGACGACCGTCTCGTGGCCAGCGAGTTGCAGCTTTTCCATCTGCGTTTCTGGGGCGTTTTGGAATTCGAGCTGGCGCTGCGGACGGCGGGCTTCACCGGGATTTGTGTTCACGGCGATTATCGGGCCGGCACCGCCTTGCAGGCCGACGCCTCCGTGTTCACGTTCGAGGCACACACGCCGCACTGATCGGAGGCGATCCGCGAAAGCGTTGGCCCGATTGTCCTTCTTGGAAAACAAGACTTTTAAAGTCATCTTTATTCGTTGTGTTTTTCCCCGCGACAATCTGCCCTGTAACGCCGCCCCCGTCTGGACAAGTTCCTGCGTGGCGCATAGAAACCATCGAAAATGCCGGGGGTAGAACCGGGCAAACCCTGCCACGCGTGGGGAAATTGCTTGTGTTCAAGGTGCAATGAAGCGTCCCGACCGGCCGACTCAAGGTGAAAGGATCGCAGTCCCGTGAGCGCTACCGATTCGACCGAACATACAAGGCGTGATTTTCTTTACGTCGCTACAGGCGTTGCCGGTGCCGTCGGTGCGGCTGGGGTTGCATGGCCGTTCATCGACCAGATGCGACCGGATGCGTCCACCCGCGCGCTGGCGTCGATTCAGGTCGACGTGTCCGGCGTTGAGCCCGGCATGTCGCTGACTGTCAAATGGCGCGGCCGGCCTGTGTTCATCCGCAACCGGACGGAAAAGGAAATCGAGGAGGCACGGGCTGTCGCTCTGGAGGATCTCAAGGATCCCGTGGCGCGCAACGCGAATATCGCCGCTGACGCGCCGGCCAACGATCTCGACCGTTCCGCCGGCGAAGGCAAGGAAAACTGGTTGGTGATGATCGGCGTCTGTACCCATCTGGGTTGCGTTCCGCTCGGTCAGGCGGGTGAATTCGGCGGCTGGTTCTGCCCGTGCCACGGATCGCACTACGATACCGCTGGCCGCATCCGCAAAGGCCCGGCTCCCGAGAACCTTGCGGTTCCGACATTTGAATTCGTGTCCGACACCGTCATCCAGGTCGGCTAAGGCTCGCCGAGAGGGGAATTTCTATGAGCGCTGGACATTCGACCTATACGCCCAAGAGTGGCCTTGGCCGCTGGATGGATGCGCGTTTGCCGCTTCCGCGTCTGGTCTATGATTCTTTCGTGGCCTATCCGGTGCCACGCAATCTGAACTACGCTTACACGTTCGGCGGCATTCTTTCGCTGATGCTGGTGGCGCAGATCGTGACCGGCATCGTGCTGGCCATGCACTATGCCGCCAACACCGAGGTGGCTTTCAACTCGGTCGAAAAGATCATGCGCGACGTCAATTCCGGCTGGCTGCTGCGCTACCTGCACTCCAATGGCGCCTCGATGTTCTTCATCGCCGTGTATGTGCACATTTTCCGTGGCCTTTATTACGGTTCCTATAAGGCGCCGCGCGAGATGCTCTGGATTTTGGGCTGCATCATCTACCTCCTGATGATGGCCACGGCCTTTATGGGCTATGTGCTTCCCTGGGGCCAGATGAGCTTCTGGGGCGCGACCGTGATCACCGGCTTCTTCACCGCCATTCCGCTGGTGGGCGATTGGATCCAGCAGCTCCTGCTGGGCGGCTTCGCCGTCGACAATCCGACGCTGAACCGCTTCTTCTCGCTGCATTACCTGCTGCCCTTCATGATTGCCGGCGTCGTCGTTCTTCACGTCTGGGCGCTGCACGTCACAGGTCAGACCAACCCGACCGGCATCGAGGTGAAGAAGAAGACCGATACGGTGGCCTTCACGCCCTATGCGACCGTCAAGGACGCGTTCGCCATGGTCGTCTTCCTGGCGCTGTTCGCCTATTTCGTCTTCTACATTCCGAACTATCTGGGACATGCGGACAACTACATCGAGGCCGACGCGCTGAAGACGCCGGCGCACATCGTGCCCGAATGGTACTTCCTGCCGTTCTATGCGATCCTGCGCGCCATCACCTTCAACATCGGCCCGATCGATTCGAAGCTCGGCGGCGTTCTGGCCATGTTCGGCGCCATCGCGGTCCTGTTCGTCGTGCCTTGGCTCGACACGTCGAAGGTCCGTTCGGCAGTCTACCGCCCCTGGTTCAAGCTGTTCTTCTGGCTTTTCGTCGTCGACGCGATTTTCCTGGGCTGGCTCGGATCTCGTCCGGCGGAAGGCGTCTATGTGGCGATGGCTCAGGGTGCGACGCTGTACTACTTCGCCTTCTTCATCGTGATCATGCCGGTTCTCGGACTGGTCGAGACGCCTCGTCGCCTGCCCAATTCCATTACGGAAGCGGTGCTGGAGAAGAAGTCCGCAGCCGGTGCACCGGCCACCGAACAGGCAAAGGGCTGAGCGAGAGAATGCGCAAAGGGATTTTCGCAATGAAGAGCATCCTCAACGGATTGGCCGCGCTCGGTCTTGGCCTGGCCGCTGTCACGGCGGCCAATGCGGCCGAGTATCCGATCAAGAAGCCGGTCGAGCAGGACTGGTCGTTTGCCGGCCCCTTCGGCACCTACGACAAGGGGCAGTTGCAGCGCGGCTTCAAGATCTATCGCGAGGTCTGTGCCGCCTGTCACTCGATGAACCTCGTGGCATTCCGCAATCTCGAGGATCTGGGCTATTCCGAAGCCCAGGTCCGGGCGATCGCGGCTGAGTACGAGGTCGAGGACGGTCCGGACGATGCCGGCGACATGTT
>ENA-ORCW01000500-ORCW01000500.1-marine-metagenome-genome-assembly--contig:-NODE-500-length-21634-cov-3.469639_pt1 | contig 21634 bp, 20 predicted proteins | sample MGYA00237784_ERZ508517 | MGnify/ENA primary metagenome ERZ508517 (study PRJEB26187, sample SAMN06268979) | marine metagenome | isolation source: Tt ae E1 feedstock associated aerobic enrichment on... | reverse complement strand
TCGGGGTCACGCTTGGCGTTCTGTCGGCCTTCGCCACGCGTTATCTCGATGACATTCTGGCTGCCGCCTTCGACATTCTGATCGCCTTCCCGACGCTGCTTCTTGCCATGCTGGTGGTGGCCGCGACCGAGAGCGCGAGCCTGTTTTCGGCCACGCTTGCGCTGGGCATCGCCATTTCGGCCATTGTCGCGCGGCTCACCCGCATTCTCGCCAAGCGCATCCTGTCGATGGATTACATCACGGCGGCGCGCACGGCCGGGGCCTCCTGGCCAAGCATCGTCTTCCGTCATCTCCTTCCCAACATATGGCCGATGCTTGCGGTGAATTTCGCGCTGCAGTTCGGTCTCGCGGTCATCGCGGAGGCTTCGCTCTCTTATCTCGGTCTTGGCGCACCGCCACCCAACGCCTCGTGGGGCCGTCTCCTTCAGGAGGCGCAGGGCACCGTCTACACCGCGCCCTTCGGCGCGATTGCGCCGGGCATCGCGCTGGTCACGCTGGTGATCGGCATGAACCTTTTGGCCGATGGTCTGCGCGACGCGGGCGACCCGACCCGGAGAGGCCGGCAATGAGCCTTCTCGATATTCGCGGCCTGACGCTTTCCACCGGCGGTCAGACGCTGGTTTCCGACGTTTCTTTTTCCATCGCGCCCGGCGAGCGACTTGGCCTGATCGGCGAATCCGGCTCGGGCAAGTCGCTCACGGCACTTGCCGCCATCGGCCTCCTGCCGCGTGGGTTCAGCGTTCAGGGCTCCATCAAACTTGATGGCCAAGAGATGGTGGGAGCGTCCGAGAATGCGATGATCCCCCTGCGTGGTGCGACGGCTGCCACCGTGTTTCAGGAGCCGCTGACCGCGCTCAACCCGTTGATGAGGGTGGGGAAGCAGGTTGCGGAACCGGTCGTTCGCAGGCACCGCCGCGCGGGCGAGGCGGTCGACCGCGCAGCCGTCGCGCGCGAGGTGCGGTCGCTGCTTGAGCGTGTCTCGCTTCCCGACATCGACCGGATCGTGAAGTCCTATCCTTACGAGATTTCCGGTGGTCAGCGGCAACGTGTGGCCATTGCCATGGCGCTTGCCTGCCGTCCGAAACTGCTGATCGCGGACGAGCCCACCACGGCGCTCGACGTCACCACGCAGATGGAAATCCTCGATCTTCTGTCCGGTCTGATGCGGGAAGAGGGCATGGCGCTTCTCTTCATCAGCCACGATCTGCCGGTGGTCGCGCGCGTGGCGGAAAACGTCGTTGTGCTGCGGCGCGGCGCAGTGATCGAGCGTGGTGAGGTCCATGCCGTGTTCGACGGGCCGAAGCATGAATACACGCGTTCGCTGGTCGATGCGGCGACCGCGTTCGACAAGGCGCTGGGGCCTGCACGATGAGCCTGATTTCACTCGACAACGTCTCCTTCGGCTATTCGCGCAAACAGCAGGTGTTGCACGATGTCTCGTTCAGCCTTCGCTCCGGCGTGAATGTGGGGCTGGTGGGGGAGTCCGGCTCCGGAAAATCCACGATCCTGAAGCTTTTGCTGGGGCTGGCACGTCCGACCGGCGGGCGAATTCAATTCGGTGACGCCGAACTCAACCCGCGTGACCGCGCCTTCATGCGCGATTACCGCAAGGCGGTTCAGGCGGTGTTTCAGGATCCCTATTCCTCGCTCGACCCACGCCAGAAGGTGCAGTCCATCATCGCCGAGCCATTGCGGGCGCTGCGTATCCCGGGCTCCCATCAGGAGGCGATTGAGAAGGCGCTCCGCGATGTCGGCCTGCCGGCAGACGCCATAGATCGCTACCCGCACGAGTTTTCCGGCGGTCAGCGTCAGCGCATCGCCATCGCGCGTGCCATCGTCGCACGTCCGCAGCTCATCCTTGCCGATGAGGCGGTGAGCGCGCTGGATCTCTCGACGCGGGCGCGCATTGTCGATCTTCTCAAGGCGCTTTCGGAAGAGATGACGATCCTGCTCGTTTCGCACGATCTGGCCGTTGTCGCTGCACTGTGCGAAGAGATCGTCATTCTGGAAAAGGGACGGGTCGTCGAAAGCGGCAAGACCGCCGACATTCTGGAAAATCCAAAACACCCCTATACGCAGAAGCTGCTTGCGAGTGTGCCGCGGATGCCGGCCTGAGACCGGCACCCGAGATATAGATTCAGGCTTCGATCTCGACCCAGAGGGGCTGGTGGTCCGAGCCCTGCGCATCCATGTCGATCCAGGCGCGCCTGACGTTCGCGGCCATGTTCGAGCTCACCACGCAATGGTCGATCCGCACGCCTGTGCCGATGAAGCTCACCCCTTCATCCTCGTCATTGCCGGCGGCCATCCATGCATCGGTAAATCCGCCATCCTGCACGAGGCGGCCATGCCTCTCCGAGCGGTCGCCGATCAGAAGCGCATATTCCTCGCTGCCGGGCGTGAAGTTGAAATCGCCCATCACGATGGTGCGCTCGGGCACGGGCGGCGGCGGGATCTCATACCAGTCGCCAGCGATCTTACCGCCCCATGCCGAGCCGCGATGGGAGGCGTTGAGGAGCAGGTCCATCGCATGATGCACCTGCGGTAACCGCGTCTGCGGGCCGATATGATCGAAATGGACCGAGCAGAAGCGCAGCGGGCCGGCGTCCGTCACGACCACGGTTTCAATCATTGCGCGCTGCTGGTGATACTGGTGCGTCAACGCCATCTTGGGCAGGAGATGGTTCATGGAGGAAAGGATCGGCCAACGCGACAGCACCATGTTGCCGACCTGCCGGCGGCGGTGCGTGACCGTGCCGTCATCACCGACGATCGAGGCGTCGATGTCGATGCCGGGGCCATAGACCCAATGGTAATCGGGCAGGCGCGCGCCGATCTCCTGCGCCTGATGGACAAGGCCGGTGCGCGGGAAATGGGTTTCCACTTCCTGCAGGGCGATCAGATCCGCGCCCTCGAGTTCTGCGACGATCCGGTCGAGGTTGAACTGCTCGTCCTTCCCCTTGGAATACTGGATGTTGTAGCTGACGAGCTTCATTGAATGGCTCCGGCAAAATCGGGTTGGCTGACTGCGGCGGATTTTCCGGTGGGGCCGGCTTGCGCCACGATGCGTTTCTCGGACGATGGGTCGAAGAGATGCACGCTTTCGGGCGCAATCGAGAGCGAGCAGGGTGTGCCGGGTGCGGGATGGTTGCGCCCGGCGGAATGCAGCACGAAATCGCGCCCGGCGAGACGACCATGCATGAGGCGGCCGCTGCCCTGTTCCTCGGAGAAATCGAAGGCGACGGTCAGAAGGTGCGGGTCGTTGGCTTCCGGCACGATCTTCAGATCCTCGGGCCGCAGGCCCACGATGACCGATTGGCCGGCGATGGTCTGGCCGATGCTGGGGTCGATGGGCAGGCGGAATTTTGTGTTGTCGATCACCGCAAACGTGCCGTCCTCGGAGACACCAGAGGGCAGGAAGTTCATCGCCGGTGAGCCGATGAAGCCGCCGACATAGACGCTGGCAGGCGCATGGTAGACCTCTTCCGGCGTGCCGACCTGTTCGATCCGGCCCCCGTTCATCACCACCAGACGGTCGGCGAGAGACATGGCTTCCACCTGATCGTGCGTGACGAAGACGGAGGTGGCGTTCAGCGCGCGGTGGAGGCGGCGGATTTCAAGCCGCATCTGCACGCGCAGCTTGGCGTCGAGATTGGAAAGCGGCTCGTCGAACAGGAAGACTTTCGGCTCCCGCACGATGGCGCGGCCCATGGCGACGCGCTGACGCTGGCCGCCCGAAAGCTGCGCCGGTTTGCGGTCGAGGAGCTGGTCGAGGCCGAGGCTCTTTGCCGTGGCTTCCACCTTCTGCATCCGTTCGGCCTTGCGCATGCCGCCGACTTTCAGCGCGTAGCCGATGTTCTGCGCCACGGTCATGTGCGGGTAGAGCGCATAGTTCTGGAACACCATGGCGCAGCCGCGCTCGCGGGGTTCCAGCCTGTTGACTACCGTATTCTCGATGGCGATCTCGCCAGCGCTGATTTCCTCAAGCCCGGCAATCATGCGCAGAAGCGTGGACTTGCCGCAGCCCGAAGGGCCGAGAATGACGATGAACTCGCCATTTTGAATGTCGAGGTCGACTCCATGAACGACCTGGTTCTTGCCGTAGAATTTCTCGACTTTGCGAATGTTGATATCGGCCATGACGACAGGTTTCCCTCAGATCATTTTTCGGTGCTGATGAGGCCGCGCACGAACCAGCGTTGCATCAGGACAACGACGAGCAGCGGCGGCAGCATGACGATGAGTGTTCCGGCCATGGCGACATTCCAGTCGGCAATGGCGTCAGGGCCGGGGATGAGACGGCGCAACTCCATCACCACGGTGGAGTAGTTGGCCCGGTCGGTGATGATGAGCAGCGGCCACAGATACTGGTTCCACGCATAGACGAACATGATGGTGGCAAGAGCCGCGATGTTGGTGCGCGACAATGGCAGCAGAACCTCGATGAAGAAGCGGAACGGGCCGGAGCCGTCCATCTTGGTCGCCTCCACCAGCTCGTCGGGAATGGTGAGGAAAAACTGGCGATAGAGAAACGTGCCGGTCGCCGTTGCCACCAACGGCAGGATCAGGCCGGTATAGGAGTTCAGCATGTTCCATTCGAGCGAGAGCTCGACGCCCGAGATCTGCGCGATGAGCCAACTTATGCCCGTTGCATCGAGAATGGTCTGGAACGGGTAGAGCGCGTTGGCCGCCACCGAATAGGTGGGCACGATGCGCACTTCCAGCGGCAACATCAGGGTGATGAAGATCACCCAGAAGAACACCATGCGCAGGCGGTAGTTGAAGAAAACGATGGAGAAGGCGCTGATGGCGGAGATGATCACCTTGCCGATCACGACGGCGATGGCGACGATCATCGAGTTCATGAACTTCACGCCGAATTCGGCACGGGTCCATGCGGCGGTGAGGTTGTTCCACAATTCCCCGCCCGGCAGGTAATGCACATTGGTCGAGTTGACCTCGGCCACTGTCAGCGTGGCGGCGACGAATGCGAGCCAGATCGGAATAATTAGAAGCAGGGCGCCGGCGACGAGGATCACATGCGTGAGGATGTTGAGGAGGGGGGTGCGTTCGATCATGGCTTGCTCCTCACGTGTAGTGCACGCGGCGTTCGATGAAGCGGAACTGGAAGAAGGTCATGAGGATGACGAGCCCCATGAGCACCAGCGATTGGGCCGCGGCACCGGAATAATCGAGCCCCTGAAAGCCATCCACATAGATCTTGTAGACCATGAGCTCGGTGGCGCGGGCCGGGCCGCCTTCGGTCAGAATGTCGACGATGCCGAAGGAGTCCGTGAAGGAATCCGTCATGTTGATGACCAGCAGGAAGAAGATGGTCGGCGCGAGCAGCGGCAGTTGCAGGTCGAGCATGCGGCGCATGACGCGCGCTCCATCCATGGAGCCGGCCTCGATCAGAGAGCGGGGAATGGACTGGAGACCTGCAAGGAAGAAGATGAAGGAGTAGGAAACCTGTTTCCATGCCTGGGTGATGATGATCGCCGTCATGGCGTCGACACCGGAGAGCGCGGGGTTCCACAGGCCGGGCGACAGCGTGTTCAGATAGGCAAAGACACCGGACTGCGGATTGAAGAGAAAGCGGAACGCGAGCGCGGCGGCAGGGGCCGCGATGGCATAGGGCCAGATCATGCCGACGCGGAAGAAACGATAGCCGCGCAATTGGCGGTCGGCAAAGAGCGCCAGCACCAGCGCGATGGACATGGCAAGCCCGGTCGAAAGCACGGCAAAGACGATGCTGCGCCAGATCGAGGCCCAGTAGGTCTCGTCGGAGAAGACCGCCTTGAAGTTCTCAAGCCCGACCCATTGATTGCCGCCCCCGAAGGGCTGCTCAAGGGTGAAGGCCCAGTACATGGCCTGCGATGCCGGCCAGTAGAAGAACACGAATATGATCAGCAACTGGGGGGCAATGAAGAGATAGGCCAGCCAGTTGGCCTTGAAATAAGCGCGCTTTTGCATGGACGTTCCGGGGGTTGCGGAGACAGGCGAAAAAGGACGCGCCACGGCTCATCGAGCCGCGGCGCTGGGTTTGGCCTGCTTCAGGGAAGCGTCTTTCCCTTGTAGGTGCGCTCGAATTTGCGCAGCATCGTGTTGGAACGCTCGACGGCATCGTCCAGTGCCTCCTGCGGGGTCTTCTGGCCGCTCAGGACCGCCTGCACCTGAGAGGTCCACTCGGCGCGGATCTGCACGAAGCTGCCAAGGCGGATGCCACGGGTCAGCGGGGTGACCGGCGTGTAGGTGAGCGATTCAATGGCTTTCTCGCGGCCCTTATAGGGGCGATCGTCGTAGAAACCTTTTTCGACCAGATAGTCGAAGCCTTCGTCAGTCACCGGAATGTAGCCTGTCACAGTGCTCCAGAACTCGGCGGATTCGGGCTTGGCGAGGAATTTGAAATATTCGGCAGCGCCGCGATACTGCTCATCGGTCTTGCCCGAGAGCGTCCAGAGCGATGCACCGCCCACGACCGAGTTCTTGCGCTCCGTGCCCTCATAGACCGGCAGCATGGCGACATCCCACGCAAAGCCTTCACCGACCTGCTCGGTCACGGCCTGGTGGCTCGCGATGGAGCCGAAGAAATGGGCGCATTCGCCGGCGGCAAAGGCATCGCGCGTGGAAAGGCCGGTTTCGCGTGTCTTGATAAGAAGAAGGCCCTCGTCGATCCAGCGCTTGATGTCTTTCATATGCTTGGCATGGAGGGTGGTGTTGAACACCACTTCGGCGTCGAGCCCGTCATAGCCGTTGTTCTTCGTGGCGATCGGCTCGCCATGAACCATGGAGAACTGCTCCAGGTCGACCCATGAGGATGGCGCGTAACCGGCAGGGCATGCGCTGCCCGCTTCCTTCAATTCGCGCAGAACCTGCTCATATTCTTCCCAGGTCTTCGGCGCTTCGTCGCGACCGATGGATTTGTAGGCGTCGGCGTTCCAATACATCATCGCCGTGGAGGAATTGAACGGCATGGACCAGAGGCGGCCCTGCGAATCGGCATAATAATTGGCGATGCCCGGGAAATAGGACTCCCAGTCGATCTCGATGCCGTGATCTTCCATCAGCTTGTAAGCCGGGTAAACTTGGCCGGAAAGCATCAGGTCGGGCGCGGAAACCTCGACGCCCTGCACGATGGTCGGGTGCTTCTTGGCGCGGAAGGCGGCAATGGTGTTCTGGAGCGCCGTGGCATAGTCGCCCTGGCTGACGCAGGAAATCTCGTATTTGTCCTGTGAGGCGTTGAAGCGGTCGCAGGTGGCCTGGACCTGCTCGCCGAGCTGGCCGGTAAGCCCGTACCAATATTCGAACTTCACCTTTTCGGCCTGGGCCGATGTGGACAGTGCCAACAGCGCGAACGCGCCTGCAATGAGTGTCTTTTGCATTGTGGTTCCCTCGGATGGAAGAAGCGGTCGCCGGCACCAGCACCGGTCGCAACTTGGCTATCGGTGCGCTTTGACAGTCGGGTGACCGCAAAATGAAACTTATTTGAAAGCTGGCAAGTGTCTGATTAGCCGGCAACTTTTTCGCGCTCGGCGCCGTTTTCCGCATGTTTGCGGCGCTTGCCGAAGAGGCCATCGGCCATTTCCGCGTGGCGATGGAGATAGTCGTGGAAGTGCACGAGCGTGCTGTTTTCGTCTGCGAGGACCACCGCGTATTGGGCCGGACCATCAAGACGCTTCGGATCGCCCGGCATGCCCGGCAAATGCGCGTTGACGTCATAGTGGTTGCCCGAAATCGTGGTCAGCGGGATACCGTGCCACAGGCCCGTCGTCTGCCGGTGCACATGGCCGGCAATCACCTGGCGAATGTCGGGATGTGTTTTCAACACGTCGAGGAAGCGTTCCGAATCCTGCAGCTTGATCTGATCCACGGGCATGTGGAGATCGTTTGCATGATGGTGCATGACAATGATGACGGGTTGGTCCTTTGCCTCTTCGAGCCGTTCGGCAAGCCATGCAAGGCGCTGATCGCAGAGCACGCCGCTGACGATCTCCGGCTCGGAGGAATCGATGACGATGATGCGGTAGCCCTTGGCATCGATGGCCTTCTGGATATGGCCGTTCTCATCGTCGTGCAGGGTGCCGAACACCTCCTTGAAACGGCCGCGGTGATCGTGATTGCCGAGCGTGAGAACCACCGGCATCCTGAGCTGATCAATCATCCGGTCCAGGGTTTCATAGGCTGGCACCTCACCGCGGTCGGCAAGGTCGCCGGCGAAAATGCAGAAATCCGCATCGCCATGATTGGTGTTGGCGCTGTCGATTGCCGCCTGAAGGCGCTTGGTCGTGTCCAGCCCGTTGGTGGCGACCCCTTCGGGAGAAAGATGGATGTCGCTCATGACGATGAATTTCAGCATGATTGCCCCGCTGTCCTTTGTGTTTTTTCGGGCCGGATGGCCATTACACAGCGGGTATCATCGCCCTGTGTCGGACGGCTGACAGATTTGTTGCGGCTATATTACAGGGGGGTGACCGGGGTGCCGGTCAGGCGCAGCGGCGATTGCGTATTTCTCGATCATTGTCTCGAGGTAGCCCGCCGCTTCATCGCCTTTCAACGCGTCACCCCAAAGCCGTTCGGCGATGTCTTCATGCAGGGCCATGGCTTCGGGCGCCGAAGTGATGAGCGCCACCCCTACGCGAATGTTGGGCTGCTCCCCGAGCCGGAAGGGGCTGATGGCCAGGACCGAACGGTCTTGCTGGCGAAAGATCTGAAAACTGGTCGCGGGCACCGGCTCCCGCACAATGCCGATCTGAATGCCGATCGGCTGTTCGCGCAGCATGGCGAGGATGTATTCGGCTTCACGGCGTGCCTGAAGGCGTCGTTTGTCGACGATGTCGGGCGGCAGATCGTGGCGGCCGATCAACCCATGCAGAAGGAACCCTTCAAGATCGGCTGAGGCGATCAGGCTAACGATCAGCGGCCGGCGGAGACGAAACGCTTCCTTGCGCGCGCGCAGGATGTCGAGCAGCGCATCCACGACGGGCCCCGACGTTCCCTCTGGATCGACCTCCGGCGGCACGGATTCGCGCAACACCTCCCGCAGCGCCTCATCATAGGCGTCCGACGTCAGGAGATAGGAAACAGGGCTGAACAGACCAATCACCTGCTGACAGTCGCTTTCAAGTTGGCGCATGCGCTCGAAGAAGGCGATGGCGCTCGACACATACTCCACACCGACACCCATCAGGCTGGGCAGTGAGACCCCCAGCTCCTGAGCAATGCTGGTCAGCATCTCGATTTTGCGGATTTCGCCTTTCTCCGCGCGGTAGAGTGCAGCGCGCGAGATTCCCAATTTCTCTGCCAGTTCGTCGGGCGCGAGGCTCTTTCCTAGCCGATAAGCACGCAGGCGAGCGCCAATGTCGCTGAATCTGATGAAGTCGCCTTGTGGCACGCTTTTTTCTCGCAAGTTCCGGCCCCTTCCGTTATCGGGTGCGCTGTGGCGGCTTGTCAACGCGTATGCTCAAATTAGCACTGAAAGATCATAAATTGGACGAAATAGTAAATCGTCTCAAAATTGAGAATTTCGTTGACAGCCTAGGATTGGGCTCGTAGTTTGCTTGTTCAAAAAAGCAATGGAGGCGGAACAATGAATCATCTCATTCGTAGATTGGCTGCAACGGCCGTGATGGGCGTGGCTGGCGCGGGATTCGCGACAGGCGTCTTCGCTGCGGATTTCGTGGCCAAGATCGGTCATCTGGAATCGGCGCAGCAGTCGCGCCACGTTCATCTCGAGAAGGTGGCCAAGCTGGTCAATGAGCGCACCGACGGGGCGGTGGAATTTCAGCTTTTTCCGCAGGGCCAGCTCGGTCAGCAGCGCGAAATGACCGAGGGCGTCCAGCTTGGAACGCTTGAGGCAACGGTGGCTCCGGCTGCCTTCCTTGGCGGCTTCAACCCGGCCGTCTCCATCATGGACATCCCCTTCCTGCTTCCCGACAATGACGAGACCGCACAGGAGATCCGCAGCGGTGCGTTCGGCGAGGCACTTTGCGAAAGCTTCAATTCGCGCGGCGTGACCTGCATCGGCCTGTGGCCCAACGGCAAGAAGAACTTTACCTCTTCCAAGCCGCTTGCAAGCCTTGAGGACTTCGCCGGCCAGAAGTTCCGCGTGATGGATTCCAACATCCTGATCGAGCAGTTCAACTCGCTTGGCGCATCGGCCATCGCGCTGCCGTTCGGCGAGCTTTACACCGCGCTTCAGACCGGCGTTGTCGATGGCGAGGAAAACCCGCTCGACACGATCCAGCGCATGAAGTTTTACGAAGTGCAGAACCACCTCGTGCTTTCCGATCACGGCGCGATGGAAGACGTGATCCTCTTCAACCCGGCCTGGTGGGCCAGCCTTCCCGAGGAGCATCAGAAGACAATCGTCGATGCCTTCAACGAGGTCATTCCCGAACTGATCGACCACAAGGCCGAGGCGGTTGCCGCGGCGCTCGAGGAAATCAAAGGATCCGACATCGAGATCCGCGAGATGAGCGATGAAGAGAAGGCCGCGTTCCGCGAAAAGATGTACCCGGCAGCTCGTGCCGCCTATATCGAGCGTGCCGGCGAAGAGGGCGAGAAGCTGATCGCCATCTACGAAAAAGAGTATGAGGCGGCAGGCGCACAGTAAGCCCCGCCTCCAAGCCGAACCAAAGCATTGACTTTCATATGCCGGGCTCCTCCGTGAGCCCGGCAGCGGTTCCCTTTTTTCCAAGGAATGAGACCTTGAAAGCACTTGCCATCATCAGAACAGCCGAGCGCGTCGCAGCGGTCTCCATCTTCCTTGTCATGGTCGCGCTCTACTTCGCCAATGTGCTCGCCCGGCAGGTCGGCGGCACCTTTGCCTCCGAGTTCGCCTGGGTCGAGGAAGCCGTGCGGCTGATGAGCCTCTTCCTCGTCTTTCTCACGGTCGGTCTTGCCCTTGAGAAAGGGCGTCACGCCGGCGTTCACACCTGGCGCGACCGCATCGCGCGGGCCACGGGCCTGCCGCTCAGAAAGATCGTCGACGCGGTCGGCTTCGTGTTCTGCATCTATCTCGTCTGGCTCGGCTACCAGATGACCGCCTTCGTTTACGGCATGGGCCAGAAGAGCCCGACGCTGAACATTCCGGTCTTCTGGATTTATCTCGCGCCCACCATCGGTTTTGCGCTCATGGCGCTGCGCTTCGCGCTCAGCTTTTTCGGCCGCATCGATCGTTTCGCCGGACAAGCGTCGGAGGAACAATGATCCTTTTCGCACTCGTCATCATCGTCGCGGTCCTGCTTTTGGTCCTCGGTTTCGAGATGTTTCTCGTGCTCGGCGTGCCGGCGCTGATGATCAAGGAATTCTTCTACGGAAACCTTCCCGATCCGGTGGTGATCCAGAAGGTTCTCGGCGGCATCAACCACACGACGCTTTTGGCCATCCCCTTCTTCATTCTCGCTGCCGAGCTTATGGGCGAGGGGCAGATCGCGCGTCGCCTCACCGGCCTCGTCAAGGTGCTGGTCGGCCATCTGCGCGGTGGCATGGGTTACACCACCATTGGCGGCTCCATGGCGTTCGGTTCGGTCTCCGGCTCCGCGCCGGCCACCGTCGCGGCCATGGCGCGCATGGTCTACCCGGAGATGCGCAAGGTCGGGTTCAGCGACAAATTCTCGCTCGGTCTGATCGTTTCAAGCGCCGAGACGGCGCTCCTCATTCCGCCGTCCATCACCTTCATAATCTATGGCTGGATGACGGGTACGTCGGTAGCCAAGCTGTTTGTCGGCGGTCTTGCCGTCGGGCTGGTGCTTGGCCTTGCCTTCGCCATCATGGCGGCAATCGAAGCGCGCCGCTCCGGCGTCGAGCGCGGTCCGCGCACAAGCTGGCGCGAGCGCCTTGTCGCGATCCGCGAGGCGGGTTGGGCGCTCGGCATGCCGATCATCATTCTGGGCGGCATCTATAGCGGCTATTTCACACCCACCGAGGCGGCAGCCGCGAGCGTCGTCTACGCCATTTTCGTGGAAGGCGTGATCTTCCGCGAACTGACGCTGCGCAAGCTTTTTGCCGTCACGGAGCGTGCGGCGATCTCCACCGCCATCATCTTCGTTCTCTTGGCGATGGGCGGCCTGCTCTCCTACTTCATCACGCTGGCGCAGGTGCCATCGGCGATCACGGCGTTTCTCGACGCAATCCATGCCGGGCCGATCATGTTCCTCCTGATTGTGAACATCAGCTTCCTGATCGCGGGCATGTTCATCGATCCGAATTCGGCGCTCCTGATCCTCGTTCCGCCGCTTTATCCCGTGGCCACGGCGCTCGGTATCGATCCGGTTCATTTCGGCATGATCGTCACGCTGAACATTTCGATTGGCATGATCACGCCGCCCTTCGGCCTCGACATTTTTGTGGCGTCCTCGACGCTCTCCAAGCCGGTTCTGACGATCATTTCGGGCCTGTGGCCCTTCATCATCGCGAACCTCATCGTGCTGGCGATCATCACCTATGTGCCCGACATTTCCACCTTCCTGCCCAACCTCGTGTTCGGCTGACGGGAATGCCAGAAAGGATTGAAACGATGGACGACGTGCCGTCAATCAAGGCTTTCGAGCTGCCGCTCTCGGTCAAGAGCAACGAGTCGGTCAATGGCGAATACCGTCTTCTGCTTCTTGCAGCGCCGCACGATATATTGAAGCGCTGCCGGGCAGGTCAGTTCTTCCATCTGCTTTGCCCGCAGGCCGGTGGTGAGACGCCCTATTTGCGCCGGCCCATGAGCATTTACGGCTTCTATCCCGAGAAGGGGGAGCTGCATTTCCTCTACAAGGTGACGGGTGCTGGCACGCGCGCTCTGGCCACGCTGGCGCTCGGCGACCGGCTCAACGTGCTCGGACCCCTCGGCGAACCCTTCACCATTGCCGATGACTGGCAGGATCTTGTGCTGGTGGCGCGTGGCGTCGGGCTTGCCACGCTTGCTCCGCTGGCGCTGGAGGCCAACCGTCTTGGCCGCAGGCTCACCGCAATCTGCAGCGCGCGCCATCCCGATTATCTGATGTCGACGGATTATTTCGCGTCGCTGGGCGCAGACGTCATCACCCTGACCGACGCGGAAGGCACGTCCGATCTGGACAATCTCGAACGGGTCATCGAGGGGCTGATCGCGGCCGGACGTGCCGATGCGTTTTACACTTGCGGCTCCAACCGCATGCTTAGACTGTTGCAGACTATCGGCGAGCGGCATGGCATACCCGGCCAGATCGCGCTGGAGCAGCAGATGGCCTGCGGCATCGGCATGTGCCATTGCTGCGTGCGTCCGTTCAATCGCGGCGACCGGCAGGTGCATCTGCGCGTTTGCCGCGAAGGCCCCGTCTTCGACATGATGGAGGCGATCGCATGGTAGATCTTTCGGTCGATATTTCCGGGCTTAAACTCAAGAACCCGATCATGCCGGCATCCGGCACCTTCTCCGAGGATCTTGCAGAGGTGTTCGATCTCGACCGGCTTGGCGCACATGTGACCAAGACCATCACCCATGGCTGGCGCGATGGCAATCCGACGCCGCGCGTCTGCGAGGTGAACGGATCGATGCTCAACTCCATCGGCATTCCGAGCAAGGGCGTCGGTGCCTTCATCGAGAAGGTCGTTCCGTTCTACGCGCATTACGAGACGCCGCTCGTCGTTTCCATTTCCGGCAACACGGCCGATGAATTCGCAACGCTGTGTTCGGAGGTAAGCGTTCCCGGCGTCGCGGCCATCGAAGTGAACATTTCGTGCCCGAACATCGAGGAAGACGGCAAGGCGTTCGCCATCCGCCCATCTTCCACCCATGACGTGATGCGCAAGCTGCGCGCGGCGACCGAGCTGCCGCTCTGGGCGAAACTCACACCCAATACGGGCGAAACCTCGGAAGTGGCGCGCGCCGCGGAAGAGGGTGGCGCCGATGCGCTGGTGGTGGCCAACACCATCCTTTCGATGGCCATCGACATCAACACACGCCGGCCCAAGCTCGGCAATCTCATGGGTGGCCTGTCGGGCCCCAGCCTGAAGCCTATCGCGCTGCGCATGGCCTATCAGTGCGCACGGGCGACCAAGATTCCCGTTATCGGCTGCGGCGGCATCTCCACCGTTGAAGACGTGATCGAATATCTGATCGCCGGCGCATCCGCCGTGCAGGTCGGCACCGCCACGTTCATTCATCCCACGGCCATGATCGCGCTGATCGACGGGCTTGAAGACTGGCTTGCAGGGCAGGGGCTTTCCTCGGTGAAAGACCTGATCGGCTCCGTCATCGATGGCGAACAGGACGAGGCTGTCGTCTTCATGGAAGCAGCGCCATGAATGCCCAGCCCGCCCCCTTCGCCGACGTCCGGGCGCAGGACCATGCGTTGGCCGCGCGGCTCTTCGACGATGTTGCGCGTCTGTCGCCCGATGTGGAAGGCGTCAGCCGCCCGGCTTTTTCGAAGATCGAGACGCAGACGCTGAAATATCTCGAGGATGTCGCGAAGGCCGAGGGGCTGGCGGTCTGGTACGATGCAGGCTGCAACGCGCTTTTCTCGCTTCCGGAGGACCGCGATGCGGAGCGTGTCGTCGTCGTCGGTTCGCATGTGGACAGCGTGCCTTTCGGCGGGAATTTCGACGGGCTGGCCGGTGTTGTCGCTGGTCTCATCTGCCTGATCCGTGCCCGGCGCGAGGGTCGCCGGTTTGCGAAGCCAGTGCATGTGCTTGCCATGCGTGGTGAGGAAAGCGCCTGGTTCGGCCCGTGCTATATCGGCTCGAAAGTGCTCACGGGCACGCTCTCAAAGCGCGAGCTTGAAGAAACCCACAAGGGCGATGGTCGCACGCTGGAAGCGCACATGGCCGATATCGGCCTGCCGGTCGAAGATATCCGGGCGCAAAAGCCGCTCATGGATGTCAGCCGCATGGAGGCCTATCTCGAACTCCACATCGAGCAGGGACCGCTCTTGATCGGCAAGAACATTCCGGCCGCCGCCGTCTCGGGCATTCGTGGCAATATTCGCTACCGCGCGATCACCTGCCACGGTGAGGCCGGCCATTCCGGCGCGGTGCCGAAGGCCTACCGCCGCGATCCGGTTCTCGCCATGGCCGATCTTCTGGTGCGGCTCGATGAAAGCTGGACGACGATCCTGAACAAGGGCGACGATCTGGTGCTCACCAGCGGCATCGTGGCAACGGATCCGGACAAACACGCCATGTCGCGCATCCCCGACAGCGTGTCCTTCAGTCTCGACATCCGCAGCCAGAAGCCGGAAACGCTGGACGACATGCGCGCGCTTCTGAAGAGCGAGATCAAGGAGATCGAACGCGACCGCCGGGTGCGGTTCGATCTTGGCGAAGAGCTTCGTGTGGAACCGGCGCTGTGTGACAGGGGGCTCGTTGCAGGGCTCGAAGAGGCCATGCGCCAGGTGGGGCAGGAGCCCTTCGTCATGCCGAGCGGCGGCGGGCATGACGCTGCCGTGTTCGCTGGAGCCGGCGTTCCTGCCGCCATGGTGTTCGTGCGCAACCGCAATGGCTCGCACAATCCGCAGGAAGCAATGGAGATCGACGATTTCCTTGCCGGCGTGGACATCCTTTCCGCCTTTCTTGCGAGGGCGGAGTAGCGTTTGGTTTCTCCCGCACGCGAATCCCTGCATTGCCGGGCTGGCTCAGGCAGGAGATAGCTGTTAGCGAAAAGGCCCGATCAACGAACAGGACCACGACATGTTCTCCAACACCTTTCCCGACCGGACGGCCATTTCGCAGATGGTCGCCCGCATGCTTCTGGAGATCGAAGCGGTGCATTTTCGCGCCGAGCAGCCGTTCACCTTCACGTCTGGTCTTGCAAGTCCGGTCTATATCGACTGCCGCAAGCTGATTTCCTATCCGCGCGTTCGCGCCGCTATCATGGATTTCGCGGCCTCGGTCATCTTCCGCGATGTCGGCTTCGAGCAGTTCGATGCCGTCGCCGGCGGCGAGACGGCAGGCATTCCCTTTGCCGCGTGGCTTTCGGATCGGATGGGGTTGCCCATGCAATATGTGCGCAAGAAGCCGAAAGGCTTTGGCCGCGATGCGCAGATCGAGGGCGCGCTGAGCGAAGGCGCACGCGTGCTGCTGGTCGAGGACCTGACCACCGATGGCGGCAGCAAGATCAAGTTTGCCGAGGCCGTGGCCCGCACCGGCGCGCAGGTCACCGACACGTTCGCGGTTTTCTACTACGACATCTTCCCCGACACGCCGAAGCGGCTTGAAGCCGCCGGCATGCGCTTGCATCATCTCGCGACCTGGTGGGATGTGCTGGCCGTCTGCAAGGAAGAGAACCGATTTTCGCCGGAAACGATCGCCGAGGTCGAAAAATTCCTGAATGCGCCGACCGAATGGTCGGCGAACCATGGCGGCATTTCAGAACTGCCGCAGTAAATCCCAAAGGACCTGGATCATGTTTGATACGTTTTTGAAGGATCTGAACGAGCAGGGCGGAAGCGTTCGTGCCTATGAAGGCTGCGCGGTCAAGGCCCATGCCCGCATCACCAGCGAGCCGGAAAACGCGGCCGCCCTTCTGCTGATCGCCTATGCCGCTCAGCGTTTCGTGGAAGCCTATGACGACCAGCCGCTGACCATGACGGCCGCGGATGAGGAACTTGAACTCTTCACCGAGATCGTGAACACGCTGGACGCTGCTTACAAGGACGGGGCCGGCGATGCGAAGCTCGCTGCGCTTAACAACGCCTCCGCGCGGCTAGCCGCTACAATCAGGAGTTGATTTTTGTCGTTCATCAACTCAACGGCTGAGCCGGACGAGTGCGGCGAGCATGAGTTCGGCTCCCTGTTCGATGTCCGCCCAGTCCGTCCATTCCTCCGGGGCATGGCTGATGCCGCCCCGGCTTGGGACGAAGATCAGCCCAGAGGGACAGAGCGTCTGCATCGTTTGGGCGTCGTGTCCCGCGCCTGAAGGCATGGTAAGCGCCCTCAAATTCAGGTGGCGCGCCTCTTCCTCGAAAAGCTCGGCAAGCGTTCCATCGAGGCGCACAGGCTCCATGCGGCTTTGCTCTTCGATGGAAAACGTAAGCCCATTGGCTTCCGCCGCCTGCTTTACCGTATGTTCCATCGCCCTTGCCATAGCAGCCATCCTTGACGCGTCCGTGTCGCGAACATTGATGACGAAGTCGGCACGGCCGGGCACGGTGTGAATGAAATTCGGTTGAAGATCGACCTTGCCGATTGTGATGCGGCTGCGGGCCGTTCCGAGCTCGGCGATTACCGTATGCACCGCCTGACCGACCGCCGAGAGACCCAGAAAGGCATCGGCGCGCATCGACATTGGTGTTGTGCCGGAATGATTCGCACGTCCCTCAAGCGAGACCGCCAGATTGATCACGCCGGCAACGCTGTCGGCGATGCCAACCGGTATTCCCGCCTCTTCCAGCACCGGCCCCTGCTCGATGTGCAGTTCCAGAAAGGCATCCACGCTACCGGTCGGGCGTGCAGCTTTAAGCGCTCTTGAGGCATCCAGTCCCTGCTTTTTCATCGCTTCTGTCAGTCGCACGCCGTCCGCATCGCGCGCCTGCTCCAGCCATTCCCGACGCACCGTGCCGGCGATGGTCTGGGAACCCAGCATACCGCCGAAACGGCCTTCTTCCTCCGCTGTTGCCACAACCTCTACCGCCTTTGCCGGTTTGATGCCGGCGTCTCGCATGGCGCGCACGCATTCGAGCGCCACGCAGGTGCCAAGCGCGCCGTCGAAAGCGCCACCCTCCGGCACGGTGTCGAGGTGCGATCCGGCCATTATGCATGGGCCGTCCGGCGGCCCGTATCGGCCGAACAGGTTGGCCACGGGGTCGCAGTACACGGCCAATCCGTCAGCGCGCATCTGCTCCAGAAACCAGGTGCGTACTGCCATGTCTGCATCACCATACCCAGGTCGATTGTAGCCGCCCGTTTTCGGATTGTGACCGAAGGCGTTCACACCGTCGAGCAGGGCACGCAAGCGCGTTGAGTTGATGCGTGGTGTGGTGACCATGTTTTCTGCCTGTCTTTTCAAGTGCTTGTCTCGCTAGACATATTCAAGGGGCGGGTACTTTGTGAATTTATTATAATAAATGGTTGCCAGTTTGTAGATTATCGGGATTAATTATAGGCAATAATCGGAGGAGCCTCCATGAGAAGACTGATCGCAGCCGCCATCACCGCCGCGTCGATGCTCTTTGCGTTGCCGGCATTTTCGCAAACCCCGCCCAATGTTCTCGTGGTGGGGCAGATCGCCGAGCCGAAGTCGCTCGATCCGCATGCGGTGACAGCCGTTAACGACTTCCGCATTCTCATGAATGTCTATGACGGTCTTACCCGCTACAAGGACGGGACGTTGGAGCCCGAACCGGCACTTGCCGAAAGCTGGGAGATCTCGGACGACGGCATCACCTACACCTTCAAGCTTCGCGAGGGCGTGACCTTCCACGATGGCACGCCGCTCAACGCCGAAGCGGTCAAGTTCAATTTCGACCGCATGCTGAAGGAGGACCATCCTTATCACGACACGGGACCGTTCCCGTTGGCTTTCTATTTCTCGGCCGTGGAAGAGGTTACTGCGGTCGACGACCTGACCGTCGAGTTCAAGCTCAAGGAGCCCTTCGCACCATTCCTTTCCAACCTCGCCTATCCGACAGGGCTCATCGTTTCGCCCGAGGCGGTGAAGGAGAACGGCAAGGATTTTGGTCGCAATCCGGTCGGCACAGGCGCCTTCAAGTTCGAGGAATGGCAGGCAAACTCGCGCGTCGTCGTTACGCGCAATGAAGACTATTGGGATGGAGCGCCGCCTCTGGAGGCTGTTATCTACCGGCCGATCACTGACACCAACACCCGCATCGCCGAAATGCTTTCCGGCGGGCTCGACGTGATGGTGGAGGTGCCGCCGGACAGCCTGCAGCAGTTTCGGGACGATGCGAACTTCAGTGTCTACGAACAAGCCGGCCCGCACGTCTGGTTCCTGATCCTCAACATGAAGGAGGGACCGTTCGCCGAAAAGGCCGTCCGTCAGGCCGCGAACTACGCCATCAACAAGAAAGCGCTTGTCGAGAACATTCTGCAGGGCACGGCGGAAGTGGCGGCGGGTCCGACGCCGCCGGCCTTCGCCTGGGCCTATAATGATGAGCTTCAACCCTATCCTTACGACCCGGAGAAGGCCAAGCAGCTTCTCGAGGAAGCCGGCTATGATGGCGAGGAGCTCACCTTCTACGTTACCGAGGGTGGCTCCGGTATGCTCGACCCCATCGCCATGGGCACCGCCATCCAGGCGGACCTGCAGGCCGTCGGCATGAAGGTCAACATCGAGACTTATGAGTGGAACACGTTCCTGGGTAAGGTGAATCCGGGTCTGGAAGGCAAGGCCGACATGGCCGAAATGGCCTGGATGACCTCCGACCCCGACACACTGCCCTTCCTCACCTTGCGCACGGCGGCCTGGCCGGAAGAAGGCGGGTTCAACTCGTCCTATTATTCCAACCCGGAAGTGGACGAACTGCTCGATCAGGCTCGTGTCTCGACCGATCCGGACGAGCGCGCAGAGCTCTACAAGCAGGTCCAGGCGCTCACCAACGAGGACGCCCCCTGGCTCTTCGTGGCCAACTGGAAACAGAATGCCGTGGTGACCAGTGCCGTCGAAGACTTCGAGCTGCAGCCGGACTTCGGCCTGGTGTTGCGCGACGTCTCCAAGCCATAGGGTTGTGCCGGGTGAGGGGTATGCCCCTCACCCGGCCTATCGGACTACCTTCTCCCCAAGGTGGAGAAAAACGGGCCCTGCGTTCGGCATTTATGCCTCTCTCCTTGGGGAGAGGTGGCCGGAGCGTCGCGCAGGCCAGTGAGGGGATGTCTCGGCGCCCCGCAGCCATAGGAGGACCACACATGACTGCCTATATCGGCAAGCGCCTTCTGGCCGCGATCCCGGTCATCCTGGGTCTGTCCATCATCGTCTTCCTGGTGATGAAGCTCATACCCGGTGATCCGGCCCAGGCCCTGCTCGGCTCCTATGCCACCCCGGACAATGTCGAGCGCATCAATCGCGCCCTGGGGCTCGACCGCTCCTGGCCCGAGCAATACGTCATCTGGATCGGCAATTTGCTGCAGGGCGATTTCGGCCGCTCCTACATTCTCAATCGTCCTGTCATCGATGAAGTGCTGGACCGCTTCGGTGCCACGCTGGTCCTGGCCGGTGCCTCGCTGCTCATCTGTTCAGTGCTTGGCATTTTTGCCGGCATCGTCTCCGCCGTGCGCCAGTTCGGCTGGACCGACCGCATCGTCACCTTCTTCGTGCTGATCGGCATTTCCATGCCGGCATTCTTTCTGGGACTGGTTTTTATCCTGTTCTTTGCCGTGCAATGGCGACTACTGCCCGCCTCGGGCATGTACGCCGTCTATGGCGGCGGCGATCTGCCCGACCTGCTGCGCCACCTGATCCTGCCCGCCGGCACGCTGGCCATCGTCGCGACGGGCGTCGTCGCGCGCCTCACCCGTGCGGCTATGCTCGAAGTGCTGCGCCAGGATTTCATCCGCACCGCTCGGGCCAAGGGGCTCAGCGAAAACGCGGTGATCTACCGGCACGCCTTTCGCGCCGCACTGGTCTCGATCATTCCGGTGATCGGCATTCAGGCCGGTTTCGTGCTCGGTGGCGCCGTCTATATCGAAACCGTGTTCCAGTGGCCGGGTCTGGGGCAGATGCTGGTCAAGGCCGTGTCCACCCGCGACCTGCTGCTGGTGCAGGGCGGCGTGCTGGTTGCCGCCACCCTTTACGTCCTCGTCAACCTCTTGGCCGACGTTGCCCAGGCCATGCTCGACCCGAGGCTCAAGGCATGACCGACATGACCCTTACCGCCCCCGAGCCCCGCAAGCGCCGCAGCAATTGGCAATTGCTGATGGCCAATCGTCTCGCGGCGGCGGGCCTGTTCCTGTTCGGCTTCATCGTCGTTCTCGCCGTGCTGGCGCCGGTGCTGCCGCTGCCCAATCCCGATATTACCGACCAGCCCAACCGCCTGCTGCCGCCCTTTGCCGATGGGCATCTGCTCGGCACCGACCATCTGGGCCGCGATATTCTCTCGCGGCTGATCTGGGGCACGCAGGTCTCGCTGATCGTCGGCGTCAGTGCCACCGCGCTTGCGGCCATTTTCGGCTCGCTGATCGGGCTGGTGGCCGGCTATGCGCGCGGTGCGACCGACAGCGTGCTGATGCGCTTTGTCGATATGCTGATGGCCTTCCCCTATATCCTGCTCGCCATTGCCATCGTGGCGGCGCTGGGACCGGGTCTGCTCAATGCGCTCTACGCCATCGCCATCGTCAATATTCCCTTCTTTGCCCGCAATATCCGCGGCGTGACGGTATCCATCCGCAATCGCGAATTCGTCGACGCGGCGCGCCTTTCCGGCAAGAGCCATCCAGCCATTCTTTTTACCGAAGTGCTGCCCAATGTGTTGCCGGTCATCGTCATCACCATGTCCACCACGGTGGGCTGGATGATCCTTGAAACCGCAGGCCTTTCCTTCCTCGGTCTGGGCGCACAGCCGCCGACCTCCGATCTGGGGTCCATGCTCGGCCAGGCTCGCGCCCAGCTCTTTACCGCGCCGCATGCCTCGATCATTCCCGGCATCATGATCTTCGTGCTGGTGATGAGCATCAACCTGCTCGGTGACGGCATTCGCGACGTGCTTGACCCGCGCCT
>ENA-ORCW01000499-ORCW01000499.1-marine-metagenome-genome-assembly--contig:-NODE-499-length-21779-cov-3.415538_pt1 | contig 21779 bp, 22 predicted proteins | sample MGYA00237784_ERZ508517 | MGnify/ENA primary metagenome ERZ508517 (study PRJEB26187, sample SAMN06268979) | marine metagenome | isolation source: Tt ae E1 feedstock associated aerobic enrichment on... | reverse complement strand
TTGCATCCCCAATTCTGAAGACGGAATACAACAGTAAATTAATATCGCCGGTTCTCGCCCCGACAATCAGGTCCACACCTGAAATCGTACTGTTAAAGTTTTGTTTGACCTGATGCCTGATATGTTCAACAGCCAACAAAATAAATACGCTGATTGTAATAGCGAGAAAAGCGACAATAACAGAGCTTTTTCTATGCCAAAGACTCTGAGTGGCTAAGCGTAAAAACATAGACATTACACCTGGTTAAGTGATTCAAGAGAAACACTATGATCAAAAAAGCGTTGTAAAGACTCATCATGGCTGACAAATAACAGCGTCACCTCTCTATCCTCACAATGTCTCATCAACAGCTGTATGAAAGAATCACGATTATTCTTATCCAGAGACGATGTGGGCTCATCAACTAACAGAAATTCGGGTTGCTTAATGAGTGCCCGAGCAATGGCGACCCGCTGTTGCTGGCCAATACTCAATTGCGCAGCTGGATGCTGCCACACAGATTCTGGAATTTGCAGAGCAGTCAGTAACTCGGTGATGTCGTGTTGATTGACTTTTTTGTGAGCCACATCAGCAGCCAGCTTAATATTGTCAATGACATTCAGGTAATTAATCAGATTAAACTGTTGGAAAACATAGCCAATGTGACGCGCCCTGAATCTATCGCGTTGACGCGCTGACATCTTGTCTAATCGCTGGCCACCAATCTCAATTTCTGCCTGTTTGCAAGGTAAAATACCGGCCAAAATATTGAGCAATGTGGACTTACCATGACCTGAGGGGCCGTACAAGAAAACAGACGCCCCTGTCTGAATCTGCCAGGCGGGTATACTCAGCGTCGGCTTTGTATTAGCCTTGTACTGAAATTGTAAATTCTTGATAGACACCGTCATATAGTCACCACAATTTGCTCTAACTGATATAGCATATCATTCATATTTTTTACGTTGGTTTCATATCAAATGCTATTTTCCAAACACATATCGACATGCCTTTTCTTAGTTATGGTTTTCTTTACTCAGACCTTAGTTGCTGATGAGTACCGTACCATCGACTGGATCGAACTAATGCCCAAAGATGACTTGGAAGCTTTATCGAACCCACCTGAATATCTCAATGAGATTGCAGATGGCAGCTTTGAAGATCAGATCAGTAGCCAATTACAACTTGCGTTGGAAACAGCCGCTGATGATAAATATCAACAAGCACTGGTTTCAACCAAAGTCGTTGACGCCTTTGACAAACAAAAAATTCGTCTACCCGGATTCATCGTACCCATTGAATTTGATAGCCAGTACCGGGTGACTGAATTTTTCCTGGTGCCCTTCTTTGGTGCCTGTATTCATGCACCACCACCGCCACCTAATCAGATTATTTATGCCAAATATGACAAAGGATTCTCTCAAGAAAGTCTTTACGCGGCATATTGGCTGACAGGGACAATCCATATCAGCCTGACTGAAAATGAGGTGGCGACATCAGCATACACAATTGAAATCAATAGCATTGAGCTTTACACAGAAGATAATTAATCTAAAGAAATAGACGAGTTACCCTGAGTCAGTTTGGCCACACCGGCCTTGTTATTACTGATCCACTCAGCATTGATACGTTCTATTGCTGGAAATTTTTGTAGCAGCAAGACATCAATCTCACTTAAATTCTCCGTGCTGCCACAAATAAACTGGTATTGCGCTTCCAAATCTGCATGATGATTTTCATGTTCATGTTCATGTTCATGTTCATGTTCATGTTCATGTTCATGTTCATCAGAGGCTATCAGCCCGGACACATCCACCGCCATATCATCCACTTCACAACCACCGCCCTTAAAGGCAAATAATTGCGGTATCTCCTTTAGTTTTGCCTCCACTTCACGCACTTTGTTTACATCATGTTCTGATTCGGCTTTATATTCAAAGCCGACCATATTCATTGCTGGTGAGTCCAGACTGATATTCACTTTATCCTGCTCAATCACCACTGTCATATCCACAAGCCCGTGAACATGAGATTCATGCTCAATACGTTCTGCAGCAAAAACAAAAACCGAGAACAGCTGAACACAGCCCAAGGCCAGTGCCAATACTTTCTTTTTCATCTTATCTCCCACTCTATAGTTAGAATTAAGCGTTCTCTTGCTTAGCGCGATTAAACCAACCAATCACATCACGCCAATGTTTATCACCATATTTTTTCCTGAAGATACGTGTTTCTTCTAACGTATCATTAGTCAAAATAGATAACCGTTCGTTGATGTAATTTTGGTTAAGTTCAATTTTGCACTCATCAACAATGCATACGTACCACTCGTCATAGGTACTTGGAATCATAAGCTAGCCTCTTTTACTCAACTCAACTCAACATCAGCCATCAAATCGATAGCTATTATTCGGGGAAATACACCATTTTTCCATCAGGCAAGCGATAGGTTATACCTGCTTTGACACACTCGGCATCCCCATCTCTCCAGCGTCTCTGCTATGCATTTGGCATAATCTCCAGGCTCGGAGATGCTGTATGTTTCGAGAACTGGCGACAATAGGTTCAAGCCGTGATGCATCGGCTCAAAAATTGATCAATGATATATTATATCTTCAATAAAGCAATGTTACATTGCCCAGAACGTTCTTGTTCTCATGACAGTACTCGCTGTCAGGTTTTTGAATAGTTTGTCACTTGAGTATGCTGATCTATATTTATTGACTTAGAGAAACAGGCAAGCCAACTGATGATCAGTTATTGCGATCGGCTTCAATTGATTTTTTCATGTACTGAACTCTCAGGTTTGCATGTATCCAAAGCAGCTATACAACAACATCGATAGCCCTGATTGAAGTTGGCTATGATCAATGCTTTTATTCTTTGGTTTAAGTGATATGATATATCAATATAATCATCGATGATTATCATCACTCTATTCCAATATCATTGATTCAAAGATTCAACTATGAAAAAAGTACATCGTAAAGGGCCCTTCTCTGTCCCAGTTTATATGGCTTTGTTTGTCATTTTAGTGGCGATGATCATTCTGACAGTCTTGCGCCTTGGCTCGGGCATGACCGATACACCAAACATCACCATTTCAAAGCCTGTCGCTCTCCCCGCTCTTAGCTCTACATCAGATTCAACATCAGATACAAATGACAGCAGTGTAGAACTCACTGAGCCGAATAAGGCAATGGCAACAGACGACCCGGCACAGTTGATAACTGTCAGTACACCTGAACCTCAAACACATACCGTCAATTACAAAGTCAAATCCGGCGATAGCCTTGAAAGCATTTTCAAACACTTTAGCCTTCCCATCCAGACACTCTACGGCATTCTTGAGGCTGATGAGCCCTATCTGGAGATGGATGTATTACACCCTGGCCAACAACTAGGTTTTACATTCAACAACGATGACACTCTGATGGCATTATCCGTAGTCAGTAGCCCCAAGAAGACTATCGTTTATCAGAAAGAGGATGACAATCATTTCAGCCACAATGAAACCATCGCTCCCACAACATGGGAAACCGTGGTGCTTAAAGGGGAAATAAGCAATAGTTTCTACCTGGCTGCAGCCAATGCTGGGATCGGTGCTCCCACTATCATGATGCTGACCAAACTCATTCGAAATAAAATTAACTTCCGCCGCGATTTGCGTAAAAACGATCAGTTTCAAGTCATCATTAAACGTGAAATGCTAGACGATACGCCGGTGGGTAATAACTATGTTGCCGCTATTCGATTAGCTGGGCAGAAAATCGACTTCAATGCCTACCTGCATACCGATGGTCAGTATTACGATAAAGATGGACACAATCTGACACCCGCTTTACTGCGTTACCCTACCCGAAACACATTCCGCATCAGCTCCCCTTTCAATCCAAAACGTCACCACCCCATCACAGGCAAAATATCACCACATAACGGCGTAGACTTCGCCATGCCAATAGGTACTCCCATTATCTCAACTGGTGATGGCCAAGTAGAACGCGTCGCCAATCATCGTTACGCCGGTAAATATCTTGTGATAAAAGAATTTGGCCCGTATTCAACTCGCTATCTCCACTTAAGCAAAATTTTGGTACATAGAGGACAAAAAATCTCTCGTGGCCAAATCATTGCCTATTCAGGTAATACAGGTCGATCTACTGGCCCGCATTTACATTACGAGCTACGCATCAATGAAAAGCCTGTTAACCCTATTACGGCAGAAATCCCTACATTGAAGTCCGTATCACAAACGGAGTTAGCCGCATTTCATGAGCATGTCAAAACCCTTGATGGGATGATGTCAGATGAAACGACCATCGCCACCGCTAATCTGGATTGGCTAAATAACTGGTTAATTAACACGGCCTCGGCGTCTACGCGTTCAATGATGTAATGCAACATTCAATCTCGTTTGCTTGGCATAAGCCAACGAAAAAGGCATGACTGATATATATGAATAAACACCACTTTTTTCACGGCTCAATTTTGGGCGCGCCGGCTTATCAGAGACTGATTGTCGTTCTACTTATTAATATCGCGCTGTGGTCAGCAATATTCTGGGCGGTATCACTAGCATGAGCAGCCCCGTCATCTCGCTGAACAATGTCAGTGTTGCTTATGAAAATCAGCCCGTTATACAGCAGATATCTGGCAAATTTGCTCCTGGCAGTCTGACAGCAATTACCGGACCTAATGGTGCTGGCAAATCCACATTATTAAAAACGATTATGGGCGAACTTAGCCCTTCTCAAGGCTCACTTGAACGACACAATATCCCAATTCGCAGCATCGGTTACTTACCACAGGCGGCGGATATTGACCGTCAATTTCCAATCACGGTCTATGAAACCGTATTGCTAGGTTTATGGAAACAGGCAGGCCCTTTCGGTGGTATATCGGCGGATTTAGCCAATAAAGCCAAGGAAGCATTAGTCACAGTCGGCTTGAAAGACTTTGAACGACAACCAATAAGCATGCTATCTGCCGGACAATTCCAACGCGTCCTTTTTGCTCGACTGCTACTGCAAAATGCCGAAGTGATTGTATTGGATGAACCCTTTACTGCCATTGATGCGCAGACAACAAAAGATCTGATCGCCCTTGTTATGCGTTGGCATACGGAAGGCCGCACGGTGATTGCCGTGCTGCACGACTTAAAACAAATCCGAGATTACTTTCCTAATGTGTTGCTGCTAGCAAGAAAGCTTATTGCTTGGGGTACAACCAAAGAAGTGCTCACCACGGCCAATGTATTAAAGGCAGTGCAGCAGTCTGAATCCTGGTTTGGTCAGCTTGAGCCGACATTGTTTAATCAGGTTGAAACACCATGACCAGTTACCAATTACTGATTGAACCTTTTGCAGATTACGGATTTATGCGACGAGCGCTTATCGCCTCTGTATCACTGGGTTTGAGTGCCGGGCCCGTCGGCGTGTTGTTATTGCTGCGTCGAATGAGCCTGATCGGTGATGCCATGAGTCATGCCGTATTACCCGGTGCTGCAATAGGCTTTTTGGTCGCCGGAGGCTTATCACTGATTGCCATGGGCATTGGCGGTTTGGTTGCCGGTATCAGCGTGGCATTACTATCAGGCTTTGTCAGTCGCACCACGATATTAAAAGAAGATGCCAGCTTTGCTACGTTTTATCTGACCTCACTTGCACTAGGCGTATTAATCGTCTCAATGCGTGGGTCGAATATTGATCTCTTGCACGTACTCTTTGGCACCATACTGGCGATTGATGCGCAATCATTGTATCTGGTGGGTGGCGTAACTAGCCTGAGTCTTATTGTGTTAGCCATTATCTACCGACCACTAGTGGTTGAATGCTTTGATCCCGGCTTCTTAAAAGCCGTGGGCGGTTACGGCCCTGTTTATCATTTCTTATTTTTATTTCTGGTTGTGTTGAACTTGGTCGCCAGTTTTCAGACATTGGGCACGCTTATGGCTGTAGGTATCATGATGTTACCCGCTGCTATCTCTCAGCTTTGGGCCAGAACACTGCCAATGATGCTGGTCATTGCTGCATCGAGTGGTGCCTTATCTGGCTTTATCGGTCTGCTGATTTCTTATCACTTAGGTTCAGCGTCCGGACCAACGATTATTTTGACCAGCAGTTTTATCTATCTTGTCTCTCTGTGCGTTGCCCCACAGGGGGTGTTAAAGCAGTGGTTCTATCGCTACAAACTCTAGTATCAAAACAAAAGGTTCGCTATGTACAAACCGTTATTCACCTATCTGATTCTTATCGGACTGACTTTCGTCATCAAATCCGCTTCCGCTAACACCATCAATGCTGTCACCAGCTTTGGCATTTTGGCTGATGTCGTCAAAAACGTAGGTGGAGAGCATGTAAAAGTGACCAGTATCGTGCCACCTAATGGTGACCCACATAGCTACGAGCCCTCCCCAGGTGATGTAAAATTAATCAAATCTGCAGACGTCATCTTTTTAAGTGGCATGGGTTTAGAGAACTGGTTTCAACGTTTAGCGAAAGCCGCCGGCACTAGCACAGCTCCGATTGCTGTTTCAAAAGGTATTGAGACCTATTCTGTAACAGCCGGCTATGGCCAGTTCAGAACGGATCCACACGTATGGAATGATGTCGATAATGTTCAGGTTTGGGTTAATAATATTGAAGCGGCCTTGATTGAAGTCAGACCAGATCTGACAAATGAAATACAACAGGCTGCTCAAGCGTACAGGGAAAAACTGACGGCACTGGATGCCAATATCCACGCAAAGCTGACAAGCCTGCCCACTGACAAACGTGACATTTTAACCAGCCATGACGCATTTAGTTATTACACAAAAGCCTATGGCGTCAGATTCTTATCTCCTCAGGGCGTTTCCACAGAAACAGAAGCCTCAGCTGCTACCATTGCTAAACTCATCGACCAGATTAAACAGCCTGGCGTGACACGTTATTTTCTTGAAAATTCTAATAACACCCGTTTGGTCAAGCAGATTGCTAATGCCACCGGGGCCAAACCAGGCGGCAGACTCTATCCCGAGTCGTTATCTGAAGAAAATGGCCCGGCTGCAACCTATATAAAACTAATGCAATACAACACACAACAAATCGTCACGGCCCTTTCCGAATAACGCCGAGATACCCAGGCTATTTATCTTCAGATAGTCTGTGTAGTGGCTCCTTAAACCGCAACACATGGTTTATATGCATAACTATTCTCAGAGAAAATCAGTCGGGACAAGGGCAAAACTGGCTCCGCTTAGTTGAGTTTCGACATCAATTCACGAACCTCATCAGCACGTAATGGCCTCACAAGACGACCCACTTCTTGACCATTGTCTAGCAGTATCAATGTCGGCCATAGCTTAACCTTAAACCCACGGCCCAATCGCTTGCCTTTGCCGTCGTAGATTTTGATATGACGTAGCTTCGTATGTTCATTAACTACTTCGTTAATAGCTGCACTTGCTGCCTGACAATGACCACACCATGGCGCGCCAAACTCAAGTAATACCTTCCCCGGCAATTCGCTGGTTTGCTCAAAGGTTAATGTTTCCTCTGCATAGGCTGAGTCGGTATCAGCTTGATCCATATTCATATACTTAACTCTATGGGTAAATGACAATCTCTTTACTCAAACGCCGAAAGACTCTTCTCTCAGCCACAAAAAAAAAAGGTTCATTTGCCATATCATCTTGCCATAAGTTTCTTTCAGGCAATAAAAAAGCCGTAATGAACTTAATCATTACGGCTTTAATCGGTTTAACAGTCTGGGTATTAAGCGACTGTTTTTTGAGCTCTACGACGTAAGCCCATGAAACCTAATAATGCAGGCGCAAACAAGAATGCTGCAGCAGGAATAGGCACTGCAGATACATTTAATGACATACCACCGATGTTGTCACCGTAGTTACTATCATTGATGAAGAACTGAACTGTGGCATCAGATAACAGTGTAAATGTTGCACCAAGTGCGTTCAGCAGCGCTAAATCTGCTGTCTCATATCTACCAGTATCGCTAGTGATGATATGAGTAGTGCCAGACGGTGTAGTGAATGAGTAGTTGTTGACCCAGCCTTTTGAACAACCAGTGCCATCAGCACTACAACCTTGCACTTTACCCCAAGCATTCCACGCTGTGTATGTGTCATCTTTAAATGGGCTTATTGAATAAGTACCTGCTTTCAGGTTGAGTTCAACAGCATTCGAAGAAGTGTTTGTTTTTGCATCAAGATGGACAGTTGCTGCGTTAGCAGTCAACGGCGCCATAATTAACAACCCGAGTGCGATTAATAAGTTTTTGCTAAATAACTTCATTACATAAGCCTTTGTTATTCTGCAACCCAGCCATCTTTATTCACTACTTATAAAGACCTGAAGCTTTCCGTGCTTGGCTCACACCAAGGTTGGCTTTATTAAGAAATTAATTTACTACAGCTACAGGGTAAATCGCTTTTATAGCTCAATCAATTGTACATTGGTACTAGAAGGCCTATATAAAAGTGGGTTTTGGCGATTTCTAGCATTAAGACTTCCCCACTCACATCAATCTGAACAGGCAAAGCTGGTTAGGAATACAACTATGTATCAAGTAGATAAATCAAACTCAGCGCGAAAATAACGTAACAAGCTAAAGTGAAAAATGACCAAACCAGAGAGCGAGTAGCCCTGACTTTTCCCCACCATAAGCTAGGTTCTCAATAAAGATCGCTTCTTGCATCCACTTGGCAATAAAGTGCATCGCCACCACAGCAAACAGAAACTGAATCAACGCTGGCACCCAACTCAAAACAGTCGCGCTTATCACTATTACTATTCATTATTCTCACGTGGATGTAGCTCAGACTCTATCCACTGCGCGACTTCTTGTTTGTCTTTTCGTTTTACCATCTGTCTCGTATTAATATCTTTTGGATAAACACACGTGCCCGTGTTGTGCTTCAGCACAAATGCGCGTTTCGCCCCAACAGGGTGTTTACTTGGCGCATGAATTACTGCGGCTCTTAACTCGAGACATTCAACGTCTTCCAGTGAAGCGTTTAAACCTATTTCATTTTGAGTCTTTTCAATAATGTCTCGAAATGTTCCTAAAATCAGATAACTACCATTTAGCAACGGCCCTTGACGCAAGGTTTGCTGCACATTTTGCTCCGTAACATTAATGCGCTCAAACTCGGTCACAGCAAGCTTATGCTCCTCCCCGGACGTCATTTTTATCACGGCTTGTACACACACCACATGAACAGGCCGCTCCCCCATATTCACCAACATACACAGCGCATCGGGGTTCTCATTTTGAGCATGGTGAAAAAGAAGATAGGGCCGATTATTACGGCGATATTGACTAAGAATTAACTGTAAATAGACAAGCCAGATAATGGCCATAACAGCAGAGCTGACGGGGCCAACATACTCCATAGGTTCTCCTCCTCCGTGGGAAATTAATGTTTAGAGGGGTACTGACTAAGAACTCAGTGATGAGTTTCATTTAGTAAATTGATGAAGTGTGTGAGTGAGAAATCTATAGAAAGAAATCAAGTTTGCTGACACTTTGATTTTTCATCCAACTTTACTTTATTCGTTATGCTGAACATGTGACCAGAATAAATAAAAATATTGTGCCAAATATTAAAAATGAGGTGAAAGGCCCTATCTCATTCCATCGCCTTCTGAAACGGCGCCCACAATTTGGGCAAGCATCTGCTGACTTACTGACTTGGTGTCCACAATCTTTGCATTCTGTAAGTCTCGCCATTTTTGGTTCTCTAGACTTATGCTTAGTTCTGGTTGAAGCCTAACGCTGAAAGCAGCGGTGTGAAGCTGCCGACTCTGTTTCCCTATTAGAGTAACTAAACACACCATTTTTTTCTAATTCGATTAAATTCATCAGCAATACTCTCCAAAGTAAATAGATCATGTCTAAGATCATCTACTCCATAACGCTTTTCTTTTAACCTATCAGGGCCAACCATCCCTGGAGCAACATTAACAATCTCTTGCTCCGTATGGAGAAAGGTCCATCGACCATGGATGAATGAGTTCCTTTTCACTCGAAATTTATCAATTTCACGATGCCATGACTTGAAATCAGAAATACATGCAGGATTGTTAGGAAATTTAATCTCAATAATTTCTATCAAAGCATCAATTTTACTTTTGAAAGAGAGCCTCTCCACTAAAGGATTTACCGTGTGGAAATCACGTGCATTGACAGCGCACTGTAGACATAGATTTATATTCAACTCAAGCTGCGAGAAAGAAAATATAATCTTTCCGATTGCCTGGCTAGCGATAGACTCTAAATCCACCTTATCGTTTGTCATAAACTCTCCATCGCCCTAACGCCGCCAACACAGGTCGAGCGGTAGCGAGGTCCAGCCCAATGCGGCTTTTTTCATTGGGCGATTGTGCTTGGCTTTGTTAGCTGTGATCATGTTGCCGTCGCAAGTGTTTGTTTAAATTTTTGGGATTTAATGGAACGCCGCATTCAGGACAGGATATAAGTTCATGACGCTCCTGCTGAGGCTTACTAGGCTTTGGCTTTTGTGGGCTATATATTTCAAACTTATAGTCTGGCTCCTCAATAGGCCAAACCAGCTTTTCTGACTTACTATATATGCACAACTTGCCGAGTAAAAAACCAGCGTTATTTTTAATTCTCAGCTCGATCTTTTCAGACTTCCCAGTTTCGAGGGTAATCTCAGTGTGTGTTTTCTGATAATCCACATAGGTAGTTTTGACAATACCTACAATCAGTTCTTGGCCTTCTTGAAACACAGCATCATTAATACTGTAACTGACGGCTAGACTCGATCTGACAGATGACGCAGAACCGGGTTGTTCGAAACAGCCATGTTTATACCAGGGTGGCCCTAAGGGGGGATCAATCCAGACACTACCCCCATTATGTCGAATAAAGAAAACTTCTTCTCCACACTCTGGACATTTTGTACAAAAACAAGTGCTTTCATGGCTTGCGTTGTAGCCAGAATAATCATTTACACCTGAATTTCCGCTTCCAATACAACCGCCGTAGAGATGCATCGGAATACACCTTCCGTTCACATATCTAAACTCGACTGGATTTCCGCATCTACTGCAGGTGCTCATTTGTACTCCAGACAGCTTACAGTGTCTTTTATGAAGCCGCTGGCTTCATAATAAATATTAAAGAAGTCACTTCATAATTCCATTTTAAAATTTCTAAGCATTTGATTGAAAAAGAAACGACGATTAATTTTTTTCGATAAATAGAGCCGAAAAGATGAAATGCGTTGGAAAAATAGAGCCATATTTTGATTCTCTTGGAAATGAATATGTCTCTGAGTAAAAGCGATATTCATATTGAACGATCCATTTCTATGTACCTTTAAATCCTTTACAAGCTGACGTTTAAATCGCAATGCAATCTATTGATATTAGGTCAATATTCCATAGTTTTAAATATTGAGCAACATTCAGAAGTATCGAGTGATAAATATGTAATGTTCGCTAGTTTAGCCTCAACCAGCGACCATTTTGTTCGTAGACTTCAAATTTGGCCCATTGACGGAAAGCTTCGCGTTCCAGCATGCCGGTGTTGTATAGGTCATTACCGGCTACATTTTTGTAGATAACGACATCATTTTTACTGCCCTCTTTGCCTTCGTCGATCACGCGGCGAACGGCCCATGTGTGACCAATTTTGCCATTGCTGTAGAACTTGCCTGTGCTGATTTTTTCTGGATGCTCGATATGCAGTAAGGCATTTTGTTTGGCTTTTTCGAGGAGTTCACTTAAGCCTTCTTCGGTTAAATCCACAAAAGAATCGAGCTCACGAATAGCGGCATTAAAGTCTTCGGTGGTCAGAGAGACGTCTTCGGATGGCACCTCTAATTGAACAGGTTCCGTAACAAGTCTGGATAAATGCACTGGGTAGCGTCGCCAGTGAAATAAGGCATTAAACACAATCGCCACCAGCAGGATAGCGATGACATTCAGCAACACCGGGTAGAACAAATAGCTGTAGCCCAATTGTGTAATGCCTGCTCCGCCCAGAACGGCATTTAATGCAGTGGCACCACCGGGTGGATGAATGCAACGGGTGTAATACATCAGCCCCACCGCCAAACCCACGGCAATAGCGGTTGCCAGCGGTGTTGTCCCGAGAAGATATTGGCAGCTCACCCCCACAGCGGCAGAGATTAGATGACCTGCAATCACTTGCCACGGTTGTGATAAGGCACCATGAGGAACAGCAAATACTAATACGGCGGTCGCACCAAAAGAGGCAATGATCAATAACTCTGAACCCGCACTGATTGCAATATGCTGTGACAGCCACTTCGTCATCAGGATGGTCACTAGAATACCGACCATCGCCCCGAATGCTGAGATCACTTTTTCACTATGGCTGGTTCTGTTTTTCTCAATCCCCAGCCATAGCATGAGTCGTTTTAAAGCATGCGTCATAATTTAAAATCACGGGATACAAAATAGGCATAAATTATACCTATTTAAATCATCCTCATATAGCGACAGGTTTTATCAAGCTCAACCTTTTCTCTCAGCAAATAAAATCGGTGTGTATTGATACAGAAAAATACTGTACGCCAACACCCATAGCAGAATACTGAGCCACAGACTGAATAAACTGGCTGAAAACACGCTAAACATCAGCGTTCTGACTAAGCCGGCTATCAGCACGCAGATAAAAGCGACTTTAATCTTTGAAGACGCGATAATCGGTCTGCCGGTATGACCGAGTGAGACTCGTGAGATCATGCTTAAAATAAGCCCGCCCATGCCGCCTACGGTTAAGGCATGCAAGGCATCATTCATACTCACATTTCCCCCAGCATAATGGTAAGCCAGTAAACACAAGCCAAGAGGAATACACCAGTAACTCAGGTGTAATGACCATAATAAAGGGTGAGATAAGGTAGTAAAAAACCGCCAGCAGGCACATCTTATAGCTGTGAGACATGCCGCTATAACCAGCATGACCGCTAATAAATAATCCGCTATCCATGCCTGCAATTGCAGGAAAAACACCGCCACAATTAACCAAACAGAAAACAACGCTGCCCTATCCAGCCATAGCTGACGTGGTCTGGGTGGAATCTGAGTAGCGTTAGCTGTAAACATCGGAATAATACGGCCACCGATGACTGCCATCATCAGCGTAATCAGAAAGACGGCTGAATAAAGACTGTTAGTTGCGGTTTCAAACTGCTGCGCCTGAATGGATAAATGAAAATGAATATTGGTAAAGATCAGTAGCAGCAACACCACAACTGCAAAATAATTACGCTTTTGTTTCTTTTGATAAATCAACTTAGCCAGGAATAGTCCGGCATATATAAAGAAACTGCTATCCAGCAATATCACTAACCATGATGGCAAGCCGACTCCTGGCCACATCGCAATACGCCCAACAAGCCAACACCCTACTAATAATGCACATTGCAGACCATGAATGGAGCGTAAGCCTGTCCAGGTTTGTACGGCCGTTAATAAAAAACCAACCAACACCGCACCGACAAAACCAAACATCATTTCATGACCGTGCCAGAGTGTGGCGGGTAAGGCATGACTCGGATTTACCCATCCATTCCAAACACCGCCCCAAAACAGCAAATCGATGATGCCAAATAGACTGGCCAGTAAAAATAACGGCCTGAATGCCAGATCAAACACAGGTAATGAAAAAAAGGCACGGCAAGATTTTATAGACATAAGCAGCTACCAGAAGATAAAACAGCGAGCCCTTTCGGGCTCAGCTATTGGGTGAGGTTAAATAATGTCGTCATGCGGGCCGAATGTTTCAAAATGGATGCGTTCTGATGGCACACCATTCACATGCAATTGCAGTCGCACAAAGCGCATAAATTCCAGTGGCCCACACAGATACACCTCGACATTATTAAAATCGACTTTATCTCTGAGCAGGTTGATATCCATCAAACCCGTATGAATATCTTCTGAGGCATTCGTTTCTTCGCTATACCAATAAAAATCATGCAGATTCATGTGACTCTGTTTCAACGCCGTCAAACGTTGCTTAAATGAATGTTGCTTAGCATTTTTGCAGGTGTGTAAAAAGAATATATCGTGCTGGTAGTCTTTATCACTGACTAAAGTCTCCAGCATAGACATCATTGGCGTTAAGCCAACACCGCCAGAAATCAACATCACCGGTCGGCTGGGCTTGCTTAAAAAGAAAGCACCCGCCGGTGGCATTAATTCGACGGTATCTCCGATTTCCACCGCATCATGCAGATGATTGGACACCATGCCTTTTATAGGAGAACGCTCACGTTTCACACTAATTCGGTAATGATCAGGGTGATATTTATCTGAGAGTGAATATTGGCGAATCTCAACATTTTCGGCATTTTCAGGTTTCACTCTAACGGCAATATACTGGCCCGGCTGGTACTGTCTTATCGGCTGGCCATCCACTGGTTCAAAAATAAAGCTGGTCACTAACTCAGACTCTTTGATTTTGTCTTTGACCCGAAACGCTCTAGGTCCAGTCCAGCCGCCCTGTTCTTCTCTGCTAGTTTGATAGAGCGCTTTTTCACGGTCGATTAATACCGTTGCCAATAACTGATAGGCTTTTACCCAGGCCTCAGCCACATCGTCAGTAAACTCATCGGGCGCTAACTCTCGTAAGGTCTCAATCAGGTGATGACCAACAATTTGATATTGCTCAGGCTGAATATCAAAGCTGGTGTGCTTCTGTGCGATGCGCTCGACCAACTCGCCTAGCTCCCCCAGGTTATCAATGTATTTAGCATAAGCCGCAATCGCACTGAACAATGCAAATTGCTGGCGACCACTTTTTTGATTGCTTAAATTAAAGATATCTTTTAACTCTGGATTGGCGGTAAACATACGCTGATAAAAATGATCAGTGACCGCTGTGCCAGCCCCTTCCAGTAAGGGAATCGTGCTTTTTACGATTTGGATAGTGCGTGTATCTAACATATTGTCCTCGCTATGCTGTTTTATGTATTACTACTCACACATTGCAGAAGCTATGCCATACACACCTGCTTATATAATTCAATTACTTAGTCAGATATACTTCATCAACCGTGTCGTTTTGACCTATAAAATATTAAGTCATATTGACCTATTCATGTATTTATAACCTGATTAAAAAGAACAGCATAATGTCATTAAACAGCCATCACCTTTTAGTCGAAGTTGCCCTCGATTTAGCCAACAGCTTAAATACCGGAGATCGCTTTGATCGCCTGTTAGGTTCTATAAGAAAAGCCATTGCCTGTGACGCAGTGGTGTTACTCGGCTTTCGTGATGGCATGCTGACACCGCTGGCTATGCAGGGCTTATCGTCAGACGTATTAGGCAGACGCTTTTTACTTGCAGAGCACCCGAGGTTGCAACGCATTTGTGACTCAAACAAACCTCTGTTATTTGCTAACGACTGTGATTTACCCGATCCCTACGATGGTTTGCTGGTATCTCAATTAGGTAACTTACCGATTCATTCCTGTATGGGCTTACCACTGTATTCAGATAATCAGCTTATTGGTGTTGTCACTTTAGATAGCTTTAAACCACACGCTTTTGATGAGATTGAATTAAAAACGCTGGAATTAATCACGGCTTTATCCGCTGCTACTTTAAAAACGGCATTAGAGTTCAAGAAGCTGGAACTCAGTGCCCATCATGCCCAGGAAGTCGTCAAAGAGTTAACCCAGGAAGCCTTATTAAAAGACGGCGGCGAGATTATTGGGCAAAGCCCAGTCATGCAAACGCTGAAAAACAATATCGAACTGGTATCTGGCTCCAATTTTACGGTGCTGATCACTGGCGAAACGGGGGTGGGTAAAGAGCTGGTTGCCAGGAAAATACATCAGCTTTCAGAGCGTAAAACGGCTCCACTGGTCTATTTAAACTGTGCTTCCCTGCCAGAATCATTGGTTGAAAGTGAGTTATTCGGCCACACCAAAGGCGCGTTTACTGGTGCAGATAAAGCACGTGCTGGTAAGTTTCAGCTGGCGAATGGCGGCACCCTGTTTCTTGATGAAGTGGGCGAATTACCGCTCAGCACACAAAGTAAATTATTACGTGTTTTGCAATCAGGTGAGATTCAACCTGTCGGCCAAGATAAAGTCGAACATGTGGATGTACGGATTATTGCTGCCACTAATAGAAATCTGGAAAAAGAAGTCGAAAATGAACAGTTCCGTTCTGATCTTTACCATCGTCTGATGGTGTATCCCATTCATCTGCCTAGCCTGAAAGATCGTGGAGAAGACGTGTTACTTTTGGCCGGATATTTTCTTGAACGCATCAGCCGTCAGCTGAATATCCGCCAGCTTAGATTAACGTCAGAAGCGAATCCCAGCCTGCTTAATTATTCATGGCCCGGCAATGTGCGTGAACTCGAGCATGTGATCAGTCGGGCAGCGTTAAGAGCAAAAGCCAACTCACCTCATCAGGCCATAGTGTCACTCACATCAGAGTTGCTTGAAGTTACAGCTGATAAACCTGTACCCAGCTTAGCTGAGCTGGATACTAATCCAACAAACAACCTGCCCAATATGAGTTTAAAAGCAGCGACAGAAGCCTTTCAGAAAAGAGTCATTGCACACTCATTACAACAAGCTGATGGTAACTGGGCAATGGCCGCCAAACAGCTTCAGATGGATCGCTCAAACCTTATCCGCATGGCGAAACGGCTTAACATCACCGTTCAAAAAAATACGCAGATAACGTTTAACTGACTCAATATAAGCAGACGAGAAAAGGTACAGACTTATTTTTCCAACTCATTCTCAGGTTTCAAATGTTTTAGCGCCTTGATTCTCCAGTTTTATCCGGAGGCAAAGCAACCTACATATGAAAATAATCAAGTTTGCTGACCCCTTGATTTATTTACAGCAACTTGTTAGCCGCATTACACTTATGGCTCAGTGATTTCAGGAACGCCAAATATCATAGGCGTACCACTGCTAAAAGCTTTTCCTACAGCGATTGCATGCCTAGGTCTAAGCCGGGTAAGCGAAGCTACATAGTCTGAACTCATATAGTTGCCTAGAAACTCTGCGCTTGTTCTATCGAATTGCTGGAATGCAACGACAGAATAGCATTGAGTAAGAACAGTTTTTGATACATTTGCAGTTCGTTGAGCAATAACAATAAAACCGACGCCATATTTCCTGCCTTGAAGCGCAATTTGGGCAATGCTATTCACAACAGAACTGGAACGCTTGTCATCCACACCCAAAAAATTCCACTCAGGTACGATGGTATGCGCCTCTTCCAGAACTATACATACCTTTTTTCCTTGCAGCTCTCTCGCTTTTGCAAGTTCAAATAACGCTTTGAAAAACCATTTGGTATATTCAAGTATTCCTGCTGAGTTTGCGACGTCTGGCAGTTCAAATAGAACTGCTTTGTCATCACTAGCAACAAAATTCTGCAAGGCAACTTTAAATCCATCGCGCAACTCACTCTCTTTTTCTGCTATCAAAGGCTTGTTTCGTTGATTAGCGAACTTGTCCATTTCATCACTAATTGTGTCGATAGCTGTAAACATGGCATCAGCTTGAGGCCCTTGTACTAATGATCCGCCAATTAGATCTGTCAGCTTAACTCCATACTCATTAGTGAAATCGACACATACTACTTTGGTGTCGTCATCTGCAATCTGCCGTATTAAGTTTCTAGCAAAGACAGACTTTCCCGACCCTGTCACACCTAGTATTGCTAAATGATGCGTAACAGCAGTTTCACGATCAATAAACACAGGGAAGTTAGTACTAGGAATATTGCCTATCTGGTATTCATTTGGCAGGCACTCCGGTACTTCTATAGTCTCGGATTTTGATACAGGGCTATTCATGTTTGGAACCCATCCATACCTATCAAAGCTGCGAGTTTCTGCATTCCATATCCCGAGCTGGACTGCTTCACCAACTATAAAGCCCGCTTCATTGCGTGACTCAAGCATTTCAGTTCCAGTGGTTCCCTCCACTACCTGATAAAGAATGTTGTGCTCATCACAACGAACCTGTAATAGCTCTCCCTCTTGAATGCTTATATTAAACGCGTACTCGAACTTCAATTTCTCAATGGTTGCGCCTTCACAAACAGTCCCAACAAGATGACCTACCAAATCCAGATCACCATCAGCCTCCAGTAAATGTACTACTCCCTTCTTCGGACTTTCTGGTATCGTTGTTTTTTCTAACAACTCGCCGAATGAATCATCAGTCAGTATTTTAAGCCAGCGTTGTTCATTAAGCTCATATGCCTCCAATACAAGCCCAACTACCCATCTTTCTCTGCCACCTGCATTAGTTATAAATCCTGCCACATCGAACCGTTTTACGGGCTTGCTGTCAGGGTAAACTTTTGCGAGGTAAGCACTAGAAGATTGAATTCCGAACAACTCTGCCACTGCGGTTTCGGGCTTTGGAGCAAGAAATTTGAATGTATATATTGCTTTCTTAGGATCGATAAGAAGCAATACCGATGCATAAGCGAAAAGCGCAACAAATAGTGGTGACTGGCTATCAACATAAAAAAGGACGCACAGCACGAATAGGGTAAACCACAAGAATCGTCCGTTACCAAAACGAATAGCGAGCGTTTTCAATATCATTGACGCTTTGTTCATTGGGTCCGCAGGTGATTTCTCAGGACTGAGTAGCAAAAGAGCTAATAAAGATAAAATCAATAGTGCGGCGCTATAGCCCCAAAAAACCCAATACCACAAGCCCATATCTTTCAGCTCGGATTGAATCGGCGAAAGCAAAAGTAATATAGAAACTGCTGAGGCTACTACGTCTGTAGGTCGCGTAAAAAAATGTTCGGCTAACAACGTAGTGAAAGATAACATTATTAGGGCGGAAATTATTACAATGCCTTTATTGCTAAGAGCATCAATGGGGGTTTTGAATACGAAATAGCCCACTAGAAGAAGTGCTAGTACAACTAAGAAAACGATTATTCTCTGACCCTTTGGCATAAATGCTCCTTGGTGGGTTTTAGCGGCTAACGCCGCCAACACGCGCGGCTTTGTAGTGGAGGCGAAGCCGCAACGAAGAAGCCGTCGCCGTACTTGGCATTGTTAACCATTTAGACCAAAAAATACTGTGACTTTACAATTGCCATAGAAGCTCAGTCTCATTATTTTCTCGCATTGATCATTGCCGTTTATCACTTGATATTTGAATACTTCTTGGTTTTCGCCGAAGTATGGCTGGCTGTCAAATATTTGATCAGCCGCTTTAGCCAATTGCTCTATTGGTTCATTAGTGTCTCTGGCAGTTTCTGGATCTAGAGAAAGCAAAAAGTCCGGCTGGACTGAGACTTTGCCAAGCCACTTTTCTGAAAAGTGCTCGTAGTGCAATGCTCTCGACATCATATCAATTGCACCATCAAACCGATCCCGATCAACCTCTATAGCAATGGTATTTTGCCATTCGCCGGTTTCTGTGTCTTGGACGGTGACCCTCTGATGTGTGCTCAGAAATTGGTTGATAAGGTTCGGGTTTCTCTCGATGGCGCGCATAAGCTTTGTTTGGAAATGGTTGCCCCCGACTTCATTGGCAGGCAAATTCATTACAAGAACATAAAGAATGTACTCGTCATCTTTCGATTTCTTCGTGTTGTGCTCGTCACAAGCAGGAACAGTTATAAGTTGAGATCTCAGATCCCATCCTTCCGGTAGATCTTTTTTTTCAGGGAAAACGCACTTGGGAGGTACATGTTCTACGGTAGTTCCTTCCTTTTCGCACATATAGCATTCGGCCATGAACTATCCTCTATTTTATGGTTAACAGTGTCTTTTATGAAGCCTGTGGCTTCATAATAAATATTAAAGAAGTCACTTCATAATTCCATTTTAAAATTGCTAAGCATTTGATTAAAAAAGGAACGGCGATTAATTTTTTGGGAAAATAGAGCCAAAAAGTTGAAATGGGCTGGAAAAGTAGAGCCATCTTTTGACTCTCATGGAAGTCAGAGTATTTCGGAGAAAAAGCGATATTCATATTGAACGATCCATTTCTATCTTCCTTTAAATCCTTTACGAACTGATGTTTAAATCGCAATGCCATCAATTGATAATAAGTGAATATTCCATAGTTTTAATTGTTGAGCAACATTCAGAAGTACTTAATGATAAAAATCTGATACTAACTAGCTCGATCTAAGCAATCACCATTTTTCATACACTTGAAATTTCAGCCATTAATGGAAGGGATTTCCGCTCTAGCGTGCTAATAATCTATCAGTCATTACTCTCAGCACTATTGTAGAGAACCACCTCATTTTTGAACCAATTACAAATCACGTGACGCATTAAAGCTGAGATTGTAGTGTTACTCACACCGATATATAGTTGTACTTACTATCGATATTTAGAGACAATAAAAACCAGATGACTGAGCAACACGCAGACACCACATCGGCTTTATTCAGTCGTGGCCGTAAATACGATCATATGGCTTTGCTTGAGCAGATTGATGTCACAGGCTCGATTAGTGCCGCAGCAACAGCATTAGGTATGACTTATAAAACAGCATGGGATGCTGTTGAAGCTATTAATAATATGACCGACAGTCCTTTGGTGGAAAGACGCAAAGGGGGTCGTGATGGCGGTGGAGCCAGGTTGACTGATCATGGCCGTCGATTGGTCAGCACGTATCGTCGGCTAGATGAAGAACGTGAGCGTGTTCTACAGCAATTAAATAACGTGGTAGATGACTTTGATGCCTATTATCAGCTCATCAGGAGATTTGATTTGAAAACCAGCGCCCGTAATCAGTTTCTTGGCAAAGTGAAAACGATCAAGCAAGGCGAAATATCTAACGAAGTGATTTTGGATATCGGCGGTGATGATGAAATTGTCGCCAACATCACGTCGGATAGTCTCGAGCATCTTGAGCTTAAACAAGGCACAGAAGCCTACGCGATGATTAAAGCTTCATGGGTGATATTGACCTTAGAGCATCAGCTAAAAACCAGTGCCCGCAATAAGCTCACAGGCAAAGTCGCACGCTGCCATGAAGGTGCTATCAATACAGAAGTGATTATTGAACTTAAGGGCGGCAAAACACTGGCTGCCACCATCACCAATGACAGCGCTCAAGAATTGGACCTTAAACCTGACACGCAAGTCACGGCGTTAATTAAAGCGTCCAACGTGATCCTTGCTGTGGCGAATTAATACTGAGACTTCACAATGACGACATTACAAAAACTGTTCACCGCCCTTTTCTGTTTATTTGCCATCAGCAGCGTAAAAGCGCAAACCGTGATGGTGGCAGTAGCTGCTAATTTCACCGAACCCATGCAGGAAATTGCGGCTACCTTTGATAAAGAGACGGGGAATAACACGGTATTGTCTTTTGCTTCATCCGGTAAGTTTTTTGCCCAGATAAAAAATGGTGCCCCTTTTGATGTGTTTCTTTCCGCCGATACAGCTAAACCTCTCTGCCTTGAACAAGATGGGCTCAGCGTTAAAGACAGCCGTTTTACCTATGCTCAGGGCGGATTAATTTTATGGTCACCCAAAGCAGATTTTGTCGATAGCCAGAGTCCAAACGTGTTAAAAACCAGTCAGTTTAAACATCTGTCTTTAGCTAATCCTAAGCTTGCGCCTTATGGCTTTGCCCCCGTCCGGACATTAAATAATCTGGGTATTTATGACGATGTCGCCAACAAAATCGTGATGGGAGAAAACATTGCACAGGCGTATCAATTTGTTGCTACGCATAATGCCCAACTAGGTTTTGTGGCTTTATCGCAGGTTATGAAACAAGGCAAGCTAAGTTCAGGTTCGGGTTGGATTGTGC
>ENA-ORCW01000498-ORCW01000498.1-marine-metagenome-genome-assembly--contig:-NODE-498-length-21787-cov-3.830815_pt1 | contig 21787 bp, 14 predicted proteins | sample MGYA00237784_ERZ508517 | MGnify/ENA primary metagenome ERZ508517 (study PRJEB26187, sample SAMN06268979) | marine metagenome | isolation source: Tt ae E1 feedstock associated aerobic enrichment on... | reverse complement strand
CGGCGCGAAACGACCTTGCCCGGTGGCTCGCCGCCTGGATCCTGGCGGGGGCTTCGGGGGGGCTTCGGGCGAACAGGCCACTCAGGCAGGGACGACAATCATCCCGCCGGGGACGCAGTGACATGAACGACGCACCGGTCGAAGCCAATCTGCGACGGTTCCTCTCCTCACCCGGACTCCCGCCGCATGTCCTCAAGCAGTTGGCCGGCCTGGGCGAACTGGTCGAATACCCCGCCGGAGCAACGGTCTTTGAAGAAGGGATGGAGTTCGAACGGCTGTCGATTGTCGTCTCCGGGCAGGTCGCTCTGTCGATGCGGACGGCGGCAGACGGGGGGACGCAGATCCTCACGATCGGCGCCGGTGACGTTCTTGGATGGTCGCCCCTTCTGGGCGGCCTGCGCATGACTGCGACCGCAACGACGCTCGAACCGTGCCAGTTGCTGATGTTCGAGGTCGCGCAGCTGCGCACCCTGTTCGAGTCCGACTTCGAGATCGGCTATCACTTCATGACGCACGTGGCCCGGGCGCTGATGCAGCGGCTGGTGGCGACACGGCTGCAGTTGCTCGACTCGGGACGCGTCTGAGATGAGTTCGCGTATGCGTCGGCCGCCCGTGTCAGTCTGAACATGGCGCCGATCCGGTGTCTGCGGATCGGCCCGGTTTCGCGGCCTGCGCGGTTCTATGAGACGGGGAAAGTGGATTGGCTGCGATCGGTCGGGGAAGACGTCGTTGACGCGGCCGGTGCCGGGGTTCTAGGATACACATCGATGGGCACTGATGTGATTGTCGCGTTGCCGGACTCCTTCCGGTTCCCACCCAAGCGAATGCACTGACCCGCCGCCCTCCCCCGCTGCCGTCAGGATTCAGGATGAAGACCTCCCTCGCCGCTCTCGCCCTGTCGTTTGCGTTCACCGCACACGTTCTTCACGCGGAGGATTCCGGACAGCCGCTGCATCGCCAGATCGATGCGCTGATGGCGGCACACCAGGCTGGCCCGGTCGCTCCTTCTGCGGATGACGCCGAGTTCGTCCGTCGCGTCTACCTCGACCTGGCCGGTCGCATCCCGACGGCAGACGAGGCCCGGGCATTTCTGAACGACGAATCGTCCGAGAAGCGGTCCGCACTGATCGACCGGCTGATGGCGAGTGAGGAGTCGATCCGGCACCTGGCGATCAAACTCGACCTGATGCTGATGGACCGTCGTGGTGGGAAGCACGTCAAGGTCGACGCCTGGCGGAACTGGCTCGAACAGTCGCTGCGCGACAATCGTCCACTCACGCAGATCGTGGCCGACCTGCTGGCAGCCGACGGCAGCGACGAACATGGCCGGGCTGCGTCCACCTTCTATCTGGAACGGGATGTCGAGCCGGATCTGCTGACGCGCGATATCGGTCGGAAGTTCTTCGGCCGGGATCTGCAGTGTGCCCAGTGCCACAACCATCCACTGATTGATGACTACTACCAGACCGACTACTACGGGGTGCGGGCGTTTGTCGGTCGGTTGTCGCTGTTCCAGCCGGACCGGAAGAAGCCGGCCCTGCTGGCCGAGAAGGCGGACGGCGAAGCGTCGTTCAAGTCCGTCTTCACCGAGCGGGAAGGACTGACCGGACCGCGATTGCCCGGCGGCGAGGAAGTCGTCGAAGTCGCCCTGGCGCCGGACCAGCTCTACAAGGTGGCCCCGGCGAAAAACGTGCGACCGGTCCCCGCACACAGCCGGCGGGAGAAGCTGGCCGAACTCGTCGCGGCAGGCGGCAACGGGGCCTTCGACCGGAACATGGCGAACCGGCTGTGGGCGCTGCTGATGGGACGCGGGGTGGTCGATCCGGTCGACCTGCATCACTCCGAAAACCCGCCGGTCGATCCCGAACTCCTCGACCTGCTGGCGCAGTCGCTGGTCAGCATGGACTACAACGTCCGGGCATTTGTTCGCGAACTCGCACTGACGCAGGCGTATCAGCGGTCCTCGGTCCTGCCGGTCGCGTATGAGCTGGACGTTGAAGCAACACGGACCGAGATTGCGGCTCTCGAGACTTGGGCGGGACAGTTTCGCGAAGTCGCCTCCAACGCCGACGTTCAGGCCGAAGAAGCACTCGAGAAACTGGACGCGGCACTGCAGCAGGCACGTCCCCTGCGTGACGAACTGAAGAAAGCCGCCGACGCGGTCCTGGCCGCGGTGAAGGCGCGCGATACTGCCGCTGCCAAAGTGAGCGAACAGCAGAAGACGGTTGCCGCAAAACAGGCGATCGTTGCAGCGGTTCAGGCAGCCGTCACGGCCACGACGTCGGCCGGCGAATCCCTGAAGGATGACAAGGAACTGAAGCAGGCCCTGGCACTGCTCAACGGCAAAGTGACGCAGGTGCAGGGAGAGCTGACGTCTGCTCAGCAGGCGCTCGAGGCGGCTCAGAAGACAACGGCCGATGCCGAGACCGCACTGACCGCAGCCCGTCAGGCGTGGCAGGCGAAGTCGACGGAGCTGGCCGGCGTGGAGGAACAGGTCCGCACCCACCGGGCCGCGATGGTTGCCGCGAGAGAAAAGGCAACGCAGCAGCGGACGCTGGCGGGCCATGCCGACCGGCGTGCGGCGTATCTCGAAGCGTTGATCTCGTGGAAGGAACAGAAGACGCAACTGGCGCAGCTGGCCGAACAGAAGACCGCCGCCGAGGCAAAGCTGGCGACGCTCGAGGCGGAGGTGCCGCCACTCGAACAGGCGGTTGCGGCCGCAGAGAAACAGGTCGCCCAGGCAACGCAGCAGTTGGCCGCCGCACAGGAGACGGTGAAGTCCGCCAGCGGGGAGCTTCAGCACGCACAGGAGACGGCGGCACTTCTGGCGGAGTCGCTCGCGAAAGCGGAGACCGCCCGCAGCCGGCTGGAAGCCGCGGATGATCTCGACGTGGCCGTCTCGAAGCTGAGTGAGACGATCCAGTCCTGGCAGTCCACCGTGTCTGAACGTGAAGCGACACTCAAGCAGGCGACCAGTCAGCAGACCGCGGCCGAATCCGGGATGACAGCGGCTCAGACCGCGATGAACGAAGCGACCACGGCTCTGGCGCAGGCCCGTCAGAATGTCGACACGCAGGCAAATGCGATTGCCGAGCTGTCGTCCCGCCTGCAGACGACGCAGACGGCCCACACGGAAACGTGGACCGCCATCAGCAAGGGAGCCAGCGAACGGTTCCAGGTGGCCGGTCTGATCGGGCAGTCACCGGAACAGCTGACGCTCAGTCTGCTGACCGCGACCGGGCAGATTGACCGCTACCGGACCGCCGAGGCGGCAAAGTACGACAAGGAGCACCCGCGCAAGGAAGGCGAACCACTGTCTGATGAGGCAGCCGCAGCGCGCGAGGCTGCCATCAGGGCCGGAACGGACGCGGCCGTTAACAAGGCGACGGCCAGCTTCGTCAAGCTGTTTGGCAACGCGGCCGGCCAGTCGCAGGACGAGTTCTTTGCGACGGTCGACCAGGCGCTGTTCATTGCGAACGGCGGCGAGATCCGGTCCTGGCTTTCGGGTGGGAGTGGAATCCTGCCTGAGCGGCTGGAGAAACTCGAAGACAACGCTGCTCTTTCCGAGGAACTGTTCCTCGCCGTGCTGACCCGGCAACCGACGGACGCGGAATCGGCCGACGTGGCGGCCTACCTTGAGGGCCGCGAGGACGACCGCAGGGCCGCCATCGAGGAGATGGTGTGGGCGATGCTCAGTTCGGCGGAGTTCCGGTTCCGGCATTGATCCGGTTGGCGGGCCGCCTGCATGTGGTGAGGGCCCACCGGGCAGCCCGGTGCGGGATGAGAACAATCGGGTGGCAGGATGCCGCAAGAAATCCATTAACGAGGGAGACGACGACATGAAGTGCGACTATGCGTGCCAGTCTGCCGATCACCGGATCGCCCGCCGGGATTTTCTGGGGACGCTGGCCGGTGGTTTCGTCGTGGGGGGCCTGGGAGCGCTGGCCACACCGACCGCCGCGGCGCATTTGAAGCGGGAGCAGATGCGGGTTCTGGTCGTCTACATGGCGGGAGGGCTGAGCCAGCTCGAAAGCTGGGATCCCAAGCCGAAAACGGATACCGGCGGACCGTTTCGGGCGATCCCCACAGCGGTGCCCGGCATGCACATCAGCGAGCTGCTGCCGCAGACGGCGCAGCACATGGACAAGCTGTCGCTCGTCCGCAGCATCAATACGCGCAACGGCGACCATGCCAAGGGACGCCACCAGATGGAGCGGGGCCGCAATCAGATGCCGGGGCAGGAGTTCCCGCATCTGGGGGCCGTGATGGCGAAGTCACTCGAACGTGCGGACAATCCCCTGCCGGGCTACATCCGTGTGCCGGGCGGCGGCCGCGGCAGAGACGCGGCGTATCTGGGACCGCGGTACAACAGTATCGGCGTCAACGGTCAGCCGCCGGCGAACTCGGCACGGGCGGGATCGTTGTCGGAACAGGCGGACCAGTCCCGCAATGACTTCCGCCGCCGGCTCAACGATCGCTTCATGCAGCAGCGACGCACCGCCGAGACCGACGTCTACCTGCAGAGTTACGAGCAGGCGCTCCAGCTGATGGAACGGCGCGACGTGTTCGACGTCGACAAGGAGCCGGCAAAGGAACACGAGAAGTACGGGCCCTCCGATTTCGGTCGGCACTGTCTGATGTCCCGCCGGTTGCTCGAGCACGGGATTCCGTTCGTGCAGGTGTCACACTCCAACTACGACACCCACAACGAGAACTTCAACTTCCATCTGGAACAGCTTGGTGAGTTCGACCAGGCGTTCTCGGCACTGATCGGGGATCTGCACGATCGCGGCATGCTCGAATCGACACTGGTCGTCGTGATGTCCGAGTTTGGTCGGACGCCGCGGATCAATGCCCGGTTCGGTCGCGACCACTGGGGCAACGCCTGGTCGGTCTGTCTGGGAGGCGCCGGAGTCCAGCCGGGAGCGATCATCGGGAAAACCAACGAGAACGGCACTGCCGTCGTGGATCGTGAGGTGAATCACGGCGATCTGTTCCACACGTATCTGTCGGCGGTCGGGCTCGATTCGTCCGATTCGTTCGACATCGGCGGACGTCCTCAGCCGCTGGCCGATCCGGCCCATGCACCGATTCATGAGCTGCTGAGCTGACCACAACGTTGATCACGGAATGGATCGCCGCACGTGGGGAGTGTGCCACGGGCTCTGCCCGTGCCTGCCTGCCATGCAGCGGTGGCCGGGGCGCGGGAATAACGTGGTGCGTCGCCGCGGGCATGCACACAGCACGACGTGCCATTGAAGTAACGGCGTGACGGCTCCGGTGGCGGTTCTCGGAGAATATCGAAGCCCCCCCTGACAACGTGCCGGGACCAGTCGTGCCGGGACCAGTCCCGGCCTGCGGTTCTGCCCAACTGAAGAAACGACGCTTTCATGCTGGATCCCACGAAGACACACGTCGTTCATGAGTGGAAACATGGCCGGCCGCTGATCGCCTGCAGCTTCGATCCGCAGGGACGGTATCTGCTCACCAGCTCCGAAGACTATACGCTGCAGCGATGGTCGATGGAGACGGGCCTGGCCGTCGCCTGGGAGGCTCATGACAGTTGGGTGATGGATCTTGCCTGTCTGCCGGACGGCGAGATGTTTCTCTCAGCCGGCTGCGACGATCGCGTGATCCTGTGGCCGAACACCGGAGAGACGCCGGCACCGATCCGCGAGATCGAGGCCCACAAGGGCTGGGTCCGAAGCGTCGACGCCAGTCCGGACGGGACGCTCTTTGCCACCGGCGGCAACGATCATCTCGTGAAGATCTGGTCCGTCGCCGACGGAACGAACGTCCACGAACTCTCCGGCCATGAGAGTCACGTCTACAGCGTCAAGTTTCATCCGACCGGCACGTGGCTGCTGTCGGGGGATCTGAGCGGCAAGGTGCACCAGTGGGAGGTGGCGTCCGGCAAACTGGTGCGGACGTTCGACGCGGCCGACCTGCATTCCTACAACAAGGGGCAGCAGGTGCACTACGGCGGCGTGCGGGATATTGCGATCAGTCCCGACCAGAAACAGCTTGCCTGCTGCGGACTGCACAAGGCGACCAACCCGCTGGGAGCGATCAACGAACCGCTGACAGTTCTGTTCGACTGGGAGACGGGCGAGAAGCAGCGCGTCCAGCCGACCGATGGTGTGCGCGGCGTCGCCTGGAAGGTCGAGTACCTTGCCTCAGGCGAGATTCTGACGGCGTCGGGCGGATCGGGCGGGGCCCATCTGATGTTCGGCAAACCGGACGGAGAGAAGACCTGGCACAAGGTCAAGCTGAAGAACACGCTGCGCGACATGTGCCTGCACGCCGACGGGCTGCAGGTAGCAACGGCCCATCACGACGGGTACGTGCGGATCAGCCGCCTGGCGGCCGACGGCTGATCCGCTGCGTTGCCGCTGAGTTCGGATTACTTCTGCGGCCGTTCGACCCGCTTACCGAGCAGCCGGACGTTATCGAAGTTGCCGGTGTCGTCAAACGAACCGATGCCGACTTCACCCCAGGTGAAGGTCTTGTCGGTTGCGGTCATGACCGGTTCGTCCATGTTGTCGAAGAAGACTTCGATGAGCCCGTTTTCGACGTTCCGCTTGATGCGAACGTGATGCCACTTGTCGTCCCAGGGGGTGCCGGGCGTGGTCTTCGTCGAGATCTTCGTCCGGGGTTCGTCGTTGACGATGAAGATCTGATTGGCGTGGTCGTCGGTTCGCTGACCGAGATGCACGTAGTAGAAGTGGGCGGGGTCCTGGTAGTTGAAGAACAGGCAGAGGCTGCGGTGCGGGTAGTCGCGGGCGGTCGACTGCACGTCGACGTCGAGCTGGAAATCGCTGACGATCACGTCCTTGAGGGTGCAACGGTTGAAGGGCGAGCGGACCGGCGTCTTCACATCGCTCTGCTTGAACTGATTGAAGACGTGGTTGCCGTCCTGCTCGGCCAGTCGCCACGCCTCGGGATCGGCGGGAGCCCAGCGGCTGGTGTCGGCAGACTCGAAATCGTCGGAATAGACCAGCGGCAGGTCTGCGGCGAGGGCGTTCGAGGCAACGACCGGCAGCCAGGCCAGAGCGAGCAACGAACAGTTCAGGACGCAGCGGGAAATCGACATTGGCAGGGCCCCTGTGGCTGAATGGAGGGAGTGGTTCGGTACGGAACTTTGTGCGAAAGCAGCCTACGCGGGGTGATTGCCTGATTGCAAGGGGGGGGGGCGTGACGTGCGGCACGTGCACTGCCCGTGCCGTTGCTGACTCTGGGGGCTGGTATTGCCTCACTCCTTCCTCACGACAACCTGCCAGACATCCCGCTACAATCGCCTCTTCGCCCCTCTCTCGCCCGGAACCAACAAGGAGCATCTTTCATGCGCTCGCGTTTAGCGTGTCGTCTCGGCTTTGTCCTGCTGATCGCCGTTGCATGTTGCTCTCAGGCTGCCTGGTCCGCCGAGAAGCCGCCGAACGTTCTGTTCGTCGCCATCGATGATCTCAACGACTGGGTGGGATGTCTCGGCGGTCACCCGCAGGCGAAGACGCCCAACATCGACCGGCTTGCCGCCCGGGGGATGCTGTTCACCAACGCCCACTGCTCGGCGTCGTTGTGCAATCCGTCGCGGGCCAGTGTGATGACCGGGACGCTTCCCTCGACCAATGGTGTGCATGGCAATCAGCAGGACTGGCGGCAGTCGCCGTATCTTCAGGGACATCCGACGCTGCCGCAATTCTTCCGCCGGAACGGCTACTGGACCGGTGCGGCCGGCAAGATCTTCCATGCCAACCACGGCGGTGAGTGCGGAGCGCTCAACGGCGGGCACGGCGGTCTGCGGGGCTTCAATCATCCGGCGTCGTGGACCGAACGGTTTCCGTCGAAGGATCGTCAGCTCGCGAAGCTGCCGGTGATGACCGGGCGGAACTTCAATGGCCTGGACATCTGGCACTGGGACTGGGGCGCGATCGATGTCGCTGACGACGAAACCGAAGACGGACAGTCGGTCAGTTGGGCCGAGTCGATCCTGCGGCAGCACGGTGACGAGCCGTACTTCCTGGCAGTCGGGATCTACAAGCCGCACGGTCCCTGGTACTGCCCGCCGGCGTATTTCGAGCAGCATCCGCTTGAATCAGTCCGCCTGCCGCTGCTCAACCCGAACGACGACCTCGACGACATACCGGCGGTCGGACGACGACATGCCCGTCCCGGCAACTACCACCACCGGATACTCGAAAAGGAGCTGTATGAGGCAGCGATTCAGGCGTATCTGGCGAACGTGACGTTTGCCGACGCGATGCTCGGCCGCGTGCTTGATGCTCTGGATGCCCGCGAGGACGGACGGGAGACGGTGATCGTGCTGTGGTCCGACCACGGCTGGCATCTCGGTGAGAAGCAGAAGTGGCACAAGGGAACGAACTGGGAAGAAGGGACGCGGGTTCCGCTGATTGTCGTTGCCCCGGGAGTGACGGAGCCGGGCAGTCGATGTGACGAGCCGGTGAGCCTCGTCGATCTCTACCCCACCCTGCTGGAACTGACCGGCCTGCCGATGGTCGAGGGGCTCGACGGGGAGAGCCTGCTGCCGCAGTTGCGCGATCCGCAGACACCGCGGGAGCGTCCGGCCTACACGATCAACGGCGGCCGGCATCAGTCGGTCCGGTCGAAGCGGTGGCGGTACATCCGTTACGCCGATGGGAGCGAGGAACTGTACGACCACCAGACCGATCCGACGGAGTATCGCAATCTCGCGGACCGTCCTGAGCATGCGGCACTGAAACGCGAGCTGGCGTCGTGGTTTCCGGAGGAGATCCGGCGGGTGGACTACACGAGCGAGCCGCCGCTCGAAGCGGGATTCCGGCCGCTGTTCAACGGCTATGACCTGACCGGCTGGGAGGGGGACTCTTCACTGTGGCGGGTCGAGAACGGGAGGATCGTCGGCGAGACGACCGACGACGCTCCCCTGCCCCACAACACGTTCCTGGTCTGGCGGGGGGGCCGGGTACGGGATTTCGAGTTGCGACTGCGGGTTCGAGTGACCGGCGCGAACAACTCGGGAATTCAGTATCGGTCGCAGGAATTGCCGGCTCGCGGCGACTACGTCATCGGAGGGTACCAGTGTGACCTGCATCCCGACGCGGACAAACTCGGCATGCTGTACGAGGAGAAGGGGCGAGGCGTCATTGCCCGGCGGGGCGAGCGAGTGCAGGTGACCGCTGACGGCAGGCGGTTCCTGACCGGGGCCGTGGGCGATGCCGCGCGACCGGGGACCCTGAACGACTGGAACGACGTCACCATTATCGCCCGGGGGGGACATCTGATTCACAAAGTGAACGGCGTCGTCACTGTCGATGTGGTCGATGCCGACAGCGGCCGCGCGGCGTCAACCGGGCTGCTGGGGGTGCAATTGCACCGTGGCGCTCCGATGCGGGTCGAGGTGACGGATATGCGGCTGCGGGACATGACACCGCGGCAGAACGAGAGTGGGGCGGACCCGCTTCCTGCCGGAGCGATCGAGTTGCCGTGGCCTGAACGTCAGAACCGGTGACTCGAAGTGAATCCATCGCTGATCGCGCAGAGTGTTCGATCCCAGTACGGTTTGTGCGAAAATGCTTCAGGTGTAGCAAAGTCGCTCAAGGGTCTCGGCGCGGGCGGGTTTCGTTGGGATTTCGTATCTGAAATCGTGTAAATGGTTTGCGGAAAAATGAGGTGCGTCTCCCGTTTTGGCATCGGAAATGCATTTCTATCTGGTGCCGTCGCGGCAAGCGTTGGCCCGCACTTGTCGCTTCGGTTCAAAGCGTTTCGAGCGCCCGCTCGGAACGCTTTTTTTCTTGCACGTCAATCGCCCGTTCCTGACCTCGCAGACGAAGTTGCGTTCGCTCTGACGCCCCCGGATGGCGTAGAATGAGCATCCACGCAGCGATCGGACGTTGCTGTTGAAGGCAGTCCCTTCCGGCCGCGTCCCGCTCGCCATTGCCTCTGAGTCAGGAGCCGCACCGTCCTCATGGATTCGGTTGACGACCACGACTGGGCCCGCCGCCTGCGAGAACTGCGGCGCACGGTCCGACTGCTCTTAACGATTCGAGGGATTGCACTGTCGGTGACGGCCGTCATTGCCGCCGCGCTCGCCGCGGGCTGGCTCGACTGGCAGTTCGACCTGAGCCCCGCGTGGATCCGGTTAGCGCTGCTTCTCTGTGTTGCGGCTGCGGGTATTGAGGCCCTTCGCCGCTGGTTCGTCCGGCCACTGCTGACATCGCTGTCGACGGCCACGCTGGCCCACGCGATCGAGCAGAGGCACCCGGAGTGGAAGGACGAGCTCTCGACGGCGGTCGAGTTTCTCGAATCCGGCATCGATCCCCGGGACGGTGCCGCCCCACTGCAGCGGGAGGCCGCCCGCAGAGGACTCCAGCGACTTGCCGCCGAGCGCTGGCCGGACGTGCTGGATCTGAGAAGCGTCTGGACGTCACTCGGAGGGCTCGTGGCCCTGCTGATCGTGCTGCTGGTGGTGTTTCTTTCCAACTCGGCACTCGCGACGACGGCGCTGCTGCGACTGGCGGATCCGTTTTCCGTCGTCCCCTGGCCGCGCGACACGGCCCTGTACGTCATGACCGGGGACGGCCGCATTCTCGACGAGACGCCGCTTCAGATTCCTCAGGGAGATGTCTCCCTCTTCTATGTCGCAGATCGACGGGGCGAACCACCGGACGAGGTCGAGTTCCAGGTCCGTCTGTCGGACGACTCCATCCGCACTCGCCCGTCCCGTCGCACGGTGATCGAGTCTGCGGATGCGCCGATGCTCCGCTGTTTCGAGACGCGTCTGTGGGGAACCGCTGACGTGACGGCGATTCGGGCCCGTGGTGGCGACGATGACCGCATGCCCTGGCTGCCGATCGAAGTCGTTGCGCCGCCTCGCGTCGTGCGGTTCGACATCACGCTCGATCCGCCGGCCTACACCGGATTGCCGCAAGTGACCGACTCGCGACGGGTCGGCCATGTGGAAGCACTCGTCGGAACGCGCGTCACGCTGGTCGGAACGTCGAGTGCCGAGCTGGCCGAAGCGCGCCTGTTGCAGGGGGACGCGGCCGAGCCGGTTACGCTGCCCCTGGGACCGGATCGACGGACCTTCTCATACGAGTTCGTGGTGGATACGGTCGGAAACACGACGTACCGTCTGGAGCTTGTCGGGACCGGAGGTGTGACGGCGGCGAATCCGATCTCGTACGCGATTCGGGGCATTGCCGATCAGCCGCCACTGGTCCAGATCGAATCCCCCCGGTCCGACGTGACGGTGACACCGGTCGGCACCGTTCCGGTCGTCGTGACCGGCAGCGACGACTTCGGGCTGGCGTCGGTGCGATTGGCGACGTCGCGTGCGGAGGACGTCGGGGAGACGTCCGGAGAGACGCCGGGCGGCACGTCCATCAACCTGCTGGAGGGGGACGGGGGCACCGGTTCCGGTCTGCGGGAGTTCACCGGCGAACAGGTCTGGTCTCCATCCGACTACTCTGCGAACGCCGGAGATGTCTTTACGCTGCAGGCGACGGCGACGGACCGTTCGGTCGCCAATGCGTCCAGTCCCGGTCAGAGCCGGCCGCTGAGGATTGCCGTCGTCAGCTTCGACGAAAAGAGGGAAGAGCTTCAGGACCGGTACGAATCGGTCAATCGCGGCCTGCAGGCGGCGATCGATCAGCAGCGCGATGCCCAGGAGACTGTCGATCAGCTCCAGCAGGCGTGGCAGGACGAACCGGACTGGTCGCAGGAAGAGCGGGACCGGCTCAAGCGGGCCGCCCGGATCCAGCAGGCCATTGCCGAACGTCTGGGAGCGGCACAGGATGGCCTGGCCGCAAACGTCGAGAAGGTGCTGGACGAACTGGCGGCAAACGGGCTGACCGGTGATTCCTCGCTGGCCCGACTCGACGGCGTTGCCGAGGAGCTTGTCGAACTGGCGACCGGACCGGCAGCCGATGCGGTCGCCCGGATGGCCGTGCTCGAGAAGGGACTGGCCGACGACGGTCGATCCGCCGCGTCGCGTCGTGCGATCGAGAAGGCGTTTCGCGAGACACTGCAGAGGCAGCAGAACGCCCGCTCTGCTCTGGAAGCGATCCATGACCGGCTGGCCACGCTGGGGCGCGACGAGGATCTTCGGCAGCGGTTTGCCGATCTCGTCGACGAGCAGCAGCAGTTGCTCGATCAGACTGCGGAGACGGCCCGGCAGACGCTCTCGCGGTCACTGGAGGACCTCACCGACGAGCAGCGGACAGCGCTCGACGACCTGTCACGGCGGCAGGATGAGCTGACCGGGCAACTCGAACGCTGGACGGCCGAAGCAACGTCGCAGCCGGAGTCAAACTCGAGCGCCGTTGGCGACGCTCTCGCTGATGTCGCAGAAGAGATCACCAGTCAGGGACTCAGCGATCAGCTCAAGTCCGCGGCACGGGAACTGGCGGCCAACCGCGTGGCTCAGGCCGTCGAGGGCCAGCGGCAGGCGGTCGAACTGCTTCGCTCTTTGGAGGGGGAGACCGCACCCACACCTGAGCGGCAGATCGAGGAACAGCTTCAGACATTGGGCGAGCGGATTGCCGAGGCGGATGATCTGCTGGATGAGCAGCGTCGCGTGACGGAAAACCTGGCCGAGGCTGAGCGCCGGGGCGACGCCGATCGCATTGCCGACCAGACGCGCGACGCCGAAGCCGAACTGAGCGCCCGCAGCCGCGAGCTGGAACGGGCGCTGCAGCGCGACCGGTTGCGGTCCGAAGCACGCACGGCGGCCCGTGCGGCGGAAGCGATGGAACAGGCCGGCACGGCAGCTCAGCAGGGACAGACGTCCCGGGCCCGGCAACAGGCGGAGCAGGCCGTTGCCGAACTCGAACAGACCCGCCGGCAACTGGAAGCGGTTGAATCACAGCTTCGTGCCGCAGCACAGTGGGGAGGACTCAAGCAGCTCGAGCAGCAGCTTGGTGCCCTGGCGAACCGGCAGCAGGCTCTGGAAGAACAGACGGTTGCGATTGACGGAAAACGTCAGGAGAACGGTCGCTGGAGTCGCAGCCTGCTTCGCGAACTGCGCGGCATCGGAGATGATCAGGCCGGACTCGCTGAGGAAACCCGTCAACTCGTCGACGGACCGGTGTCCGGAGGCGAAGTGCTGGCGACGGTGCTCGGTCAGGCGGTGGAAAACATGCAGGCAGCCGCACAGCGTCTCGAAGGACGCAACGCCGACGTGCTGACCCGGGAGATGCAGCAGGCGGCGTGGTCGCAGTTGCAGATGGTCCGGACGGCCCTGTCGGGACTCGGTGCCGGAGCCGCAGGACAGCCGCCACAGGGGCCGTCTCAGCAGCCGGAAGGAGATGGCTCGGAGACGCCGTCGGCCGATCGGGTCGAGCTGGCCGCGGAACTGGCCGTCCTGCGTGAGATGCAGGTGGCGATTGCCGGCCGGACCGCCGCGTTGGCCCGGGTATCCGATGAAGAACAGACGCCCGAACTGAAAGAACGCCGGGATCGACTGGCTCGCGATCAGCAGCAGCTGGCGGAGATGATGCAGCGACTGCTGGCGCGACTGGGTAGTGGTTCCGGCGGGCAGGAAGGGAGCAATCAGCCATGATGCACCACGTCCGTACGATCTCTCTGTGGGCAGTGGCGGCCGCGGTCTGCCTGATCGGCGATGCCGTCGGGCTGGCGGATGATCCGGCTGGCAACGGGGCGGAGTCCGGTCGCGAACGACCGCCGGTGCAGGCACCAGCGGGGCCGATCGAGGAGCTTCCCGGACGCGTGCTGCAGGGGATGCATTCCGCGGGCGAGCGAATGGCTCGGGGACGATTTGATCCGGAAACGGTCGCCCTGCAGCGGCAGCTGATCGCCGACCTCGATCTGCTGATGGCGGCGATGGAGCAGTCACCCCCGCCCGAATCGCCGCCGTCACCCCAGCCGTCTCCATCACAGGAGTCCGGGCAGGAACAGACGCAGCAGGAGGAGCAGCAGGCCGGCAGCGAACCGCAGACCGGTACGGGGGCGGCAGCGGGCGATCCCGGGCAGCGATCGGATCAGCCGGCGACCGGATCGGAGGAGCGAACCGGTCCCGGGCAGGTGAGCGAGGCGGAACGCCGTCGCCGGCGGGAACTGGCTGATGCGGTCTGGGGACACCTGCCACCGCGGGTGCAGGAGGAGATGCGGCGATCGTTCAGCGAACGGTACCTGCCGGAGTACGAGGCGATGATCCGTTCGTATTACGAGACGCTGGCCGAGCAGGCACGGGGTGAGTAGGCGGAACGCATCAACCAAAGGGGGGCGCAGCCACAGGAAGACGTGTGAGAGCGCTGCAGTCGTTCGAGCTCTGTAGGGCCGGTTCCAACCGGCCGGGCCGTACAAGGACATCGACGGCCGGCAATAGCCGGCCCTACGTCACTACGACTCCTCCACGGCCACCCGTCGGATGATACCTCAAGCCTTACTTGCGGGGAGCCCCGGTTCCCTGAACCGGGGGCGCGAAGCGACAGGAGGCTGTGGTCAGACGTGCGAACGACCGGCGGGCAACCTCTTGCCGGCTGCGCCGCTCCGGTCTGAAGACCGGAGCCACCCGCGTATCGTGCTGGTACCGGTGTTGACGATCCACGCCCGTCACTCCGCTGCACTTCGTTCCAGGCGTGCCACCCTCCGGTTCCTCGACCGTGGCTTCACTCGCGTTGTTCGCTCCAGCCACGGCCACCCGTCGTGCCGTCCTCAATCATGCCACGTGATTACCCCGGTGCTCACGCACCGGGCTCGCCGGGTTTCCGAGTCTGACGCCTCAAGCCTTCACCGTCACTGCACCGGCGTCAGATGCACTTCCTTGATCTCGGCCACCTCCGCTCCGGGTTTGCTCAGAGCACGGATGCGCAGTTGCGTCCGACCGGCCGGCAGCTCCATTGTTCCCAGCGTCAACGGCTTCCACACCCGGTCCGGGGCCTCCTTGGTGCCGAAGCGGTTATGGTCCGGCAGAAACGGTCCTTCATGCGGCTCGGTGATGGTGCCGCTTACTCTGTGGCTTCCCGCCTCGACCTGCAGCTTCGTTCCCACAGCATCAGCGGCGGCGGCATACAGCAGCGTGACCTCGTACCGACCGGCCTGGTCGACGTCAATTTCCCAGTACGGCCAGGCCCCTGTGTCGGTCCAGTTGTCGATCCAGTCGTTTGCGTACCCGTGGGCACCGTAGTAGCTGATCCCCTCCCCTTCGGCCGGGTGGAACAATGCTTCGTGACCCGGAATCTCAACCCGTCGGCCGTACCCGACCGGGATCGGCAGCGGAGTGAGCAGCTTCGGCTGGATCTCGTCGACAACCCGCTCGAATTCTGACCGCAGGCGGGCAAGCACGTCAGGATGGTCCGCTGCGATGTTCTGCTTCTGAACCGGATCGGCCTGCATGTCGTAAAGCTGCCAGCCCTGCTTCGAGTTCTCGATGACCGCACGGTACCGCTGGCTGCGGGCCGCACCGCGTAGAAAGTCCGGCTGCCCGCCCCGCGTCCGAAACGTCAGCAGGATCCGGTCCGGCCAGTCGACGTCCGGGGCGTTCATCAGCAGCGGCACCAGGCTGCGGCCGTCGAGTGGCTCTGTCTCCGGCATCGGGACGCCGCACAGTTCGACCAGCGTCGGCAGCAGGTCGATGTGCATCGCGATCGGTTCGATGACGGTGCCGGCTTCGATGTGTCCGGGCCAGCGGACGAACAGCGGGACCCGCACACCCCCTTCGTGCACGCTTCCCTTCCGGCCCCGCATGCCGCCGTTGTAGCGTTTCGAGTTCGGCCCGTTGTCCGTGAGGAACAGGACGATCGTATTTTCTGACAGGGCCAGGTCGTCGAGCTTCTTCAGCACGCGACCGATGTTGTCGTCGATCGATTCGCACATCGCATACGCGCAACGGGCAGCCGGATCGAGTTCCGGATCGTCGTACTTCTCCCAGTAGCTGTCCGGAACCTGCCACGGAGTGTGCGGGGCGTTGTACGGCAGATAGACGAAGAACGGTTTCGACTGGTGCTCGTCGATGAACGTCAGAGCGCGGTCGGTGATGACGTCGGTGATGTAACCGTCGGACTCGAACCACTCGCCGTTGTGCTCCAGCCGGGCGTCGAAATAGTTGTTCCAGTGCCCGGCACAGAAACCGACAAACTCGTCAAACCCCTGCCCGTTCGGATGCATCGGGTAGTGGCGACCATTGTGCCATTTGCCGAAACAGCCGGTCGCATAACCGGCCGCGCGGAGGATCTCGGCAATGGTCACTTCGTTGGCCTGCATGTTCTCGGCACCGCCGGTGACGCCGTGGACTCCGGTCCGCAGGTTGTAACGTCCGGTAAGCAGGCTGGCCCGTGTCGGTGCGCAGACCGGCGAGACGTAGAACCGCTCGAACCGGGCCCCCTCGCTGGCAATCCGGTCCATGTTGGGCGTGCTGATCCACTCGTTGCCGTGCGAGGCGATGTCTCCCCACCCCTGGTCGTCGGTCATGATGAGGACGACGTTGGGCTGACTGGCGGCGGCAGCGGTCGCAGCGTGCAGTGTGCCGAACAGCAGCAGAAGCAGAGCTGCCACGCAGGCGGTCCGGCCGGTCAGCCGGGCGGCGCAATGATGCGAGACGTTGCAGGTCATGGGGCGATCCATCCGGGAGGCTCGGGACGCTCAGACCCCGGTCGATGGATCACAGGCGCGATAACGGATTCACGCCGCGAAGGCCCGACCGGGCATTGCAGGCGAGTATCCGGCACGGGCGGGCGCGGGTCAAGCAGCCCGGCCACAAGCCCACTGTCGTGGGACTTGCGACCGGGTGCCAGGGGTGGATCGCGTTGGTTCGCGTCGTCAGTCAGCCGGCCTGTTCACTGCCGCCGGTTGCCTTACGGCCACCCAGGCAGCAGTGGTCGACCGAGAACTGACCCGGACCGGTCAGTGCCAGCGCGACGTACGTGAGCAGGTAGAACGAGCCGAGTTCCTTGACCTTCCACGGGTCGGCACCGTGCACGACGAAGACGGCCACGATCATGGTGAACGCCAGCGGCAGAACGGCCAGCCGTGTGAACGCACCGAGGATCAGCAGGATCGAGCAGCCGACCTCGGCACCGATGGCGAGGATCACGCTGATCTGGCTGCCCAGGCCGATCGGATCGGCGAAGCCCTGCGACAGCGTGCTGTAGTTGAGCAGCTTCGGGACGCCGTGGGTCAGCATCAGGCAGCCGACGCCGACACGAAGGATCAGCAGACCGAGGGAGATTGACTTGGGACTTGCGTGCAGCATGGTTGGGAGGTTCCGTCTTGGAGGGCGTGGGGGCGGGAACGGGTCAGAATCCGTTCGCGAGCTGACGTGCGTGTGCGATGGCTTCGGCTTCGGTTCGTGCGACGTCTTCGGGAGCCGCGAGCACCGGCTGCATGGCAACGGTGTGGATGTCCGTGAAGCCGAGGAACCCGAGCATCAGTTCCATGTACGACTGCTGGTGGTTGAACGGCTGCATTTCGTCGCTGCGGTAGTCACCACCACGGGCGTACAGGACTGCGACCGGCTTGCCTGTCACCAGACCAGTGTAGCCGGTCTCCGGGGAGAAGCTGAAGGTCTGCCCGGGCTGTGCAAGCAGGTCGATGTAGTGCTTCAGCCTGTACGGGATCGAAAAATTCCACATCGGCACACTGAAGACGTACTTGTCGGCGGACTTGAACTCATCGCAGATGTCGACGACCGCCTGCCAGGCCCGGCGCTGGTCGTCCGTCGGATCCTGCCCGTGCATGACGGAATATTTGGCGTCGATCGTGTCTCCGTCAAATTCCGGTAGCGTGCGGCTCCACAGATCGAGCGTGACGATCTCGTCATCAGGGTGTGCCGCCCGGTATTCGTCCAGAAATGCCTGCGCCAGGCGAATGGATTTCGAACGCTGTTTGCGGGGCGACGATTCGATGTAGAGCAGTTTCGTCATGACATGGACCTCGGTCGATCGGGGACAGAAAAGTGTGATCTTGTCTGGTCAGCCGCCGCATCGTGGTGAGTGCGACACCTGGGACTATCCGATGCGAAACGTCCTCATGCTGATGCCGCCCCAGGCGACTTCCTCGTACTCCTGCCGGATCGGTTCGTCGGCGTCGGCCAGCGCCAGCGAGTACAGCATGGGGATGTAGTGTTCGGTGGTCGGGACGGAGAGCCGGGCAGCCAGGCCCTGCGACGTGTAGTCGATCAGTGCCTGGAAATCGCGATCCTCCAGCCGCCCGCGGACCCAGGTGTCGAAGTCGAGCGCCCAGTCGGTCGGCCGGGGATCGTTGGCCGACATCCGTCCGAAGCTGGCTCGCAGGTTGTGCACGATGTTGCCGCTGGTCAGCACCAGCACACCCCTGCTGCGGAGAAACGTCAGTTTGCGGGCCAGGTCGAAGTGGACCTGCATCGGCTGTGTCGGATCGATGCTGAGCTGGAAGACGGGGATGTCGGCCGCCGGCACCATGTGTTTGAGGACCGTCCAGGCACCGTGATCGAGTCCCCACACGTTGCTCGCGTCGATCTCGGGGATCGAATCGGCGATCTCGCGGGCGTATTCCGGTGCGCCCGGTGCGGGGTACTGAATCCGGTACATCTCCGGCGGAAAGCCGCCGAAGTCGTGAATCGTCCGCGGACGCGGAGCCGTGCACACCTTCGAGCCCCGCGTCATCCAGTGGGCCGAGACGACGAGAATCGCCTGCGGCGGATGCTTCTCCTTCAGCTCGCCGCCGATGCGGGCCAGGGCCTGCGTGAATGCGTTGTTCCGCAGGGCGTTCTGCGGGTCGCCGTGACCGACGAAGACCGTCGGCATGCGGTCGGTACGGGGAGCCTGCTCGAGCTGTCGGGCGAGTTCTTCGGCGCTGGCGGGGCGAGTGACCATGACGGAGCCTCCAATGAGTGCATGGGCCGCCGAGGACTGCAGAAATGTCCGGCGGTCACACGATGCGGCGCGACCCTGAGACGTTGGATCGGCGGTGGGCTGGTGGGGGCGAACGTGATTGCGGGGCGGCATGAGCGGTCTCAGTGGTTTACATGTAAAGCAGTGGGGCAAAAAAAGAGTCAGTCGGGGATGCCGGCACGGGTCGATTCCAGGATGCGGATCAGCGCCTTCAGATCGTCTTTCGATACGTGTTTGAGCTGAGCGGCGTGCAGTTCAAGTAGAGGCTGGTCGATCTGCCCCAGCAGGTCGCGGGCCTGGTCGGTCAGGTCGATGTGGAAGACCCGCCGGTCGTTCGGGCATTGCTGTTTGACGATCAGATTCCGTTCGAGCAACTGATTGACGACGCGGGTGATCGCGGGGGCAACCTGAATCATGCGGCTGGCGACTTCGAGACACGGGAGCGGTTTGCCTTCTCCGCGAAGAATCCGCAGCACGTTGTACTGGGAGGGGGTCAGCCCGTACTCGCGCAGCAGCCGGGCGACGCGGTTTTCGAGGATGTCGCTGGTCCGCAGGATGTTGAGGATCGCCTCCTGCTCGAGCGAGTCGAACGGATCACGCTTCTTCAGATCCTGTCTCAGCGAAGAACTCATGGCGGTGCATGCTCTGCGAGTACCGATGATGCAATAACTTTACATGTAATGTATCGGCGGGTCAAGAGGCTTCCTTCAGCTCGATCATGGCGCGCCCTACGTTCTGCGGCGAATCCCGGGTGGCCCCGGTTCTCCGAACCGGGGTCGCGGAGCGACAGGAGGCGGCGGGGGGGGAATGCGTGCGAATAATGGGCGGGCCACCTCTTGCGGCTGCGCCGCGCCGGTCTGAAGACCGGCGCCACCCTGCGAGGACCGCCAGGCGCGTAGGGTGCGTCACGGCAAGCGTCCCGGAGGTGATCCAGGTTATCCAGCATCCGCTGGCCTTTCCGCCCGTGACGCACCAGCGGTGCATGCGGTGCGTCACCGCGGCGACGGCATTTTACTTCGTCTGGAAGTCAGAAATGCGGGCCGGCGGGCGGAAGCCGCTCCCCTTCTGCTTTGTCGCCGAGTCCCCCAGTTCCTTGCGGGCTTTTTCCGCCAGGGCCTTCAGCCGGGCGACGACTTCGGGGTGCTGGTCCTTCACATCGGTCGTTTCGCCGATGTCCTCGCGAAGGTTGAACAGCACCAGATCGGTCTTTCCCTGGGTATAGCCAGCCGGCTTGCCGTCGCGGCCCGGCTTGCCGGTCAGACTCCGAAAGGCGTGCGGAAAGTGCAGCTTCCAGTCGCCGCTGCGGATCGCCTGCAGGTGGTTGCCCCAGTAGTAGTAATAGACGTCGTGCGGCGACTTCGCGCCCGGGCGGCCCGACATGAGCGGCCAGATGTCTTTGCCGTCGATCGGATGGTCCGGCCGTTCGGCACCGATGAGGCCGGCAATTGTGGGGAGCAGGTCGATCGTGGCGGCGAGCTCGTCGCAGGTGCTGCCGGCGGGAATGTGTCCCGGCCACCGCATGATGCACGGCTCGCGGACGCCACCTTCCCAGGTGGTCCCCTTCCCTTCGCGGAGCGGTCCGGCCGAGCCGGCGTGGTTGCCGTAGCTCAGCCACGGGCCGTTATCCGACGTGAAGATCACCAGCGTCTGCTCGTCGACGCCGTTGCGTTTCAGCGCTTCAAGAACCTGGCCGACGCTCCAGTCAATCTCCGAGATGACGTCGCCATACATCCCCTGTTCGCTTTTGCCGGCGTACTTGTCGGAGACAAACAGCGGGACGTGTGGCATCGAGTGTGCCAGGTACAGGAAGAACGGCTCCAGGTGGTGTTCGTCGATGAACTTGACGGCCCGCTCGGTGTACCAGGTGGTCAGCCAGACCTGGTCCTCGGGCGTCACCTTGGGATTGGCGACCTCGTTACCGTCAAAGAGGGGCAGATCGGGATAGGCGTCGGGGCGTTCCGGGTGGTACGGCCACATGTCGTTGGAGTACGGCAGGCCGAAGTAGTCATCGAAGCCGTGCTGCATCGGAAGGAACGGCTGGTGGTGTCCCAGGTGCCACTTGCCGTACATGGCGGTGGCGTACCCCTTCTGCTTGCAGACCTCGGGGATGAGAACCTCGGTGGCGTTGATGCCGTGCTTCGAACGATGACTGGGGGCTCCCAGCATGCCGATGCGGTTGGGATAGCAGCCGGTCACCAGGGCGGCACGCGAGGCGCCGCAGACCGCCTGGGCGACGTAGAAGCTGGTGAACCGCATACCCTCGTCCGCCATGCGGTCGAGGTTGGGGGTTTCGAAATCCTCTGCACCGAAGCAGCCGACGTCGGCGTAGCCCTGGTCGTCGGTGAAGATGATGACGACGTTGGGAGTGGTCGCTTCGACGGCGCGTGCGGGACGGGCGGCGATCACCGTCATCAACGCCAGCAGGACCGCGGCGGTGCGGGAAGGATTCGAGCGCAGGACGGATAGGATGTTCATGGAGGCAGGACCCGTTGCAGTCGGAGAAACAGTTCTAGGGTGACCGTCATTGTGAGCGGGACGGTCAGGCGGGTCAAATGATGCCGGTTGTGAGATCGAGTGCGGTTGCGTGCGCACGCAGTTCTGTCGTGTAGGGTGCGTCACGGCGGATCCCTCTGGGCGCGCATGACGTATGCGGGGGACATCGGCCGGTGTGTCCGTGACGCACCACGTATGACTGGTCCGCAGGGTCCCCCGGGTGGCCCCGGTTCTCTGAACCGGGGTCGCGGAGCGACAGGAGGCGGTGAGGAGATGTGCGAACGACTGGTTGGCCACCTCTTGCGGCTGCGCCGCGCCGGTCTGAAGACCGGCGTCACCCGGTGGGCGTCTGCACTGTGGATGGCTGCGAATCCCGGGTGGCCCCGGTTCTCTGAACCGGGGTCGCGGAGCGACAGGAGGCGGTGGGGAGATGTGCGAACGACCGGTTGGCAACCTCTTGCCGACTGCGC